>MRWG01000706.1_pt1 | contig 29686 bp, 20 predicted proteins | sample 1013341 | NCBI WGS metagenome assembly MRWG01 (sample SAMN06117577, study PRJNA244670) | biofilm metagenome | biome: Water; feature: Cathode Biofilm; material: Biofilm; isolation source: microbial consortium enriched at the cathode of a solar microbial fuel cell | place: USA: District of Columbia ... | reverse complement strand
ATAGTGGCGCTATGTCAAACTTTCTCAACGCAGAGACGCGTTGTCTGGCGAAGTGATCTGTTACCTTATTTTGCGCATGGCCCACTAGCTGTGTAAACCCATAAGGTTGTTCACGGAAAGGCCGCCATGGCCAATTTTTCTTGGGAGATGTCTCCCAGCGCAATATTCGGCCTTCGGTGATTGTCGGTCCGGAGCCGATGGACTGCGGATGATTGCCTGCACGTCGACCTGGCAGGAGACGCCCTCGGTTCATTGTGCACTTTGGGTATTACTGCCAGGCGAGGTTGCTAGCTGAAACTGAAGCCTGGAACCATGTCCGTCCATTGATAAAAGATATTAATCCCATCTATATAATAAATTATAAAAATTCAATATGGTTTCGTAGGCTGTAGTTAGTGGCAAGCGTTACTTCCCGTTCGAGTAGCCTTGGACGCAGGCTCCAGGCATACGAGCAGTCGGCCGACGACGGCGTCACTGGACGGTACAGCATTCCCGTAATGGGCAATTTGATAAGGAGACTGGACTATGAATAGCGGTGCGAACAGTTCCGGCGGAAAGTGTCCCGTGATGCACGGCGGCAATACGTCAGTTGGTACATCGAACATGGATTGGTGGCCCAACGCCCTCAATCTGGACATCCTTCACCAGCACGATACGAAAACGAACCCCATGGGCGAGGACTTCGATTATCGCGAAGAACTCAAAAAGCTCGACATCGAAGCGCTCAAGAAAGACATGCACGCCCTGATGACCGACAGCCAGGCCTGGTGGCCCGCCGACTGGGGCCATTATGGCGGCCTGATGATCCGAATGGCCTGGCACGCGGCCGGTTCGTACCGGCTGGCCGATGGTCGTGGCGGGGGCGGTAGCGGCAACCAGCGCTTCGCGCCCCTGAATTCCTGGCCGGACAATGTCAGCCTCGACAAGGCCCGCCGCCTGCTTTGGCCCATCAAGAAAAAGTACGGCAACAAGGTCTCCTGGGCCGACCTGATCATTCTGGCCGGCAACATCGCCTATGAATCCATGGGCCTGAAGACCTTCGGCTTCGCTTTCGGTCGCGAGGATATCTGGCATCCGGAAAAGGATACCTATTGGGGTGCCGAAAAGGAGTGGTTGGCCCCGAGCGATGAGCGCTACGGTGATGTCGACGATCCCGCCACCATGGAAAATCCCCTCGCCGCGGTGCAGATGGGACTCATCTACGTCAACCCGGAAGGGGTCAACGGCAAGCCGGACCCGCTTAAATCCGCGGAGCAGGTGCGCGAAACGTTTGCCCGCATGGCCATGGACGACGAGGAAACCGTTGCGCTGACCGCCGGCGGCCACACCGTCGGCAAGTGTCACGGAAATGGCGATGCGGAAGCCCTGGGTCCGGATCCCGAATCCGCGCCCGTTGAGGAACAGGGCTTTGGCTGGTCCAACCCGAACATGGGCGGCAAGGCCGCCAACGCCGTCACCTCCGGCATCGAGGGGGCCTGGACGAAAGAGCCGACCAGGTTCGATATGGGTTATTTCGATATGCTCCTCGACCATGAGTGGGAGTCGAGGAAGAGTCCGGCCGGGGCTTTCCAGTGGGAGCCGGTGGATATCAGGGAAGAGGACAAGCCGGTGGACGCCACGGACCCCTCCATCCGCCACAATCCGATTATGACCGACGCCGATATGGCCATGAAGATGGACCCGGTGTACCGGGAGATCATGGAACGCTTCCGCAAGGATCCGGAACGCTTTCAGGATGCCTTCGCCCGCGCCTGGTTCAAGCTGACCCACCGGGACATGGGCCCGAAAGCCCGTTACGTGGGCCCGGATGTTCCCGAGGAAGACCTGATCTGGCAGGACCCGATCCCCGCCGGCCCCACCCGCTACGACATCGGTGCCGTGAAGTCCAGGATCGCCGCCAGCGGGCTGTCCATCGCCGAGTTGGTGTCAACGGCCTGGGACAGCGCCCGTACCTTCCGTGGGTCCGACATGCGCGGCGGCGCCAACGGTGCCCGTATCCGCCTTGCCCCGCAGAAGGACTGGGAAGGCAACGAGCCGGATCGCCTCGCCAGGGTGCTGGGTGTGCTGGAGCCCATTGCGGATGAATACGGCGCCAGTATTGCCGACGTGATCGTCCTGGCGGGCAGCGTGGGCATCGAACAGGCAGCCAAAGCGGCTGGCCATGACATATCGGTGCCATTTCAACCGGGTCGCGGTGACGCAACTGACGAGATGACGGACGCGGATTCGTTTGACGTGCTTGAACCGCTCGCCGACGGCTATCGCAACTGGCTCAAGAAGGACTATATCGTCACCCCGGAAGAGTTGATGCTCGACCGCAGCCAACTGATGGGCCTGACGGCACCGGAGATGACCGTGCTGGTGGGCGGCATGCGGGTTCTCGGCACCAATCATGGGGGCACGAAACACGGCGTGTTCACCGGCCGCGAAGGTGCCCTGACCAGCGACTTTTTCGTCAACCTGACCGACATGAGCTTTGAGTGGGTTCCGGCGGACAAGGGCATTTACGAAATCCGCGATCGCAAAAGCGGTGAGGTGAAATGGACCGCAACCCGGCTCGATCTGGTCTTCGGCTCGAACGCGATTCTCCGCTCTTATGCCGAGGTGTACGCGCAGGACGATGCGGAGGAAAAGTTTGTTGGGGACTTCGTGAAAGCCTGGACCAAAGTCATGAACGCCGACCGTTTCGATCTCAATTAGAGCGGCTGTTTGGTGCGATTATATGGGTGGGGCTGTTCCCCACCTGCTTTTTTTCAGACGGGGCTTCCAATTAGTGTGAACAGGCCCTAACAAGGTAGGTGAAAGCGGCCGAACAACTTTTCCATTGGGAGTCTGTCCGCGCCAATACCGCCCGGGAGGACGCGGATATCTATCGACTGACAGATGGTGTTCCGCAGAATGCGAGTCTGAAAATCAAGCATATTACCCTGTCAAAATTATGCCGGACCAAGCGCCCCGTTACACGACCGGTTCCGGTCGTGCAACCATCAACACCCCTTATGAAGTGTCCGGTTAACGGGGAGGGATCTCGGGATCGTCGATAACGGAGCCATCGGCCGCTACGGCCTTCCACCGGCTGCCGCCGGCATTTTTCAGAAGGGCGACGGGTTCATCCAGGTCGATGCGCCTTACTATGGTTAATATCCAGCCTGCCTGCTCCAGTTGGCGGATGCTGAGCAACTGCGCCACGTTCAGCAGTTTTTCCCGCTCGAACCTCGGCGGTACCGCCGGCAGGCCTTTTCGCCGTTCACTGTGCTTCACATGTCCGCTCATGGTGACCTTCCCCGTCAGGAATAGTGTCGGGCCGCCTTTCGGCAGGCGGTTTATTGATCATAAAGCCAATTGCGACGAGACAGAAGCGGCACCTGGTACGGGCCTTTGGCCAGTGGTTTTCAGTCATCGATGCGGGCAACGGTGACCAGGTAGGCGGCGTAGTTGTCGCTGCACAAACGGGCGCAATGGTCCTCCAGTTCCCGGGCGATGGCTGCGCTGTCCGGCCGGGCCAGTAACTGTTTGAGCGCTTCTTCGTCAAAAGCATCGAAAACACCGTCGCTGCAAAGAAAAAACCGGTCGCCGGGCCGGGGCCGGACACTGTGGCAGTCCGCCTGAACGGGCTGGTCGGCGGTGACGGCCCGGGTCACGACATTGCTCAACGGGTGGCGGCTGGCCTCCGGGGCACTGAGTTCCCCGGCATCGACCATGGCCTGGACCAGGGAGTGGTCCCGGCTGCGAAAGTGAATAGCGCCCTCCCTCAGGTGATAGAGCCGGCTGTCGCCGCACCAGGCCAGAAAGGCGCTGTCGCCGCTCAACTGCAGGAAGGTGAAGGTAGTCCCCAACCCGGCCCCCTCGGGGTGTCGTGCCACATGGTCCCGGAGCGCGTCGAAAACGCTCCGGAGCGCTTCGTCTACCAGCGACTGGGTGGCGGGCGGGTTATGCTTTTCCCGAAAGTAGCGGGCCACGGTGGTACAGCACAACCGGCTGGCAACGTCACCCTGGGGCGGGCCGCCCATGCCGTCGCAGACCATAAAGAGACTGTCCCCGGTGTTGGCGCGGCCGGGTTCGGGGTACAGGCTGTCTTCGTTGCGGGAGCGTCGGCCCTGGCCGTAGATTGTCCGGGGCTGTTCGATCACAAGAGTCATTGGCTGCGCCCTCCGTACCTGGCACCCTCGGGTGGTGGCAGGCCGGCGGCCCCGGCGAACGCCGCTTCCACGCCATTCCTTGCCTCTGCCTCGGCGCAATCGCCGTCGATGGCGCTGTCCCGCTCGCCGGCGTCCAGCGGTTCGGCGGTTTCCAGTTGCATGTCCAGTACCCGGCCATCGGCTTCCGAAATATCGGTCCCCTCCGCCCGGCGCCGGTGGATGCGCCTTGCGGCGATTTCCCGCCGGCATTGCATGTCGACAATGATCCAGGGGATGTTCAGTGATTCCGCCACACGGGCCAACAGGTTGCGCTGGTATTGCTTGAGAAAGCTGGCGTCGACAATGACGCCATGGCCCAGTTCCACGATGCGTTTGGCCAGGCCGGCCAGGTGCTCGTAGAGAGCACGGGTCGTTTTCGGGCTGTAGCGGCCGCTGTTGACGGAGTCGCCCTCTTTGGAGCGGGCTGTGGCGAATAGGCGCTGGCGCTCGGCGTCCGAACGCAGGCGAATGGCGCCGAAAGTTTCCACCAGCCAGAGAGCGGCGGTGCTTTTGCCGGAACCGGATACACCGTGGGTGATCGCCACATAGGTCGTTCCAGGCCGGGTCAGGGATTCGGCCAGCGCCAGGTCCCGGTCCAGTTCCTGCGCCACCCGCTGTCGCTGCCGGGCATCCAGGCGGGATTCGGCCAGGCGTATGGCTCCCACCTTGACCCTGACCAGGGCCCGGTAGACGGTGTAAAAAGCCAGAACCTCCAGGCCGCCGTAGTCCCCCGTGATTTCCAGGTAGCGGTTGAGCAGGCGATTGGCCCAGGCGTTGAGGCCGCGGCCGCGCAGGTCCATGATCAGGAAAGCCAGGTCGTCGATCACGTCGATCCAGCGAAATGACTCGTTGAACTCGATGCCGTCGAAAATAACAAACCGGTCTTCCATCAGGGCGATGTTGCGCAAATGCATATCGCCGTGACCTTCCCGGATCAGTCCGGCCGCCTTGCGTGCCCTGAACGTGGCTTTCAACTGCCGGAACCGACGCTGGCTCCACTGCCGCAGGGTCTCAAGCCGGTTGCGCTGCTTCCCGTCGTCGATCAGTTCCCGGAGTTGGTCGAAATTCTGCTGTACCGGTGCCCAGAGGGCTGCCGGATCGCCGGCATCGGCGTCGACATTGGCGCGCGCCGCCTTTTCGTGGAAGTCCGCGATCAGGGTTGCCAGTTCGTCCATCCGTTGCACGGGAAAATTTCCCCCCGTCAGCAGGCGGTCGAGCTGGTTTTGCTGGCGAAAGCGTCGCATGCGCACGAGGTAGTCAATGGCCGGTCCATCGCCCCCTGGTTCCGGCCTGTCAACCGTGCCGGCGATAGCCTGGACGTCGACATAAAGTTCCGGCGCCAGGCGGCGGTTCAGGCGCAACTCTTCCTGGCAATAGAACTTGCGCCTGGCCAGGGTGGAAAAATCGAGGAATTGGAGGTCGACGGGCTTTTTTATTTTATAGGCATAGTCGCCGGCGAGGATAACGCTGGAGATATGGGTCTGTATAAGCTCCGCCTTCGGGGCCCGCTCCCGGAAATACGCCAGCAGGTTCTCCGCCAGCCGTTCGTGGTTTTCCAGTGTCATTTCAGCCATAGGGATTGCCTTCACCGGAGGTACGGGAAAGGATAGCCGATTGACGGTTTTCGGGCCGGGATGATGCCGGGGCATGGCTGTCGAGGCCAGACCCCGTGGGAGTCGCGGGTTGAGGTTTCGGATCCGCCTGGCGATGCGGGCCCGTCAGGATTTCCGCTCGTTCAGCCAGTCGCCAAGGGCGTCCTCGCTCATTGGGCGGGCGATGTGGTAGCCCTGGGCCAGGTCGCAGCCGATATCCCTGAGTAAATCCAGGGTCTGCGCATTTTCCACCCCTTCCGCCGTTACCCGCAAACCGAGACTCTGGCCCAGCTCAACGGTGGAGCGGATGATGGTACGGGACTCCTCGGATGTCATGGCGTTTATGACGAAGGACTTGTCCACTTTCAGCTCGGAAAAAGGCAGACGCACCAGCTGGACCATGGAGGAAAAGCCGGTCCCGAAATCGTCGATGGACAGGCTGAAGCCCTTGACCCGCAACCGGGTGAGCAGATCCAGGGAAATCACCGGGTCCTCCATGGCACTGGTTTCCGTCAGTTCGAAGATAACGTGGCGGGTTTCCAGGCCCAGCTCCTGGCATTTGGCCGCGACACGGTCGGCGAACTGCATGTCCTTGAGGTTTCTGGCGGACAGGTTGATGGACACATGGGGCTCAAGCGACTCACCGCCTCCCGTATTGCCGGTCGGGCCACCCGAGTCGGCCATGAAGCGATAAAACCACCCCAGGGCCTGTTCCAGGACTTCTTCCGTAAGGCGCTCCATGTAGCCATTTTCCTCGGCGAATGGAATGAAGCGGTCGGGCATGACAAGGCCGGCTTCCGGGTGATGCCAGCGGACAAGCGCCTCGAAGCCGGCGATTTCTCCGGTATTGCAGCGGATCTTCGGCTGGTAGTCCAGACGCAGTTGCCGGTTGGCAAGGGCGTGTTCCAGGGCCTCGGCGGTGACCCGAAATGCGGGTTTCTCCTGCATGCGGTGGGGTGGAGACCGTACACCACCGTCACCCGGGTGTGCACGGTTATCGGGTTCGGCGGTGAGCAATGCCTGGAGCCGGGCCGGGGAGAAAGGCTTGGCCAGGGCGCCGGCAAAATCGAGGCCATGCTCGGTGGCGGAGCGCCTGGCCGCGTCCAGGACCCGGCTGCCGACGCCGCTGGTGATGATGATTCTGGCGTCGACGCCGAGTCTCGACAGTTCCACCATCACTTCCACGCCGTCCATCTGCGGCATGACCAGGTCCAGGGCAATGTGGGTGGGACCCCAGTCCTGAAGCTTTTGGAAGAACTCGCCGGGCTCATCGGTAAAATGGGAATCGAAACCGGCATCCTCGGCGATAAACTGGATGGTTTGACCGATCAGGGGGTCGTCGTCGAGGATCAAGAGGCGTTTTCCTGCCATAACTACTCCTTATGATTCCGCCAATACGGCGCGGATCTTCTCCGCCAGTTCCGCCCGCTTGTAGGGCTTGCCCAGCAGATGAACCCCCGGATCCAGGCGACCGTGGTGGACTATGGCGTTTTCAGTATAACCCGAAGTATAGAGAACCTTGATGGGTGGGCTCAGTTGGCGGGCCCGTTCGGCCAGCTCCGGCCCGTTGATGCCGCCGGGCATGATGACATCGGTGAACAGCAGGTCGATTCCGCTGGTTGTCCGCAACGCGTCCAGTGCCTGCCGGCCGTCGGCGGCGGAAATCACCCGGTAGCCCATGTCCTGCAGCTGGTTTTGCGCATAGTCCCGCACCAGGTCATCGTCTTCGACCAGCAGAATGGTCTCGCCGCCACCCACCACCTTCTGCTGCTGTGGCTCTGTCTCTTCGTCTATATCCGGTCCCTCGGCGAGGGGCAGGTACATTTTTACAGTCGTTCCCTGTTCCTCTTCGGAGTATACCTCAACATGTCCGCGGGATTGCTTGATAAAGCCGTAGACCATGGATAAGCCCAGGCCGCTGCCCCGGCCGGCTTTTTTGGTGGTAAAAAAGGGGTCGAACACTTTCGACAGGTGTTCGGGGGCGATGCCCGTGCCCGTATCCGAAACCGCCACCATCACATACCGTCCGGGCTCCGCGTCGGTGTGGCTGCGCGCGTAGTCGTGGCCCAGGCGGACATTGGCCGTTTCGATGGTAAGGCGGCCGCCATTGGGCATGGCGTCCCGGGCATTGAGGCACAGGTTGAGCAGGGCGGCTTCCAGCTGTACGGGGTCGACCCGGGCGTGCCAGAGCCCCCCGCCGCGCACCAGTTCCATGTCGATGTCCGCGCCCAGCGTGCGGCGCAGCAGGCTGTCCATGTCGGCGACGAGCCGGTTGACATCCAGGTTGCGGGGTTCCAGGGGCTGGCGCCGGGCAAAGGCGAGCAGGCGATGGGTCAGGGCCGCGCCCCGGTCGGCGGCGGCGCGGGTCATTTGGGCCAGGGCCTGCAGTCGTTTGTCGCCGCCAAGCTCCGTTTCAAGCAACTCGGCATTGCCCAGGATCACGGTGAGCAGGTTGTTGAAGTCGTGGGCAACGCCGCCGGTGAGCTGTCCCACGGCTTCCAGGCGCTGGGAACGCTGAAGCTGCACAGACATTTCGTGGCGTTCGGTAATATCGCTGATACCACCCACCATGCGCACGGCCTTGCCATTGTCGTCCCTGATCAGCGAGCCCCTGTCGACAACACGGGCCACCGAACCGTCCTTGCGCAGGAAGCGGTAATCCTGTCGCCAGTGGGAAGCATCCGGGGTTTCGACAAATCGCCCGATATCCTTCATGACGAATTCTCTGTCCTCCGGGTGGATACGGTCGGCCCAGGCCGCCAAATCGGCAATGTCGCCGGGGGCGTAGCCAAAGAGGGCGGTCAACCCTTCGCTCCACCAGAGGCTGCCGGTTTCCAGGTCCCATTCCCAGATGGCATCGGAAGTGGCGGTTGCCACCCGTTCGAAACGCTGCTCGCTCTCCCGGAGCCTTGCTTCGTTGCGCTTGCGCTCGCTGATATCACGAAAATAAAGCGCCAACCCCTGTTCTGAAGGGTAGGCGTGTAGCTCGAACCAGGTGTCGAACGGTGGGTAGTAGGTTTCGATGCTGACCTGTTCGCCGTCCATCAAAGCCCGGGCATAGGGTTCCTTGAGCAGGGGCAGTTGCTCGAAGACATCGGGCGCGGCCTTGCCCAGCAACTCCTCACGGGGGCGGCCCATAAGACGCTCCGCCTCGCTATTGATATAGGTATAGTGCCATTCCCGGTCGAACATGATAAAGCCGTCGGTAATGCTCTCCAGCGTAACGGCAAGGCGGCGGGCCAGTCGGTGGCTGCGTTTTTCAAGGCGCACACGGTCGTCGATATCGATACAGGTGCCGCACCACTTGACGATCTGCCCGTCGTCGTTTCGCACGGGCACGGCATCCACCTGGTGCCACCGATACTTGCCGTCGTGGCGCATCATGCGAAACTCCGTCGAATGGGCGGAGCCGGTCGCCACCGCCTGCTCCCACCGGCGCATGGTCTGGTCCCTGTCGTCCGGGTGCTGGGCCTTCAGCCACTCCTGGCCCGGTCGGCTTTCGGGCACGGGGGTTCCTGTATAATGAAACAGGGCCTTGTTGACGAAGTCCACGATGCCGTCCGGGCCCGCGGTCCAGATGACCTGCGGTATGGCGTTGGCGACCACCTGAAATTGACGGCGGCTTTCCAGCAGGGTGATTTCGTCGGTTTTTTGTCGGGTGATGTCCTGGAAAGCTCCCTGGTAACGGACCACATTGCCGCTGTCGTCCCTGACCGGTACGCCGATACTGCGCACCCAGTGACGTTCACCCTGCCGGTCGATGATCTCCCCTTCCATGTCGAAATCATCGCCCTTCTCGATGCATTGGCGAATCTTGTCCCGCGTATCCTCATGGTCCGGTGAGGTGAATTGCAGGCCCTCTTCCAGCGTCGGCGTGTAGCCGGGTGGTACGCCGTGGAACCGGCAGACTTCGTCGGACCAGTGCAGCGCCTTTGTCTGAAGATCGAGAATCCAGCCCCCGATATGGGCGACTTCGCTGGCGATTTCCAGCAGGCGGTTCTTCTCCTCCACCTCGGCTTTGGAGCGGGCCAGGCGCGCATGGATGTCGGTCATCTCCTCAAGGTGGCGCAGCGCCAGTACGGTAAGGACACCGCCGACGGCGATGGCGCCAATGGAGAATAAGCGGTTGAGTACGACGTAGACCAGGTCGAATCCGGGCGGCGAAAAAAGGGCGCCGATGGCCGTCAGCAGGCTCGCCGCAACGGCCATGGCGATAACGAGGCGCCGGCTGCGGCCGAGGCCTGCCAGGACAACCAATGGCACATAGAGAGTGCCGTGAGCGAAACCCAGGGGCGTGAAGAAGTCGGCGACAAATATCCCGACCAGGCCCACCAGGCTCAAGTGGTGCCATCGGGAGGCGCCGGCATGGCCGGTATGCTTTTCTATGCTGGTTGTCGACATTCTTGTCGCTCCCGTTTTGTTCCGGATCAATCTCGACGTCAGTGCCGGTTCGGTGCCCGCGACTGCCGATCCAACGTCGAGCGAACTTTCCGGGCCAGCTCCTGGCCTCTGTAAGGCTTGGCCAGTAACTGCATTCCAGGGGGGATATCCCCCTCCTGCAACGAGATGTTTTCGGTGTAGCCGGATGTCAGAAGCACGTTCAACGACGGCCTCCGTTGACGGGCCGCCTGGGCCAGTTCCAGGCCATTCATGTTTCCGGGCATCACGATATCAGTAAATAGCAGATCGATGTCATCGGCACGCTCGACGATATCCAGTGCCGCCCGGGCGTTGGCCGCGGTGATCACCCGGTAGCCCAGGCCCGCCAGTTGGTCGGCCACGTAACGGCGCACCAGGTGATCGTCCTCCACCAGGAGGATTTTTTCCGAGCCACCGGCCGGTTGGGGCGTGGCTGCTGTTCCCGCGTCTTTGCCGGCTCCCGGCTCGGGCGCACGGGGCAGATACATCTCGATGGTGGTACCCAGGCCCGGCTCCGATTCCAGCATGACATGACCCCGGGACTGCTTGATAAAGCCATAAACCATGGACAGGCCGAGGCCCGTGCCCTTGCCCTTTTCCTTGGTGGTGAAGAAGGGGTCGAACACCCTTTCCCGGTCTTCCGCCGATATGCCGGTACCGGTATCGGAGACCCTGACCAGGACATAATCACCCGCTTCCAGGCCTTCGTACCGCTGCCGGCGGTCGGTGCCCAGGTGGATATTGGCGGTTTCCACCGTGAGGGCGCCACCGGTGGGCATGGCGTCCCGGGCATTGATCGCCAGGTTGAGGACGGCGCCTTCCAGCTGGGTGGGATCCACCCGGGCCAGCCACAGGTCTTCACCGGGGTGGAAGCGAACCTCGATATCCGCTTTCAGGGTCCGGCGCAGCAGGCTGTCCATGTCCGCGAGCAGCGCATTGACATCCACCGGCCTGGGCTCAAGGGACTGGCGCCGGGCGAAGGCCAGCAGGCGCTGGGTCAGTTGCGCGGCCCGCTGGGCTGCGGTTTCGGACATTTTGGCCATGGACTGGAGGCGGGGCTGGTCCTTCAACCGCGCGGCGAGCATTTCCGCGTTGCCGGTGATTACGGTGAGCAGGTTGTTGAAGTCGTGGGCGATGCCGCCGGTGAGCTGGCCCAGACTTTCCAGACGCTGGGATTGTTCGAGCTGCTCCTCCATGGCGAGGCGCTCGGTGATATCCGTGTTGATGGCAAATATACGGCGGGGCTGGCCCGCCTCGTCGCGCAGTAGCGACCAGTGGGCCTCCGCCACCAGCGATTCGCCGCCGCGCGTGCGCTGGCGGATCCGACCCTGCCAGTCACCTTTCTCCAGCACCCGCCGGGTGGCGGCAGTGAATTCTTCGTCATTGTCGTAGAGCAGGTCGGCCACCGAGCGTCCCCTGGCCTCCGCCGCCGACCAGCCGTAGAGGCGCTCGGCCCCCTCGTTCCAGTACTGTATCCGGTGGCTGAGGTCGCGCACGATAATGGCGTCCCGGGCCCGGTCCAGCAGGGATGCCTGGTCCCGGATGCGGCTGTCAGCCTCCTGGCGTTCCAGTTCGGCCGCCGCCCGGGCGGCGAAAATCTCCACCAGGGAGAGGACCAGCCCGGTGTCGGCCGGGGGACTTTCGAAGGTGACAAAGAGCTGGCCGATATGCCGGCCTGTCGAGTCGGCAAGCCGCCGGCCCACATAGATTTCACCGCCGGTGGTCGCCGGCGGTGAATCGGGAAAGCGGGCCCGGACATTTTCCACGATGATAGCGACGTTGCTGTCGAGCAGGGCCGCGCAGGGGGATGTCTCCAGAGGATAGGTGACTTCCGGAAAAGGCTCGCCACCAACAGTGCCGGCGAAAATACGGCTGTGGGCAGGCGCCTCGTCCACTGTCCTCGCGACAAACGCCCCGTGGGCGCCCAGGGCGTCGGCCATATTGGCCGTCAGCTGTTCAAAGAACCGGGTACCCGAGGTGGCGGACACACCGGCGGCGACCTTGAGCACGGCATTCTGGAGGCGCTGGCGCTCGCTCTCGGAGCGCAGATGGTCCACCCCGAAGGCCAGGTCGTCGGCCAGTTCCTGGAGCAGATCGATCTCATCGTCGCTGATGGTGCGGGCCTCCGGCAGGTACAGGCACAGGACACCGAAGGTGCGCTGTTCTCGGCGCAGGGGCAGTAAAACCGCCCCCCGGTAACCCCGCGCCAGGGCCTCGTCGAGCCAGGGCTGGAAATCGGGATCCCGGCTGATGTTCTCCACGGTCACGGGGCGCCCCTCCCGCACGGTGCGCCCGGCCGGGCCCCGGCCTTCCGGATTCTGGGGGGACCAACTGAGTGTTACGGTTTCCAGGTAGCCTTTCTCTTCACCGGCCCAGGCGGCGGGGCGGATGGTTTGCGCCTCGTCGTTTTCGGCAAAGCCCACCCAGGCCATCCGGTAGCCGCCCACCTCCACGGCGACCCGGCAGATTTCCTGGATCAGGACGGATTCGTCGTGTGTGCGGACCAGGACTTCGTTGCAGCGACTCAATAATCGCTGGGCGCGGCTGATACGTGCCAGCTCCTCCTCGGTGCGCAGGCGCTGGGTGATATCGTTGATCATCACCAGCCGGGCCGGCTGGTTGTAGAAATCGATACTCTGGGAAACGATTTCCACGTCGATCGTGGAGCCATCCTTTTTCAGGTGGCGGGCCCTGGGCGTGCGGCTAATGCCTTCTCCGAGATCCTGAAGAATCCCCATCAGCCGGGGGACGTCCTCTGGCGGCCGTATGTCGGCGATGGTCAGTTCCCGGAACTCCGGCTCCGTGTAACCGTAGTGGACGATCGCGGCATCGTTGACGGCAAGGATCGTCAGGGTCTCCCGGTCATAAATCAGCATGGGCTGGGGGTTGTGCTCGAACATCAGACGGTACTGCTGTTCCGACCAGGCCAGTTGCTCGATGGCGCGATGCCGTTGAATCACCACCCCCAGGGATTCCGCGAGAATCTGGAGGTTATTGCAGTCAGCGGGGGAAAAGGCGTCGGGGTGCGAGGAAAACACCTTGAGAACGCCGGTGACTTCTTCTCCCACCTTCAGTGGAACCAGGAACATGGACCGCGAGCCCACGCGGCGACAGGCCTGCCGGTCGACCCGGGGATCGGTTTCGCTGTCCCGGCAACAGGCCGCTTCGCCGGTTTCCATAACCATGCCGGAGAGACTGCCCTGGCGCGCCAGGCGCAGACCCAGTTGATCCCGGGCGGTTCCGGAAACCGCCCGGTAGATCATGTCGTCACCCTCGCCAACCTCGATGGCGCAGCCCTCGGCGCCGACCAGTTCGCGGCTGCGGACGGCGAGTAACTCCAGGGCACCCTGCGGCGTCAGGTCACCGGCGGCGATTTCCCGCTGGATGCGCACGATTTTCAGCTGTATATCGGCGGCGCGGCGCGCTTCCTCCTCCCGTTGGACGCGCGCTGTAATGTCCTGCACGGTGCCGGACAAAACGGTGCGCCCCCGGCTGTTGGTGAGTATCCGTCCCCGCTCGTGGACGTGGGCCACGGTGCCGTCGGCCCGGACGATGCGGTGTTCCACGTCCAGTGGTGCCTGCCGGGAGAGTGCCTGTTCCTGTGCTTTCTGGAACCGATCCAGGTCGTCGGGATGGATAAAGGCGAGGAATGCCTCGACGGTTCCGGCGAACTGATTCGGCGCAATGTCGAAAATACGGTAGGTTTCCGGAGACCAGGTCAGCAGGTTCTGGTCGAAATCGAACTCCCAGCTGCCCAACTGCGCCAGCTGCTGGGCATTGTCGAGGCGCTCCTGGTTTTCCCGGAGCTGGAGCTCGGTCTGCTTGCGGTCCGTGACGTCGATGTGCATGACCACGGCGCCGGAAACCGCCTTGCCTGCCAGTGGGGTAACCAGCATGCGGAACCAGCGCCAGCGGTTCGGTGAATGGCAGGGATACTCCAGCTTGAACAGGGGGGTGTCGCCGGACAGTACCGCACTAATGCCCTTTTCGGCCGTCGCCGCCTCATTCGACCAGGGGCCTTTGGCCCGGGCGCAAACCGACAGGTAGTTGACACCGACCGCGCAGGCGGGGTCGCGCAGGCCGTTGTCCCGGGCGAAGGTCCGCCAGGCCCGGTTGGCCGCGACAATAACGCCGCTGCTATCCAGAAGGGCAATATGGGCCGGGAATGAATCGAGCAGGGCCGCTTCGCCCGCGTTGATGCCGGTGCCCGCCAGGGTGGGGCCGTTGTCGGATGTCACGAGCTACTCAATGCCCCCTGCCGGTCCCGGTCCGTGTGGTGGTTGACGCGAGCCGACACCAGGGGGGCGAGCCGGTGTCTGGGCTTCGCTGTGTCATGGCGGGCAGTGATTGCGGCGGCTTGAATGTCATGGGCCTGGCCCTCATTTTATAGTGGTGCTACTTATAGTGGTGCTACGGGTGGTCCCTGGCAGCCTATGCTGGAATGAACGCTCCGGGCAGTCAAGACAGGCTCGTCGTTTACAGCATCCATCCGTCGCGCGACCATGGGATTTACCTGAAAAGAAGCGCAATACGCCTTGACCGGTAAGGGGCGGGCCCCTATAATTCGTCGCCCTCGCCGCAGGATGGCAGCATCAGCGCCTCATGCGGAGCGCCGGACAGGTTGGTTCGGCCGGGAAGCAAGTTTGATGCGGGGTGGAGCAGTCTGGTAGCTCGTCGGGCTCATAACCCGAAGGTCGTAGGTTCAAATCCTGCCCCCGCTACCAATTGGAAGGTTGGTGCCAGTAGGTTGCGAGCGTCCGGAGATCGGATTCGGCACTGGCAGGCACGGCCGGGCGGAGGCGCAGGTTCAAGTCCCCCTTCGCCGCCAACAAACGCGCCGGGTCGGCGCAAACCGGAAGGCCCCTTTTTAGGGGCTTTTTGCTATGGGAAAAGCAAGGCTCCCGAACGGGCCTTCACTGGGAGGTCGAGCGATCGTGGGGACAAGGCAGGGCCTTTTGCTGGAGTTGCTTGAGCCCGTGGTTGAGTCCATGGGCTGTCAGCTTTGGGGCCTGGAACTGCACAGCAGCGGCAGGCGCAGCACCCTGCGCCTTTATATCGACAAGCCCGATGGGGTGGTGCTCGACGATTGCGAGCGCGTCAGTCGGCAGGTCAGCAGTGTTCTCGATGTGGAAGACCCGATTCGGGGCGAGTACACCCTCGAGGTTTCCTCGCCGGGCATGGACAGGCCGCTGTACACCATTGCGCAGTTCGAGCAATTTGCCGGCGAAGATGTCAGTGTCCGGTTGCGCGTCCCCTACGAGGGTCGCCGCAAGTTCAAGGGGCGTCTGGCCGGTGTGGAAGGCAACGATGTCGTCGTAGTGGTCGACGATCACGAATATTTGTTTCCGGTCGAGTCGATCGACAGGGCGAAGGTGGTCCCCCGTTTCGGGAAGGACGTAACAAGAGGCTGACGGATGAATAAAGAGATTTTGATGGTTGCGGAGGCCGTTTCCAATGAGAAGGGCGTCTCCGAGGAAATTATATTCGAAGCCATGGAGCAAGCGCTGGCGACGGCCACCAAGAAGCGTTACGACGAGGGTGCCAATATCCGTGTGGTGATCGATCGCAAGACCGGCGATTACGATACCTATCGCTGGTGGGAGGTCGTCGACGACGACACCCTGGCCGAGCTGGGAACCCAGTTCACCGTGGAGGAGGCCCACGAAAAAGACCCCAACCTCAAGCCCGGCGACATCTACGAAGAGCCCGTGGAAAACGTTGGCTTTGGCCGGATCGCCGCCCAGACCGCCAAGCAGGTTATCGTCCAGAAGGTGCGGGACGCCGAGCGGCAGCTGGTTGCCGATCAATACCGCAACAAGGTGGGCGAACTGGTCAGCGGCACTGTCAAGAAAGTGACGCGGGACCACATTATTGTCGACCTGGGCAACAACGCCGAAGGTCTGCTGCCCCGGGAGGAACTGGTGGGCCGGGAGGTTTTCCGGGTCAACGACAGGATGCGCGCCATCCTGACCGAAATTCGCACCGAGAGCCGGGGCCCCCAGCTGTTGCTCAGCCGGGCCTGCAACGAAATGCTGATCCAGCTGTTCACCATCGAGGTGCCGGAGATTTCCGAACAGGTTATCGAGATTCGCGGTGCTGCCCGGGATCCGGGTTCCCGGGCCAAGATCGCGGTCAAGACCAATGACGGTCGCATCGACCCCGTGGGCGCCTGTGTGGGCATGCGCGGGGCCCGGGTCCAGGCGGTATCCAATGAGCTGGACGGCGAGCGCATCGATATTGTCCTCTGGGACGACAATCCGGCCCAGTTGGTGATCAACGCCATGGCGCCCGCCGAGGTTGAGTCCATCGTCGTCGACGAGGATGCCCACTCCATGGATGTCGCCGTGGCCGAGGACAACCTGGCCCAGGCCATCGGCAAGAGCGGCCAGAATGTGCGCCTGGCAGTGGAACTGACCGGCTGGAACATCAATGTCATGAGCATCGAGGAAGCCGAAGCCAAGCACGAGGCCGAGGCGGGCACCCTGGTGGAGACCTTCATGTCCCTGCTCGACATCGACGAGGATGTCGCCACCGTACTGGTGGAGGAGGGATTCAGCTCTCTCGAGGAAGTGGCCTATGTGCCCATCGAGGAAATGATGGCCGTGGAAGGGTTCGACGAGGAAGTGGCCGAGGAGTTGCGCGCCCGCGCCAAGGATGCGCTCCTTACCCAGGCCCTGGCCTCGGAAGAGGACTTCGCCCAGCCGGCGGAAGACCTTCTCAACATGGAGGGCATGACCCCGGAACTCGCACGGCAGTTGGCGGCTCAGGGCATTGTCACCATGGAGGACCTGGCGGAGCAGGCCGTCGACGACCTCGCGGATATCGAGGAACTCGACGAGACACAGGCTGCCGAACTGATTATGACCGCCCGGGCTCCCTGGTTTGCCGAAGAATAGTGCTATCGGGTCGGAGCGGAAATCGAAACTTGAGGAAATTGAATGGCTGAAGTTACCGTAAGTCAACTCGCCGAGGTAGTCGGAGCGTCCGTGGATCGCCTGCTCAAGCAGATGGGCGAAGCGGGGTTGAAGCACACCTCGCCGGATGAAACGGTCAGCGATGAAGAGAAGCAGCAGCTGCTGGCGTATCTCAAGGGCCTGCATGGGGACAAGCCCCGCGAGCCCAGGAAGATAACCCTGCGGCGCAAGACCACCAGCACCCTGAAAACCGGCGGCAAGAAGACCGTCAACGTGGAGGTGCGCAAGAAACGCACCTACGTCAAGCGAGAGGATCAGGGGGAGGCTCCCGAGCCTCAAGCCGAGACGGAAGCGCCCGCCACCAGTCCGGCGCCAGCGCCGTCCGGTGGTTTTACCGACGATGTCGAGATCAAGCGACAGGCGGCCATAGAGGCACGCCGTAAGGCCGAGGAAGAAGAGGCCCGTCGACGGGAGGAGGAAGCGCGCCAGGCCCGGGAAAGCGAAGAACAGGGCGGGGCGGAGCAGACCCCCGCCGGCCCCGTGGTGCCCGGCGTCGAGCAGCCCCTGGAGCCCGCCGCGGCCAAGGCCGGCGACAAGAAACACGTCAAGAAGCGGCCCCGGGAAGACGAGGACGAGGACAAACCCGCCAAGAAGAAGCTCAAGACGAAGGAAACCAAGGGTCGCAAGCAGCGTCCCGAGGACCTGCTGGCGGAAGCCGAGGAAGTGGTGGCGCCCGAGCCGGACAAAAAGAAACCCCGGCTCAAATCCCGCAGCCCCGCTATCAAGGTCGAGAACCGGCACACCTTCCAGAAGCCCACCGGCAAGATCGTCCACGAGGTGGAAGTTCCCGAGGCGATCCAGGTGGGCGACCTCGCCCAGCGCATGTCCGTGAAGGCCCCGGTGGTGATCAAGGAGCTCATGAAGCTGGGCACCATGGCCACCATTAACCAGAGCATCGACCAGGACACCGCCATACTGGTGGTGGAGGAACTGGGCCACAAGCCGGTGCCGGTATCCGACGACGCCCTCGAGCAGGAGCTCAAGAAAGAACTGGCAGTGGAGGAAGAGAGCGAGGACCTGCAGCCCCGCGCCCCCGTGGTGACGGTGATGGGTCACGTGGACCACGGCAAAACCTCCCTGCTCGACCATATCCGCAAGACCAAGGTGGCCTCCGGCGAAGCCGGCGGCATCACCCAGCATATAGGCGCCTACCACGTGAACACGCCGGAGGGCATGATCACCTTCCTGGATACCCCTGGCCACGCCGCCTTTACCGCCATGCGCGCCCGCGGTGCGCAGGCCACCGATGTGGTGATCCTGGTGGTGGCGGCGGATGACGGCGTCATGCCCCAGACCGAGGAGGCCATTCAGCACGCCAGGGCGGCGGGTGTGCCCCTGGTCGTGGCCATCAACAAGATGGACAAGGAGGGCGCCGACCCCGAACGCGTGATCAGCGAGCTGGCCGCCAAGGACGTTATTCCCGAGGACTGGGGCGGCGACACCCAGTTCGTCAAGGTCTCCGCCCAGACCGGCGACGGCATCGACGAGCTGCTGGAATCCATCCTCCTGCAATCCGAGTTGCTGGAACTCAAGGCACCGGTGGACGTTCCCGCCAGAGGCGTTATTGTCGAGGCGCGCCTGGAGAAGGGCCGCGGCGTCGTCGCCACGGCACTGGTCCAGGCCGGTACCCTGAACAAGGGCGACTTCGTCCTCGCCGGCGAGAGCGTGGGCAAGATCCGCCTGATGAACGACGAGGCCGGCAAGCCCGTGGCCGAGGCCGGCCCCTCCATTCCCGTGGAGATTGTCGGCCTGGATTCCGCGCCCGCCGCCGGCGACGAGTTCGTGGTGGTGGCGGACGAGCGCAAGGCCCGGGAAGTGGCGGAATTCCGTCAGCAGAAGGCCCGGGACGAGCGCCTTGCCCGGCAGCAGGCCGCCAAGCTGGAAAACATGTTCGCCGCCTTCGAGGAGGAGACCGAGAGGAAGGTCCTGCCGGTGGTGGTCAAGGCCGACGTGCGCGGGTCCCTGGAAGCCATTCTGTCCTCCTTCGAAGACATCAATACCGAGGAGGTGGCGGTCAACGTGGTGTCCTCCGGCGTCGGCGGGCTCACCGAATCCGATATCAACCTGGCGATCACCGCCAATGCCGTGGTGCTGGGCTTCAATGTCCGGGCCGATGCCACGGGGCGCAAGCTGGCCGAGGCCGAGGGCGTGGAGATTCGTTACTACAGCGTTATCTACAATCTGCTCGACGACGTCAAACAGGCGCTGTCCGGCATGCTGGCCCCGGAGGTCCGCGAGGAAATCGTCGGTATCGCCGAGGTTCGGGACGTGTTCCGCTCGCCCAAGTTTGGCCAGATTGCCGGCTGTCTCGTTACCGAGGGTACCGTGTACCGCAACAAGCCTATCCGGGTGCTGCGCGATAACGTGGTGATTTACGAAGGCTCCCTGGAATCCCTGCGCCGCTTCAAGGACGACGTCAACGAAGTGCGCAGCGGTACCGAGTGCGGTATCGGCGTCAAGGACTACAACGACGTCAAGCCCGGCGACCAGATCGAAGTCTACGATGTCAAAGAGGTGGCGCGGCAGCTCTGATTTGCCGTAACGCCGGGAGACAGTACCGATGCCCAAGGACTTCAGCCGCACCGAGCGGGTCGCCGATGCCCTGCAGCGGGAACTCGCGCAACTGGTGCGCGACGAGCTGCGCGACCCCCGGGTGGGGATGCTCAATATCACCGCCGTGGAGGTGAGCCGCGACCTGGCCCATGCCAAGGTCTTCGTCAACTTCGTGGGTGAAAACTCCGAAGAGGAGACGCGGGAGGGCGTGGCCGCCCTCAACGGCGCGGCGGGTTTCCTGCGCACGCTGCTCGCCAAGCGGATGCAGTTGCGTGTGGTACCGCGCCTCAAGTTTCTCTTCGATGCCAGCGGCGAGCGGGGCCAGCACCTGTCCGCCCTTATTGACTACGCTGTGTCCCGGGACCGGGCCAAGAACAGCGAGGACGAATAAGTGGGGCGGCGCAGACGACAGCGGGGCCGACCGGTCACCGGTATTCTGGTGTTGAACAAGCCGGCGGGAATCACGTCCAACGACGCCTTGCAGCGGGTCAAGTACCTTATGTACGCCGCCAAGGCCGGGCACACCGGCAGCCTCGACCCCATGGCCACGGGTGTCCTGCCCATCTGCCTGGGGGAGGCAACCAAGTTCACCCAGTTCCTGCTGGATGCGGACAAGCGTTATCGCAGTACTTTCCGGTTCGGCATTTCCACCCGCACCGGCGATGCCGAGGGCGAGGTCGTCGAAGAGTCCAGCGCGGCTGAGCTGACAGCCTCACAAGTGGAGCAGGCCCTGGAAACGTTCCGGGGAGAGATCGAACAGGTACCGTCCATGTACTCGGCCCTGAAGAAGGACGGCAAGCCCCTGTACAAGCTGGCCCGGGAAGGCGTGGAAGTGGAACGGGAACCCCGGCCGGTGACCATCCACCGGTTCGAACTGCTCGACTTCCGGCCCGGTGAGCGGGCCGAGGCGGACGTGGAGATACACTGCAGCAAGGGTACCTATGTGCGTACCCTCGCCGAGGACCTGGGGGAGGTGCTGGGTTGTGGCGCCCACGTATCGGCGCTGCACCGCACCGGTGCCGGCTCCTTCACCGGCGAAGACGCCGTCACCCTGGAGCAGTTGGAAAAACTCCGGGAGGGCAAGCGCGGCGAGGACCTGGATTTCCTCCTCAAGCCGGTGAATGCAGCCGTCGCCCACCTGATGGCGGTGAATCTGCCCGATTCCATCGCCTGGTATTTCCGGCGCGGGCAGCCGGTGGTGGCGCCCAAGGCCTATCGCGAAGCGGGAGAAGGCGATATAGTGCGCATCTTCGAATCGGATGGCCCCTTTCTCGGGGTTGGCGAGGTCCTCGAGGACGGCATGCTCGCTCCCCGGCGCTTGATGGTGGAGCCGGACTGATTTTAGAGTAAGGCCCCGGTATCCCGGGGCGACACGTATTGGCTCGCTGTGAGCCAAATCTATTCACCCGGCTATCAATGTTATCGGGTGAATAAGCGGTACAGGATGTACCGCCATTGGCCGAAGGCCAATGCAAGGCTCGGAAATACAAGGAATTCCACGTAATTCCGTCGGTATTCCCGAGACGCATCAACAAAATCGATACGGATATCTATTTTGTTACTGGTTTAATTAGGGTGTCTGTACACATGCGCGGACAACCCTGAATCCGACAACCGCATGATGGAGAAATGTTATGGCACTGAATGCAGCCGAGAAACAGGCGATCAGCAAGGAGTTTGGACAGGGCGAGGGCGATACCGGTTCGCCGGAAGTCCAGGTGGCCCTGCTTACCGCCAACATCAACAAACTGCAAGGTCACTTCCAGGGGCACAAAAAGGATCACCACTCCCGCCGTGGCTTGATCCGCATGGTCAACCAGCGCCGCAAGCTGCTCGACTACCTGAAAAAGAAGGACGCCAATCGCTACGCCGAACTCATCAAGAAACTGGGTCTGCGTCGTTAATTTACCAAGGCGGCTCCGGATGGAGCCGTCGTTGTTTTTGAGAAGGTGAAAAAGTGGAACCTGTCAGCAAATCATTTCAATACGGCAAGCATACCGTCACCCTGGAGACCGGCCGGATAGCCCGGCAGGCCACCGGTGCGGTGCTCTGTACCATGGATACCACCAGTGTCCTGTGCACCGTGGTCGGTGTCCGCGAAGCCAAGGAGGGGCAGGGCTTCTTTCCCCTCACGGTCAACTACCAGGAAAAAGCCTACGCTGCCGGCAAGATTCCCGGCGGCTTCTTCAAGCGCGAGGGCCGTCCCAGCGAGAAGGAGACCCTGACCTCCCGGCTTATCGACCGGCCCATCCGGCCGCTCTTCCCGGACGGTTTCAAGAACGAAGTGCAGGTGATCTGCACCGTGATGTCGGCGGACAAGAACAACGATCCGGACATTCCCGCCATGATCGGCGCTTCCGCGGCCCTGGCCATTTCCGGGCTGCCCTTCAACGGCCCCATCGGCGCTGCCCGTGTCGGTTACCACGCCGACCAGGGTTACCTGCTCAACCCCACCTACCAGGAACTGGCCGATTCCGGCCTCAACATGGTGGTGGCCGGTACCCGGGATGCGGTGCTCATGGTCGAGTCGGAAGCGAAGGAGTTGCCCGAGGACCTGATGCTCGGCGCCGTACTCTACGCTCACCAGGAAATGCAGTCCGTCATCCAGGTGATCGATGAGCTTGTCGCCCAGGTTGGCAAGCCCCGCTGGGACTGGCAGCCGGCCGAGGAAAACAAGGATCTGGCCGTCGCACTCAGCGAAAAAGTGGGTCAGCGCCTCGAGGAAGCCTACCGTATCACCGACAAGCAGGAGCGCACGGCCGCCATCGGTGAATTGCGCAACGAGGCTGTCGAAAGCCTGGTCGACGAGGAGAAAGGTATTACCGGTGAAAACGTCGGCGATGCCTTCAAGAAACTCGAAAAGACCATCGTTCGCGGCCGCATTTTGCGCGGTGAGCCGCGCATCGACGGCCGCGACGGCAAGACCGTTCGCCCCATCAGTGTTGAAGTGGGCGTGCTCGCCAAGGTCCACGGTACCGCCCTGTTTACCCGGGGCGAAACCCAGGCCCTGGTTGCGGCGACCCTGGGCTCCCTGCGCGATGCCCAGATCATCGACGCCCTGGAAGGGGAGCGCAAGGATCCCTTCATGCTCCACTACAATTTCCCGCCCTATTCCGTGGGCGAGGCCGGTCGCGTCGGCTTCACCGGCCGCCGGGAAGTGGGCCACGGCCGTCTGGCCCGGCGGGGTATTGCCGCTGTCCTGCCCACCCAGGAGGAGTTCCCCTACACCCTGCGCGTGGTTTCGGAGATCACCGAATCCAACGGTTCCAGTTCCATGGCGTCGGTGTGCGGCACCAGCCTGGCGCTGATGGATGCGGGCGTACCGCTCAAGGCGCCGGTGGCCGGCATTGCCATGGGCCTTGTAAAAGAGGGCGACCAGTACGCCGTGCTCACCGATATCCTCGGCGACGAGGATCACCTGGGCGACATGGACTTCAAGGTTGCCGGTACCACCCGGGGCGTCACCGCCCTGCAGATGGATATCAAGATCGAGGGAATCAACGAGGAAATCATGGAAACCGCCCTCGGCCAGGCGCTCCAGGCCCGGCTCCACATCCTCGGCGAGATGAACAAGGTGATCGAAAAGGGTCGCGAGGAAGTTTCCGAGACCGCGCCCCGCTATCACACCATGAAGATCCATCCGGACAAGATCCGCGACGTGATCGGCAAGGGCGGCGCCACCATCCGGGCGCTGACCGAGGAAACCGGCGCCACCATCGACATCGAGGACGATGGCAGCATCCGCATCTACAGCGACGATGCCGAAGGATTGAAAAGCGCCGTCACGCGCATTGAAGAGATCACCGCCGAGCCGGAAATCGGCGAGATCTACGACGGTGTCGTGGCCCGGGTGGTGGATTTCGGCGCCTTTGTCACTTTCCTGCCCGGCACCGACGGTCTGGTGCATATCTCCCAGATCGCCGAGGAACGGGTCAACACCGTCAGTGACTACCTCAAGGAAGGCCAGAAGGTGCGGGTCAAGGTGCTCGACGTCGACAACCGCGGCCGCATCAAGCTATCCATCAAGGAAGCCAAGGCCGAGGAAGGCGATGTCGGCGAAGCGCAAAGCGCCGCTGCCGAGGAATCCGACCAGTAAGCTGCCGGATTTCATTGGCTGGCGAAAGACGGGGTCCCATGGGGCCCCGTTTTTTTATGGCTTCTGACGAATCACTGGAAAGCGCAGCCCGGCCTGCCGCCGGCTTTGCGGAGCACCATGGCCAGGGGACAAAAACCGGTAAAGGCGGCCTGGAACATGTTGGCTCCGACAAAGGCGGTGAACCACAACCAGTAGGCGGAGTGCAGCTGGCTGAGTGCCAGGCTCGCCAGAACAAAAGTACCGGCGATGGCAAAAACGAGGCGATCGATATTCACGGGGCTGTCCTCTGTGGGGGGGGTGGCTTTGGCAACGATGATCATTGACCGGTTCATTTGCGGGGTTCCTCGCAATAGAGCCGGTGCAATGTCTCGACGATTTCCCGGCCGTTGGTATCCGCCAGCGTATAGATGATGGTCTGGCCCGCCCGCCGGGAGGTGGCCAGGCCGTCGCGGCGCAGGCGCGCCAGGTGCTGGGAGACCGCCGACTGGCTCAGGCCCGCCAGTTCTTCCAGTTCCCCGGCGCTGTGCTCGCGCTCCGAGAGGGCGCAGAGCATCAGCAGGCGTTTCGGATGGGAGAGGCTCCTGAGAAGTGCCGCCGCCGCCTCGGCACTGGTCTGCATCTTGTCGAGATCCATAATCCGGCTGGTCAATAAATTAGTTGACACTAATATAAGTAATAACTAATATTTGTGCAACTTATTTTTAGGGGCTTGGGTAATGGCTGCTTCGTCACTCGCTGATCGCTTTGTTTATTATGCGCTGCACCATCCGCGTCGGATCGCCTGGGTGATGGCCCTGAGCACGGTGTTGATCATTGCGCTGGCGGCTGTGCCGAACTTTGTCCGGGTGCCCGGCCTGCACCCCGTGACGGTGGATACGGACCCCGAGAATATGCTGGCCGAGGACGAGCCGGTGCGGGTGTTCCACGACAGGGCCAAGGCCACCTTCGACCTGTCCGACATGGTGGTGGTGGGCATTGTCAACGACCGCCATCCGGAGGGCGTGTTCAACCCCGGGTCGCTGGAGAAAATCCACCGGCTTACCAATTTTGCCCGCAACCTGTCGTGGCCCGATCCCGATAATCCGGGCGAGCGCGAGGGGGTGATCGAGGCGGACATGATCGCCCCTTCCATGGTCGACAATATCGAGCAGGGAGGGCTGGGGGAGGTGACTTTTTCCTGGTTGATGGCAACGCCGCCGGCGACGCAGGAAGAAGCCCTGGCAATCCGCGAGCGGGCCCTGAATATTCCTTTCCTCAACGACACCCTGGTGTCCGGGGATGGCAAGGCCGTTGCCCTGTACCTGCCCCTTACCAGCAAGGATGTGTCGTACCGGGTCCGGCGGGAACTGCTGGATTTTACCGCCGGCTGGCAGGGCGATGAATCCGTCTATATTACCGGCCTGCCGGTGGCGGAAGATACTTTCGGGGTGGAGATGTTCATCCAGATGGCCATTTCCGCGCCCCTGGCCATGCTGGTGATATTTCTGTTGCTCTGGTGGTTTTTCAAGCGCCTGGTCATGGTGGTCTCGCCCATGCTGGTCGCCATTGTAAGCGCCCTGTCGACCATGGGCCTGCTGGTGATCAGCGGCAACACAATCCACATCATGAGCTCGATGATTCCCATTTTCATCATGCCCATCGCCGTGCTCGATGCCGTTCATATCCTGTCGGAATTTTTCGACCGCTATCCGGTGCACCGGGACCGTCGCAAGACAACCGAAGAGGTCATGCGCACCCTGTTCAAGCCCATGTTGTTCACCACCCTGACCACCATGGCCGGCTTTGCCTCCCTGGCCCTGACACCCATCCCGCCGGTGCAGGTATTCGGCATTTTCGTGGCCATCGGCGTCTTTCTGGCCTGGCTGTGGACTATCCTCTTTATTCCCGCCTACCTGATGCTGATTCCCGAAAGCAGGCTCGAAGGTTACGGCCATGAAGGCAGCGCGGGGGAGGAGGATCACACGCCGATGGGGCGCAGCCTGGCCTGGCTGGGTAATGTGACCTGTGCGCGGCCCAGGCTAATCCTGGCCGGCACCCTGATTATCGGGGCGCTGTCCGGCTGGGGGATCACCCTTATCCAGATTAACGATAATCCCATCAACTGGTTCGACGAGGACCACGCCATCCGCGTCGCCGACCGGGTCCTCAACGACCATTTCGGCGGCACCTACATGGCGTATCTTTCCCTGAAACCCGGCGAGGCTGATTCGGACTTCGACGGGGGTGCGCTGCTGTCCGAGCTCGACCGCCGCCGGCAGGACCTGGTCGAGTCGGGATTGCCCGCTCAGCCGTTCAACCGCCTCGAGGGAAAAGTACGGGAGGTGGCCAGTCAGTCAACAGATGCCGCATCCGGACTGGCGGCATTGACCCGCTTTGCCGAGGAGCAGATGGCCACTGCCGAGGGTGATGCCTATTTTGCCTGGGATGAGGTCATGCTCATGCTGGACGGTATCCGCCAGGGCTCGGAGGTCTTCAAGCAGCCGCAAACCCTGGCGTGGATGGAAAATCTCCAGAAGCACCTGGAGGGCAACGAGCGGGTGGGCAAGGTTAATTCCCTCCCCGATATCGTCAAGACCGTGCACCGGGAGTTGCTGCTGGGCAAGCCCTCCGAGTTCCGCATTCCCGACAGCACCAATGCCGTGGGCCAGACCCTGATTACCTACCAGAACAGCCACAGGCCCCAGGATCTGTGGCATTTCGTGACCCCGGACTACCGCCAGGCCAGTCTATGGCTGCAGTTGACCAGTGGCGACAACAGGGACATGGAAGCGGTGATGGCGGACCTGGAGGCTTTTGTCGCGGACAACCCGCCCCCGGCGGGCATCGAGCCCGAGTGGTTTGGTCTTACCTATATCAACGTGGTCTGGCAGGACAAGATGGTACGGGGCATGCTCGGGGCCTTTGCCGGCTCCTTCGTCGTGGTACTGGCGATGATGGTGGTGCTGTTCCGCTCCGTCCTGTTCGGGCTGTTGTCGATGATCCCCCTGACATTCACCGTGGGCCTGATCTACGGCATCATCGGCCTGATCGGCAAGGACTACGATATGCCGGTAGCCATTCTCAGTGCCCTGAGTCTGGGGCTGGCGGTGGATTACGCCATCCACTTCCTGGCCCGCGCTCGCGAGGCGGTGGCCAGGGCCGGCGACTGGCGCTCGGCGGTGCCGATTGTCTTCGGCGAGCCGGCCCGGGCCATCAGCCGCAACGCCATTGTCCTCAGTGCCGGCTTCCTGCCCCTGCTGGCCGCGCCCCTGGTGCCCTACCAGACAGTGGGCATCTTTATCGCGACGATTATTCTCAGCGCCGGTGTGGCGACACTGGTTATCCTGCCGGCGCTGGTGACCCTTTTGCAACGCTGGCTCTTTAAATAGTGGCCCAGGAGGTAAAACCGTGAAACCCGTAAAGCACATTATCTGTATGGTATTCCTGTCCCTGTCGGCGGCCCTGCCCGCCGCGGGCGCGGAGGAACAACAGCCTTCTCTGGAGGAGATCGTCCACCGCGCCAATCAGGTGGCCTATTACCAGGGGCGTGACGGCCGTGCCCAGGTCCAGATGCTGATTACCGACAGCCAGGGGCGCCACCGCCAGCGAAGCTTTACCATTCTGCGCAGGGATGGCCCGGATACCGATGCCGTGGCGGATCGCGCCTATCTGGGCGAGCAGCAATTCTATGTCTACTTTCACCGCCCGGCCGACGTCAACAAGATGGTGTTCATGGTGCACAAGAAACCGGGAGAAAATGACGACCGCTGGCTCTACCTGCCCGCCCTGGACCTGGTTAAGCGCATCGCCGCCAGCGATAAACGCACCAGCTTTGTCGGCTCACATTACTACTACGAGGATGTCAGCGGCCGCAGTATCGATGCCGACCATCACGAGCTGGTGGATGTCACCGATAATTATTACGTCCTCAAGCACACACCTAAAGAACCGGGTGAGGTGGAGTTCGACCACTACCTTATGTACGTGCACAGGGAAACCTTTATCCCGGTACAGACCGAGTACTTCGACAGCCAGGGCAACAAATATCGTGTCGCCAGGGCCCTGAAGGTGGAGACCATCCAGGGCTATCCCACAGTGACCGAGGCGGTTATGGAGGACCTGGACAGCGGCGGCAAAACCCGCATGCGTTACAACCAGGTGACCTACGATATCGGCATGCCGGAAGCGGTTTTCACGGAACGCTACCTGCGTTCGCCCCCTCGCCAGTATCTGCGCTAAAGGACAGGCGCCACCGATGCCGATCAGTATCTTGCGCGCACTTTCCGTGCTGATTCCGTTGCTCAGCGCAGCGGCGTTGGCCGCCGAGCCCGCGCTCCCCACCGGCCTGGGCGGTGCTTCGGAACCGGAACTGCCCGCCGGCATGGAGGCCGGAGACAGCGGGCCGCCCCTGCCCGGTGGCCTGGGTTCCGGGGACGAGCCGGACCTGCCGGCCGGTATCGATGAGCCACGGGAAACCGCCGCCTTTGATGACTGGGAGGTGGGGGACAGTGACGACACGGAGGCGCCCCTGGGCGGCCTGACCGGCTTCTGGGAAGCGCGTGCCGGCCACCGGCTGCAATCCGCCGACAACCAGCGTCAGTCGAGCCTGGCGGAGATGCGACTGGAACTGGAAAAAGGCTGGCAGGGATTGTCCTGGAGCGCCAAGGCCACCGCCGACCTGGTCTACGACAGCATCGAGGACAGCGGTCACGCGGACCTGGAAACCGGCATGGGCTGGCTGGATCTGCGCGAGGTCTGGCTGCAATGGCGACCGGGGGCCGATGTCGACCTCAAGGTTGGCCGCCAGATCCTCACCTGGGGGGTGGGGGACCTGGTCTTTATTAACGACCTCTTCCCCAAGGACTGGAACAGCTTTCTCGCCGGTCGCGACGAGCAATATCTCAAGGCACCCTCGGATGCCCTTCGCGTGGGATACTACGGCGACGGCTTCAACCTCAACCTGGTTTATACCCCGCGCTTTGACGCCGATCGCTATATCGATGGACGACGGCTGTCCTACTACAACCCGCTCGTCGGTGGCGTGGTGGGCCGGAACGAACCGCTGTCGGTGGACCGGCCCGACGACACCGGTGTCGATGACGAATGGGCGCTGCGCCTGTATCGACGCTGGGGCAGTTACGAGTTGGCCCTCTACGGTTACGACGGCTTCTGGAAGAGCCCGGGTGGCTTCGACCCCCGCTCCGGCCGGGCCCGTTTCCCCCGCCTGCGGGTGGCGGGGGCCAGCGGGCGCGGCCCCCTGGGCCCCGGCATACTGAGCCTGGAAGTTGGCTACTACGATTCCCTTGAAGACGACAGCGGCGATGACCCCTTCGTCAATAACGACGAATGGCGTTTCCTTGCCGGGTATGAATGGGAGGTGGCCCGGGAGACAACCCTGGGTCTGCAGTACTACCTTGAAGCGATGGGCGATTATGGCGCCTACCGGCGCACGTTGCCTGCCGGCCAGCCCGCCCGGGACCAGTATCGCCAGTTGGTCACTGTCCGGTTGACGCGGCAGGCCTTGAACCAGAACCTGACACTGGGCCTGTTCGCCTATTATTCACCCACGGACGAAGACGCTTACCTGCGGCCCAATATTCACTACAAGGTGACCGATAACCTGGCCGTTGAGGGGGGCTTCAACCTGTTCTTTGGCGACCGGGACCACACCTTCTTCGGCCAGTTCGAGGACAACAGCAACGTCTACACGGCGGTGCGTTTCAGCTTTTGAGCCCTAGGGCCTGTTAACACTAATTGTATTGCACCTGCTGGAAGCCATTTTTACCTCCAGCTAGGCGGAAGAAGTGAAGTTTAGTCATTCTAAATGAGCGACTGACAACAACGCTGGGGGCAAAAAGGGCTCCAGCCCTTCGGGTTGTGGCTAAAAATCCGCCA
>MRWG01000705.1_pt1 | contig 29753 bp, 27 predicted proteins | sample 1013341 | NCBI WGS metagenome assembly MRWG01 (sample SAMN06117577, study PRJNA244670) | biofilm metagenome | biome: Water; feature: Cathode Biofilm; material: Biofilm; isolation source: microbial consortium enriched at the cathode of a solar microbial fuel cell | place: USA: District of Columbia ... | reverse complement strand
GTTCTGCGGCTATCTGGCGGCAGGGCTGGCCGAGGGGCTGAAACTGGAAGCCGCACTGCGTCAGGCAGCGGCGGCAGGCGCGCTTGCCTGCCTGAAACCCGGCGCGCAGCCTGCCATTCCGCTGCGCAAGGATGTGGACGCGGCGCTCGCCTGAGCGTTCAGCAGTCAGGTGTTTTCACCTGACTGCAACCCGACCTAAAGCCGCGCAAGCCGCTCCGTCAGGAGCGTGAAGAAGCCGTCATCGTCGATGTCGCGCATCACGAGCGCGTTTTCCGGGCGGTCCGTCACCCGCCACCAGTCGATCACCGTCATGCCCATGGTCAGTTCGGAGCCGGTCTCCACGGTGACATTGCAGCTGCGCCCCGTGAAGAGTTCGGGCTTCAGAAGATAGGCGATGACGCAGGGGTCGTGCAGCGGCCCGCCATCGGTGCCGTATTTCTCTTCATCGAAGCGCTCGAAGAATTCCAGAAGTTCGGCGCATGCCGCGCCGACCTTCGTGTCGAGTGCGCGAATGGCCGCGATGCGGGCGCGCGTGGTCAGCGCCTTGTGGGTCACGTCGAGCGGCATCATCACGACCGGCACGCCCGAGCGCAGCACCACATCGGCCGCATGCGGGTCCACATAGATGTTGAATTCCGCCGTGGGGGTGACATTGCCGCCCTCGAAGAACCCACCGCCCATCAGCACGATCTCGCGGATGCGCGTGGCGATCCGCGGTTCACGGTTCAGCGCCAGCGCGATGTTGGTGAGGGGGCCAAGCGGGCAGAGCGTGATCTCGCCTTCGCCATGGGCCATCAGCGTGTCGATGATGAAATCGACCGCATGGCCATCCTGAAGCGGCATTTCGGGTTCCGGCAGATCGGGACCGTCAAGGCCGGTGCGGCCATGCACATGCTCCGCTGTCACCAGATCGCGCACCAGCGGGCGGATCGCGCCGGCGAAAACCTTCGTCCCGGGCTTTCCGGCCAGTTCGCAGATCTTGCGCGCGTTCTTCTCCGTCAGCGCCAGCGGCACATTGCCGGCCACGGCGGTGATGCCCAGCACGTCCAGCTCGGGGCTGGCCAGCGCCAGTAACAGGGCAAGAGCGTCGTCCTGACCGGGATCCGTGTCGATAATAATCTTGCGCGCCGCCGTCATGCAGTTGCTCCAAAATGCTTGAAACGCAGGGTTTGAGCGACCATATCAGTTGCAACGGAGAAAATGCCATTCGGGTTTTCTTCTATCCACGTCGCTCTTTGAGGACTGTAATAAATGACGCGTATGACGCCTTTCTCGAATCCGCTCCTTTTAGGGTTCGACAGCATGGAAAAAACGCTCGAGCGCATTGCGAAATCGGGCGATGGCTACCCGCCCTACAATATCGAGCGCATCCGCGCCGAAGGCGGGCAGGGCGTGAGACTCCGCATAACACTGGCCGTAGCGGGCTTCGGTGCGGATGATCTGGACGTCACAACGGAAGAAAACCAGCTCATCATTCGCGGCCGACAGACCGAAGAAGGCGAGCGTGAGTACCTCCATCGCGGCATTGCCGCGCGCCAGTTTCAGCGCATGTTCGTGCTGGCGGAAGGCATGCGGGTGCTGAACGCCGATCTCAAGAACGGCCTCCTGTCCATAGATCTGGACCGACCCGAGCCGGAACGGCTGGTACAAAAAATAAACATTTCCGTGAAAGACTGACATACTGGTCTTATTCGGGAGGAAACCGGGCGGGCTGACCCGTCCCGGAACCTTGGGCTCTTCAGCGGGTTGGTTTCCAGGGGAAACGCCTGCGTTAAGGAGGCTTCGATGACCGAACATGAAAGCAAGATCGCCATTACCCAGCAGCAGCTCGCCCACATCGGCGAGGGTGCAGTGGCCTATATGCGCGAGATGGATGCCGAAGACCTGCAGGGCAAGTTTCCCGGCATGCCTGACCTGAAGCCGGGCACACGGCTCTGGGCGCTTTTCGGCGCAGACGGTCAGCCCATCTTACTGGCAGACGCCCGCGACACAGCGCTCGCAGGCGCGATGCAGAACGATCTGGAGACCGTCAGTCTCCACTGACCGAACACGTTCTGCGCGGAAACAGGCGACGCCGCTTCCGCGCAGATGGAAAGCCACTGTCAAGAGTCACAGTTACGTGACGGATTTCGGTGAGAGATTGCCGGTAGCCGTCTCCTTTTCGTCTTGACAGCCGGGCCGATCTTCCAGGGAATGGCGCAGGCACTTACATCGTGATTGCCGTCAAATCTGGAGGAAGGCCATGCCGGCCAGCAGCAGGACGTTTCCGCTTATTGATGTTTGGGGCAAACCGGAAGAAAGAGGCCGCCAGATCGGTTCGGCCTTGAATGAGCGGATCGCCCGTACGCTTTCTATCTACAAAACCTATTTCGACCGCCCCGAAGGCGAAATCCTCGCGGCGGCAGCGCAGTTTCGCGATGTGATCGCTGCTTTCGATCCGCGCGCCTGCGCCGAGATGGATGGCATCGCCGATGGTGCGGATGTCGATCCTCTCTGGATCGTTGCGCTCAATGCGCGCAGCGAGCTTCTCTCCGCACTCTCAGCGTCCGAATGCACCGTGGTGCAATACACCGGAACGCCCTTTGTGGGGCAGAACTGGGACTGGTCGGAAAAGCTTGAAGAGCTGGTCGTTCTCATTCGCTCGGAAGATGAACGCGGCAAACGCTTTCTGACAATGACCGAGCCCGGCATGCTGGCCAAGGTCGGCCTCAATGATGCGGGCTTCGGCGTGTGCCTGAACTTCCTGCCGACGCCCAAGCCCACGCGCGGCGTGCCTTCCCACATTCTCCTGCGGTCACTTCTCGACGCCGGCTCCTGGGCCGATGTGGAAGAGACGCTGGAGCGGGCAGGGGTGGGGCGCTCGCTCAATCTTCTGGTCGCCGGCAGGGACGGCCGCGCCATCAATATCGAGTATGAGGGCGATGCGGCGCGGCGCATGGAGCCGGGCGGTACGGCGACCACGCACACCAATCACTACGTCACCTGCAAGGCTCCGGTCGATGCCGAGCTTCTGGAGAATTCCACGGCGCGGCTTGAGCGCATTCGCGCGCTGACGACGCCGGGAACGCCGGCTGATCTCGCCCGGCTGAAAACCGTGCTTTCCGACAATGCGCATCCCGAACACGCCATCCTGGCCCCGTATCGGGACAGTGACGGGTTTCTGGGGCGCAAGGGCACGATCTGCACGATCGCCATGGATCTGGCCGAGCGGCGCATGCACATCCGCCGGGGCAATGATCCGGCGGTTCCCTTCGTCGAAATTGCGGTCACGCAAAAGGAAACGGCCTTCTCGATGTGAGAAGGCCGTTCCGGCATTTTGCCTGTCGCAGACGATCAGGCGGCGTTGGAAGCCGGCGTCTGCGCCAGGAAACTGTGAATGGCGGCAGCATCCTTGGTGCCGCGGATCTTGGCGGTGTTCTCGGCATCGCGCAGCACGCGCGCAATGCGCGACAGCGCCTTGAGATGGTCAGCGCCGGCGCCTTCCGGCGCAAGCAGCAGGAAGACCAGATCGACGGGTTGATCGTCGATGGCTTCGAAGTCGACCGGCGTTTCCAGGCGTGCGAACACGCCGGTGATGCGGTCTATGCCGGGCAGCTTGCCGTGCGGAATGGCGACGCCATTGCCCACACCGGTGGAGCCCAGGCGTTCGCGCTGCAGGATCGTGTCAAAGATCTCGCGCTCCGGCAATCCGGTTACCCCAGCCGCCTTTTCGGCAAGAAGCTGCAGAAGCTGCTTCTTCGAATTGGCCTTCATCGCCGGGATCACCGCTTTCTGGTCGATCAGATCGCTCAGATCCATGTCTTATGCATCCTTTGCTTTGTCTGTCCGCCGGCCATGCTCGATGGCCGGCGCTGACGCTGGCACGGAACTTATGCGCTTGCCACTACCGACGGATCGATCCAGCCGATGTTGCCATCGGCGCGTCGGTAGACAATGTTCACTTCGTTGCTTCCGGCATTGCGGAACACGAAGACGGGATTGTCCTTGGTGTCGAGTTCGATGACGGCGGTAGCCACAGACATGGTCTGCAGGGCCATCTTCGATTCAGCAACCACGGTCGGCGCGTAGTCTTCCGGGACCTCTTCTTCATCTTCGGCCACCGGGGCCATGACGCGATAGGCAATGTCCATCTGATCGACATGCTGGCCGTTGTTGTGGGACTTAAGCCGGCGCTTGTAGCGGCGAAGACGCTTTTCAATGCGCTCTGCGGCAGCATCAAAAGCGGCTTGCGGCTCCTGCGCCTGACCCGTGCCCTGCAACACCATGCCAGTGTCGAGATGGATCATGCAATCGGCGGCAAAACGAGAACCCGACTTTTCTACCGTAACGCGACCAGCAAACCCACCGTCGAAATATTTGTCGACGGCTTCGCCGATGCGTCCCTCGATACGCGAGCGAAACGCTTCGCCGATGTCCATATGTTTTCCGGAAATACGTAAGCTCATCTGAATACAGACCTTTCCTGATCAGACACCGAACGAATCGAGTTTATACGTGTGGCTTGCATGTACAAGGTGCCGCGGCGGATTGTGATCTCGGTCTGCCGCGTTTCCCTTCTTCGTTTGCTGGCACTACGGACAAAAGTCTAAAAGGCTCTCAGGCCTGTGGTCCATGCGGGCGGGCTTCTAGTGTTTTCCGGCGGTCTTGTCAATTCGACCGGGGTTTCGGGTCAGGAGCCGGCCCCTGCCGCCGCCAGCATCTTCTTCTCGCGCCTGCGTTGTACCGAAGAGGGAATATTGAGCGCTTCCCGGTACTTGGCGACGGTGCGGCGGGCTATGTCGATGCCCTCCGAGCGCAGCATATCCACAAGCGCGTCGTCGGAAAGTACGGCGGCCGGTTTCTCCGCGTCGATCAACGCACGGATGCGGTCGCGCACGGATTCTGACGAGTGTGCATCGCCGCCCGACGCCGATGCGAGAGCGGAGGTGAAGAAGTAGCGCAGCTCGAACGTGCCGCGCGGGGTCATCATGTATTTGTTGACCGTGACGCGGCTGACGGTGGACTCGTGCATGCCGATGGCTTCGGCCACCGTGCGTAGATTGAGCGGGCGCAGATGGCTCACGCCATGGATGAGGAAGGCATCCTGCTGGCGCACGATCTCGGACGCCACCTTCAGGATGGTTCTGGCCCGCTGGTCGAGGCTTCGCGCCAGCCAGTTGGCGCTTTGCAGGCATTCGCTCAGGAATTCGCGCTCATTGTCGCGCGCCTGGGGAGAAATCTCGGCATAATAGGGCTCGTTGACGAGAACGCGCGGAAGGGTCTCCGGGTTCAGCTCCACCGCCCAGCTTCCGTCGCTTGCCGCCCGCACCACGATGTCGGGCACGATCGGATCGGCTGTGCCGCCGGAAAACGCCATGCCCGGCTTGGGATCAAGCATGCGGATCTCGGCCAGCATGTCGGCCAGATCCTCGGCATCCACCCCGCAGAGCCGGCCGAGCGTGCGGAAGTCGCGCTTTGCCAGAAGGTCGAGATTGTCGACCATCGCCTTCATGGCCGGGTCGTAGCGATCCTGCGCAATCAGTTGCAGGGCAAGGCATTCAGCCAGATCGCGCGCGAAAATGCCGGGCGGGTCGAAGGTCTGGCAGGTGGCGAGCACGGCGTCGACCGTTGCGGGCTCCGCGCCGATGCGTTCGGCAATCTCCGCCGTTTCGACAGCCAGATAGCCCGCCTCATCGAGGCCATCGGCCAGTTCATGAGCGATGAGCAATTGCGCCGCGTCTGAAAAGGCGAGCGCGATCTGACCGTTCACATGGTCGCGCAGCGTGGTTGCGGCGGCGGTGGTGCTTTCGAGGTCGAAGGCGCTGCCGCCGGAGCCTTGCAGGCCGTTTCCGCCGGCGGATTTCCACTGGGCCGAGAGGTCGGCGCTGATGCGCTCCTGCGTGCCGGGATCGTCGGGGAACAGGTTTTCGAGCGAAGAATCCAGTTTTTCCGAGATGGATTTTGCCGTGTTTTCGCGTTGTTCCTGCTCGTTTTGCCAGGTTTCGGCGCGTTCTTCCGAATTCTCTTCGCCCCGTTCCAGAAGCGGATTGCGCTCAATCTCGGCGTCGAGAAAATGCTCAAGCTCCACATGCGTCATCTGCAGCAGTTTGATGGACTGCAGAAGCTGCGGCGTCATGACCAGCGATTGTGTCTGACGCAGATGGAGTTTTGGCGCGAGCACCATGAAGTTTTGGCCCCTGTTCGGTGCGGCAACAATGTTGCCGCAGAACGGGATTCAATTGGCCCGACTTTTGCTTGTCAAGCCAGAAAGCAGTGAAGCCGCAGCTTAGAGCGTGAAGCCTTCGCCCAGATAGAGGCGACGCACATCGGCATTGCCGACGATCTCGTTGGGGCGGCCGTGGGTCAGAACCTGACCGGCATGGATGATGTAGGCCCGGTCGATCAGGCCCAGCGTTTCACGCACATTGTGGTCGGTGATGAGCACGCCGATGCCGCGCGCCGTCAGGTGACGCACGAGCTGCTGAATATCGGTCACGGCGATGGGATCGATGCCCGCAAAGGGCTCATCGAGCAGCATGAAGTTGGGCCGGCTGGCAAGTGCGCGCGCAATTTCCAGACGCCGCCGCTCACCGCCCGAAAGGGCGACGGAGGGCGATTTGCGCAGATGGCTGATGTTGAACTCTTCGAGAAGTGCGTCGAGGTTCTTGTCGCGTTCCTTGCGGCTCGGCTCCACCACTTCGAGAATGGCGCGGATGTTCTGCTCGACCGTCAGGCCGCGAAAGATCGAGGCTTCCTGCGGCAGGTAGCCGATGCCAAGCCGGGCGCGGCGATACATGGGCATGCCGGTCACGTCGTGGCCGTCGATGTGGATCGTGCCCTGATCCACCGGCACGAGGCCGGTGACCATGTAGAAACAGGTGGTCTTGCCGGCGCCGTTCGGCCCGAGCAGGCCCACGGCCTCGCCGGCGCGCACGCCGATGGACACACCGCTGACGACCTGGCGGCCCTTATAGGCCTTGGTGAGGCCGCGCGCGATGAGCGTGCCCTTGTACTCGGGAAGCTTGCCGCTCGCAGGATTCTCTGCCGCGGGCTCCTTGGCGGCCCGCATTTTACGCAACTTGGAAATCAACGCGGTTTACTGCCTGTTCTGGGAGCCGGGAGTGAGGAGCATTTTCACGCGGCCGCCGGCCTTCGTGTCCTTGCAGCCATCGAGTTCGGCCTGGCCGTTCTTCATCTGAACCGTGAGACGGCAGCCGACGATAACGTTCTCGCCTTCGGACAGGACCACTTCCTTGCCCGAGAGAACAAGCACTTCGGTCTTCATGTCGAATGTGGCGCTGTCGCCGGTGGCGACCTGGTTTTCCGACTTCACATAGACGTTTCCGTCCACTTCGAGCCGGTCGATATTGGCGCTGCCGGTTGCGGCCGAACCGCCGTCCTGCAAGTAGTAGACCTTCATGCGTCCGGCCTTGAGCAGGGTCGGACCCTGAACGACGGAGACATTGCCGGAGAACACGGCGACATTGTCTTCTTCGCGAACCTCAAGCCGCTCGCTCTCGATCTGAATGGGTTTGTCGCCGGAAAGCTGCAGCCCGGTCAGGCGGCTTTGCGAATCCTGCGCAAGTGCGGCGGACGAAAGTCCGGCCAAAAGAAGCGCGCCCGTGGCGAGCCCTGAGAAGCTTCTGATGCGCATGATGTTCCTTTCCGTTCCCTCTTGTGCCGCAGCCTCAGTTGCGTGCGTCGGCGGTTTCACGGATCCGTGACGGGTCGATTGTAACGCGAACGCGTTTATCGAATACAAACACCTTGCCGCCTTCCTCCGCAGCGAAGGAATCGGCTGCAATCTTCGTCCCGTCAAGTTCGATTTCAACCGGATTCGAGGAGGAGAGGCTGCTTTTTGCGATGTCGATTTCGGCGGAGTCGAGTTTTGCGACAATGCCCGACGTGGTGCGCAGTGCAATTTCGCTGGTGATGTCGAGGCGGTTGTTGCCGCGGTCATAGACGCCGTCGCTTGCCTGAATGGTGGCGAAATTGTCGCCATCGACCGGCACATGGGCGCGAATGCCTTCCAGCTCGATCACATCCTCGCCGCCAAGCTTCTGGCGGGCGCGTTCGGCGGTCATCTTGTAGGGGCGGTCGTCGCTGGTGAAGCCGTTCAGCTCCGGGCTGGACATGACCAGCGAGCCGCCCTCGATGGAGGCGCTGGCCAGATCGATTGCCCCGCGTGTGCCGGAGAACAGGTAGGAATAGCCAACGAAGACCACCGTGATGGCGATTGCGACAGCCGGCAGCACGCGCTTCAAAAGGCGCACGCGCCGGGAGTGACGCGAGGCCAGCGCAAAGTCTTCGGCGCCGCGCTCGGTGTTGCGGATCGCGTCGCCGTGACCTCTCCTTGCCGCGCCTGCGGCATTGTCTTTTGGGTTACTCATGTGCTTTGCGCTTTTCCGTGAGCTTGGCGGCCAGTCAACTGGACGCCCGGGTGGACGCCCGGGCATGGCCCTTCCCGGATACAGTCAGCGCCATCCCCCTGAGGGATGCACCTCGAGGGATGCACCTTGAGGAATGCACCTCGCGCCTGACGGCGAAACGATGTCGCCGACCCCTTGGTCAGAACTGCGTAGCCGGAAAGCCTCAGATCCTAAACTTGCCCCTTGCTTCCAAATCTCACCCCAATATGGCTATTTTTGGATTAACGACAATGATTTACGTGCAAGTTTCTTCGTGTTTGCAGCTGTTGCGCGAATTCCCGGCGAAATCTTGTACAAGGCGGTGGTTCCGGGGGCGGCTTTGGACTAAAAGGCGCTGGTTTAGGACGAAATCCCTGTGAAGGTGAAAGCGAGGCTGTCATGTCCAATCGTGCGGATGAACTGATCGATCGTCGGCGTTTGCGGCGCAAGCTCACCTTCTGGCGCATTGCCGCCTTCGTGGTGATCGTGCTGGCAATCGGCTTCGCCACGCAGCGCCTGATGAGCGATGCGGCCGGCGTGTCTTCCAGCCACATTGCGCAGGTGAAAATCTCCGGAACGATCTTCGAGGATGACGAGCTGCTTGAGCGGCTCGACCGGATTCGCGAGACGCCGGCGGTCAAGGGCGTCATCCTGACCATCGATTCCCCCGGCGGTACGACGGCTGGCGGTGAAGCCATTTTCGAGGAAATCCGCCTTCTGGCCGCAGAAAAGCCCGTTGTCGCACAGGTGGGGACGCTTGCCGCTTCCGCCGGATACATGATCGCCAGCGCCACGGATCACATCGTTGCGCGGCAGTCTTCCATCGTCGGCTCCATCGGCGTCCTGTTCCAGTATCCCGATGTGAGCGGCCTCATGGACAAGCTCGGCGTGAAGCTGGAGGAAATCAAATCCTCGCCGCTCAAGGCCGAGCCTTCTCCTTTCAAGCCGACCAGCGAAGAAGCGCGCGCGATGATCCGCTCAATGATCCTCGACAGCTATGACTGGTTCGTCGATCTGGTGGCGGAGCGCCGCCCGCTGACGCGCGACGAGGTGCTCGAGGTTGCGGACGGCTCGGTCTTTACCGGGCGGCAGGGCGTTGAACTCAGGCTGGTCGATGAACTCGGCGGTGAGCGCGAAGCCAAGGCCTGGCTGGTCACACAGGGACTGGACGAAGATCTGGACGTGGTGGAGTGGAAGAAGCGCGAAACAACGGGGAACCTGTTCCTGCCGGACCTTGCCTCGCGTTTCCTCGGTGTGCCGGAAGGCGGCGCGGACATCCTGCGCGAGCTGGGCGCGGATCGCATCTTCCTTGACGGTCTGCTGTCGGTCTGGCAACCTGAAAACAGAAGGTTGCCTGACTAAAAAAAGCAAACAAAATCACCATTGTGTCGTAAACGACCGGGCGTTAAACAGGCCATTTCAGCGGCGGAAAAGAATCCATGATCAAATCAGAGCTCGTGCAGACGATCGCCAATCGCAACCCGCATCTCTACCTTCGCGACGTCGAGAACATCGTCAACGCGATCTTCGAAGAGATTTCGGACGCGCTCGCAGAAGGCAATCGCGTGGAGTTAAGGGGCTTCGGCGCGTTCTCGGTGAAAAACCGTCCCGCCCGCACGGGCCGCAACCCGCGCACCGGTGAATCCGTTGAGGTGGAGGAGAAGTGGGTTCCCTTCTTCAAGACCGGCAAAGAGCTGCGCGAGCGCCTCAATGAGGACAAGGACAGCTAGTCCTTCCCCCGGACACTTACTCTTCAGGGGGCACTTACTTTTTAGATAGCAGTGGATTGAAATGGCCAACCGCATCATTCTCGTTCTTGTCCTCGTGCCTCTGGCGGTGATCATCATCGCGCTTGCAGTGGCGAACCGCGCGGCAGTGCCTTTCACCATCGACCCGTTCAATCCGGGCAATCCGGCGCTCACCATCGAGTGGCCGCTGTTCGTTTATCTTTTTGCCGCCCTTGGTTTCGGCATGATTGTCGGCAGTCTCGCCACCTGGCTGCGTCAGGGGCGCTACCGGCGTGATGCGCGGGAGCGCAAGAAGGAAGTCGACAAGCTGCGCCAGGCCCCGCCGGCCAGCCCGAACGCACCGCAGATCCCGCAATCCCCCTCCTGACCCTCCAGCCAGAAGGCCCCGCCAATGCTCTCCATTTCCGCCGACCAGGTCGACGCGTGCCTGGACTATGCCGAACTCGTGCAGACATTGGGCGAAGCCTTCAGGAAGGGTGCCGTTCAGCCGGTGCGTCATCACCACAATATCGAACGGCCTGAAGGCGCGGACAGCACGCTTCTTCTCATGCCGGCATGGAGCGATTTTTCGCGGCTTGCGGGTGACGATTCCGGTTATATCGGCGTGAAGATCGCGGCTGTCTCGCCGGACAACAACGCCATCGGCAAACCGGCGGTGATGGCGGTCTATCTCTTGATGAACGGCACCACGGGCGAACCGCTGGCGCTGATCGACGGCCAGCGCCTGACGGCATGGCGCACCGCATGCGCCTCCGGTCTCGCCGCCTCCTATCTGGCGCGGAAGGATGCCTCGAAGCTGCTGATCGTCGGAGCGGGCGCGCTTTCGCCCATGCTGGCACGCACCCATTCGGCGATCCGGCCGATTGACGATATCAGGATCTGGAACCGCTCCAGCGAAAATGCCGAGAAGGTTGCCGAGACGCTGCGCGCTGAGGGCATGAACGCCTCCGTGGCCGACGATCTCGATGCTGCCATCGGCGAAGCGGACATCGTGTCGTGTGCAACGCTTTCCACCGTGCCGCTGGTCAAGGGCGCGCTTTTGCAGCCCGGCGTTCATGTGGATCTGGTGGGCGCGTTCACGCCGACCATGCGCGAGAGCGACGACGAGGCGATGCGCCGTGCGTCGGTTTTCGTGGACACGCATGCCGGCGCGACCAAGGAGGCCGGCGACGTCGTTCAGGCGATTGCCGCTGGCGCACTTACGGCGGATGACATCAAGGCGGATTTCTTCGAACTGACGCGCGGCGAGAAGCCGGGGCGGACGAGCGACGACGAAATCACGCTGTTCAAATCCGTCGGCGCAGCCATCGAAGATCTGGCCGGCGGTATCGCGATCTACGAAAAGCATCGCTGACGGCTTTGTTGCCTGTCCCGCGCGCCTGTGGCAGAAGCGCGGGCATTATAGCTCATTGGCGGAGACCCGATTGAAGCCTGCGCGCGCCAAGCGCCGGAACGATGACCGGCGCAGCCCAAAGAAACAGACGGCCCCCCGCGAGAAGACGCAGGGCCAGTCCGAACCCAATTCACGCCCCGCGCCGCCGCGCCGTCAGGGCAAGCTTCCTGACGAGCGTTTGCCCGTCATTCTGGAAGTGCTGCCCAATGACGATTATGCGCTTTTGGATTCCGGCGGCGGGCAGAAGCTCGAGCAATACGGTCCTTACCGCATTGTGCGCCCCGAGGGGCAGGCGATCTGGCAGCCCGCACTCGGTCCGGCCGAGTGGCAGAAGGCCGACGCCATCTTCACCGGCGACACGGATGAAGAGGGCATGGGGCGCTGGCGCTTTCCGAAGGAGCCGCTGGGCGAGACCTGGCCCATGCGCCATGACGGGATCGACTATCTGGGCCGTTTCACCTCGTTTCGCCATGTGGGCGTTTTCCCCGAGCAGGCGACCCACTGGTCGCACATGGAAACGCTGGTGCGCGAGGCGCGCCGTCCCGTGAAGGTGCTGAACCTGTTCGGCTATACGGGGCTTGCCTCGCTGGTGGCCGCCCGCGCTGGCGCGGAAGTGACCCATGTGGATGCCTCCAAGAAGGCGATTGGCTGGGCGCGGGAAAACCAGGAAATGGCCGGGCTCGGCGACAAGCCGATCCGCTGGATCTGCGAAGACGCGGTGAAGTTTGCCGAGCGTGAGGCGCGGCGCGGCAACAGCTACGACATCGTGCTGTTCGACCCGCCGGCCTATGGCCGTGGACCGAAGGGCGAGGTGTGGCAGCTGTTCGAGGATCTGCCCTATCTGGCGGATCTCTGCCGCTCGATCCTGACGCCGAAGCCGCTGGCCGTGGTGCTGACGGCCTATTCCATCCGCTCTTCCTTCTTTGCCATTCATGCGCTGATGCGTGACACATTTGCGGGCTATGGCGGTCGGGTGGAATCGGGTGAACTGATCATTCGCGAGCAATCGGCGGGCCGGGCCCTGTCGACCTCGCTGTTTTCGCGCTGGGTGGCGTCATGAGCGGACATGAGAACGAGCGGCGCAGGCCGGGCCAGGTGAAGGAAGTCACCAGCCTGACCAACCCGATCATCAAGGACATTCGCGCGCTGGCGCAGAAGAAGTTTCGCGACCGCGAACACGCTTTCATCGCCGAGGGGCAGAAGCTGGTGATCGATGCGTTCGACGCCGGCTGGACGATCCGCACACTGCTCTACGCCAAGGCGGGGCGCGGCAATGAAGCAGTGGAGCGGCTTGCCGCCCGCACCGTGGCTGCCGGCGGCCTCGTGCTGATCGTCAGCGAGAAGGTGATGTCGGCCGTAACCAAGCGCGACAATCCGCAGATGGTGGTGGGCGTTTTCGAGCAGAAGACGACGCCGCTTGCCAGCGTGAAGCCGGCCGATGGCGAGGTCTGGGTGGCGCTCGACCGGGTGCGTGATCCGGGCAATCTGGGCACGGTTTTGCGGACGGTCGACGCCGTTGGCGCAAAGGGCATCATCCTGGTTGGCGACTGCACCGACCCGTTCTCCTTCGAGACGGTGCGCGCAACCATGGGCTCCATTTTCGCCGTGCCGATCGTGCGCGCGAGCCAGGATGCGTTTCTTGCTTGGCGCAAGGGGTTTGGCGGCCGTGTGGTCGGCACGCATCTGAAGGGCTCGGTCGACTACCGCACCGTCGATTACCGGAAGGGGCCGGTGCTGCTCCTGATGGGCAATGAGCAGCAGGGCCTGCCGGACGTGCTGGCGGAAAGCTGCGACACGCTGGTGCGCATTCCGCAGGCGGGGCGGGCGGATTCGCTCAACCTCGCCGTGGCGACGGGCGTGATGCTCTACGAGATCCGGCGCGATGCGCTGCCGCTTGAGGAAAGGGCGGGCCCATGAGCATGCGCAGCATCGGTTTCTACGGCCTTCTGATTGCTCTGTTTGCGCTTGCCGATCAGGTGGTGAAGGAGCTGGTCGAGACCATGATGCCGCTGCATGAGCGGATCGACCTTTTGCCGTTCCTTTCGCTTCTGCATTCGCGCAACACCGGCATCGCCTTCTCCATGTTCTCGGGCATGAGCGGCATCGGGCTCAGCATCGTGATGGCGGGGGTGATCCTGTTCATCGGCTATCTGGCGCTGCGCACCGGCGCTTCGCAGACCTGGGCGCGGCTAGGCTTCGCGCTCATTCTGGGCGGCGCGGTGGGCAATCTCATCGACCGGCTGACCCTCGGCTTCGTCACCGATTACATCTACTTCCACACGCCGGTCTGGTCGTTTGCGATCTTCAATCTGGCGGATGTCTTCATCACCGTGGGAGCGGGGCTTGTGATCCTCGAGGAGTTTCTCGACTGGCGGCGCGGGCGCTCAGGCCGCTCAGGCGGTGAGGCGCGCCCGGATTGACCTTGCGCCCCGCGCGCCGCACTCTCTCTCATCATTATTGAAGACCGTAACCAGCCGGAGTGAGTGATGACGGAGACGTTCAAAGCGGTTCTGATTTCGCGGGATGAAGACAAGAAGCAATCCGTTGCCTGGACGGAGCTTTCCGAAAACGACCTGATGGAGGGCGACGTTACGATTGCCGTCGAAGCGACCACGGTGAACTACAAGGACGGGCTCGCCATTACCGGCAAGGCCCCGGTGGTGCGCCGCTTTCCGCTTGTTCCCGGCATCGATCTTGCCGGCACGGTCACGACATCAAGCCATCCCGACTGGAAGGAAGGCGACCGCGTCATCCTCAATGGCTGGGGCGTGGGCGAGACGCATTACGGCGCCTATGCCCAGCGCGCGCGGGTCAATGGCGACTGGCTCGTGCCGCTGCCCGACGGCATGAGCGCGGAGGATGCGATGGCGGTGGGCACAGCCGGCTACACGGCCATGCTGTGCGTAATGGCGCTGGAGCGCCACGGCATCACGCCGGAGCGCGGGCCGGTGGTGGTGACGGGCGCTGCCGGCGGTGTCGGCTCTGTCGCCGTGGCGCTGCTTGCCGGACAGGGGCATCACGTGATCGCCTCGACGGGGCGGGCCTCCGAAGCCGATTATCTGAAGGAACTGGGTGCTGCCGAGATCATCGACCGGGAAGAGCTTTCCGGCCCCGCCCGGCCGCTTGGCAAGGAGCGCTGGGCCGGCGGCGTGGACGCCGTGGGCAGCCACACGCTCGCCAATGTTCTGTCGATGACCTCCTATGGCGGGGCGGTGGCGGCCTGCGGGCTGGCGCAGGGCATGGACCTGCCGACAAGCGTTGCGCCGTTCATCCTGCGCGGCGTGTCGCTGCTGGGCATCGATTCCGTGATGGCCCCGAAAGCGCTGCGGCTGGAAGCCTGGCGGCGCATCGCCACCGAACTCGACCATGCGAAACTCAGCTCCATCGCCAGCGTGATCCCATTTGGCGACGTGCTTTCGGCGGCGGAAGACATCATCGAAGGAAGGGTGCGCGGCCGGGTGGTGGTGGAGATGCCGTAACGGCGCGGAACCGTTAAAATGCGAGCGATCCGCCAAAAGCTTCCGTAATTCCCGTCGCGTAAAGTCGCGGCCATGAAAAGGGCGGGGAAGCACATAATCGATCCAAAGCCGGCGAAGAAGCTCGCGACAGAGACGAAGCCACGCAAACGGATCCGCATCAAGCCGCCGGCGCTCGCGCCGGTGTCGCTGACGCTGCCGGTGCAGACGCATTACGGCGAGGTCGCGGTCGGGCTCGCCATCATCTTCATTGCCGGGCTCAGCCATCTGACGGGCGCTTCGCCGCTCATCAGCATGATGCTGGTGATCCTGGGTGGCATAGCGCTGGCGGTGGCCTTCCGCGCCTCGACCATGGACCGCCGGCTTGTCTCGGAACTGGCGGAGAAGGAAGCGGTCAATCGCGGCGAGCTGGAAGATTTGGCGGACCGCATGTGGGAGCTGCGCGAAAGCGAAGAGCGCTTTCACGGGCTGGTCGACGCGCTGGGCGATCTGATCGTGCATCGCGACCGGGGTGGCCGCATCGTCTATGTGAACCGGGTGTTCGCAGACCTTCTGGGCCGCGATCCGTCTTCGCTGATGGGGCACACGCTTAGCCAGCTTGGCATAGATATCGGCCTCGTGCCGGACGCTGCCTTTTCCGATGGCGAATGCCTGAGCTCCACCGATGTGGCGATCCACACGCGCAACGGCATTCGCTGGTATTCGTGGATCGAGCATTCGGTGCGTGACGACAAGGCGGACTCGGTCTCGCACCGCGCCATCGCGCGCGACATCACGGCGCGCAAACGGGCCGAGACGGCGCTGATCAACGCCCGCGAACGGGCCGAGCAGGCGAGCCGCGCGAAATCCAGCTTTCTGGCGACGGTGAGCCACGAGATCCGCACGCCGATGAACGGCATTATGGGCATGGCCACGCTTCTGGCCGACACGGAGCTGACGCCCGAGCAGCGCACCTATGTGGGGGCGGTTTCCACCTCGGCAAGCGCGCTGGTGGCGCTGATCGAGGATCTGCTCGACTATTCCAAGATCGAGGCAGGCCGGCTGGAGCTGGAGCCGCGCCGCCTCTCGGTTCATGAGATGGTGGAGAACGTGGTGGAGCTTCTGGCGGCCCGCGCCTTCGCCAAGGATATCGGGCTTGGCTGCTACATCGCGCCCGACCTGCCGAAGACGATCACGGCCGATCCGGGGCGTCTGCGCCAGGTGCTGCTCAATCTGCTCGGCAATGCGGTCAAGTTCACCGATGAGGGCGGCGTGACTGTGGCGGTGACGCGGGCGGAGAAGAACGGCCAGCCGGCGCTGCGCATTGCGGTGGCCGATTCCGGGCCGGGCCTGGAAAAGGACGACATCAACCGCATCTTCAAGGATTTCGAGCAGGTGGACGGCAGCTCGACCCGCCGCCATGGCGGCGCGGGGCTTGGCCTTGCCATCACCAAGCGCATCATCGACGCCATGAACGGCTCCATCACCGTTGCCAGCACGCCGGGCGAGGGCTCGGAGTTCGCCGTGCTCCTGCCGCTTGGCGAGAGCGATGATGAGGGCATGCGCGTGGAGCCCATTCTGGAAGAGGTGAACGCGGTCATCCTCTCGCCCTTCACGCAGGAGGCGGAGACCATCGCCATGACGATCCGCGTCCATGGCGGGCGCGCGGCAATTGCCGCCAGCGCAGAGGATGCGGCGCGGCTGGCCGAAGATGGCGGCGCGCCGTTCAACACGGTTCTGGTGGACGCCTCGCTTGAAAGCGACGATGGCGCGCTGATCACCCGGCTGCATGGGCTTGGCGTGGGCGGCGGGCGCGCGCTCACCCTGATCACGCCATCGGAGCGCGGGCGTCTGGCGGCTTTCCGCGCCAGTGGCTACGGAGCCTTCCTCGCCCGCCCGGTGCGCTGCAACACGCTGGTGCGCCAGCTTCTGAGCGCGCATGGCGAAATCGCCTGGCCCGTGGCCGATGCGGGCGAAGAGGCCGGCAGCGCGCCCCGCCAGGCGCACCGCAAGAACGGGCTCAACATCCTCGTGGCCGAGGACAACGAGATCAACGCCATGCTGGCGCGCGCCGCACTCGGCAAGGCCGGCCACCGGGTGCGCATCGTGTCGAACGGGCGCGAGGCGGTGGAAGCGGTGAACGACGAGGCGCATGCGCGCTACGACATCGTTCTGATGGATCTGCACATGCCGGTGATGGACGGGCTGGACGCCATCAATGCGATCCGCCGGCATGAGGAGGAAACGGGCCTCGCGCCGCTGCCAATCCTTGTTCTGACCGCCGACGGGCAGGAAGAAACCCGCCATGGCGTTCTGGCGCACGGGGCCAACGGGTTCGTCACCAAGCCGCTGGACCCGGATGAATTGCTCACCGCACTGGATATGCACGCGGTGGTCTGATACCTGCCTCTCGTGAATCACGACCTCGACGCCAGATCGTCGTGTGTTCATGCGGACGCACGAAGGACAATCACAAATAATGATGAAGCATCGGAATAACCGAAAGCCGGATTCCACTTTTCGGTCCGATGCTTTAGATCGCCGTGCGCCCTTTGGGGCGCACAAAGGACGATCGCAAATAATGATGAAGCATCGGAGTGGCCGAAAACCGGATTCCACTTTTCGGTCCGATGCTTTAGTGTCACAGTTCTGTCGCAGCAGAGCAGTATTTCAGCGTCAACGCCACGCGGAGGAGTAAGAGCAATGCAGGGCATCGCGCTGAACCAGACCTCTTTGAACGATCGGGCCGCAGCGTCGCTGCTTGACGGCGCCGACGGTGCACTGCTCGGCCGCATCGGGCCGCTTGAAGTGCGCCTTGCCGGCAGCGAGCAGGAAGTCGCCGCCGCCCAGACCATCCGTTTCCGCGTGTTCTACGAGGAGATGGGCGCGCGCGCGCCGCAGGGCGGCATGGCCGAAGAGCGCGACATGGACGGTTTCGACGCCGTCTGCGACCATCTTCTGGTGCTGGACACCACGCTTCCGGGCAAGGATGTGGACCGGATCGTGGGCACCTACCGGCTTTTGACGCCGGAGGGCGCGCGCCGGGCCGGAAAGTTCTATTCCGAAGACGAATTCGCCATCGAAACGCTGATGGCCCGCCATGATGGCCGCCGCTTTCTGGAGCTTGGCCGTTCCTGCGTGCTGCCGGCCTATCGCACCAAGCGCACCATCGAGCTTCTGTGGCAGGGCATCTGGGCCTATTGCCGCAAGAAGCGCATCGACGTGATGATGGGCTGCGCCTCATTCCCCGGCGTGGTGCCGGCCGCCCATGCGGAGGCGCTCTCCTTCCTCGGGCATTTCTGCCAGGTGGAGGCCGATTGGCATGTGCGCGCTGTGGCCAGCCGCTATGCGCCGATGGATTTGATGCCGAAGGAAGCCATCCAGATGCGCACCGCGCTCGCCGCCATGCCGCCGCTGGTAAAAGGCTATCTGCGCCTTGGCGCGCGCTTTGGCGAAGGCTGCGTGATCGACCATGATTTCGGCACCACGGATGTGTTCGTGGTCCTGCCGGTGGAGGCGATCTCGGACCGGTATATCAATTACTACGGGGCCGAAGCGCAGCGTTTTGCTGCTTGAATGATGGCCGCGCGGACGCGCGGCTAAAGCTGAGCGACATGAAAGTCGTGTGATGCGTCGCTTGCGTTCTCTACTTTGCACGCAATTTACGGCGCTTCTTTCCGGCGCCAATTCGCCAAGTTTTCGATTGTACGATGTCGCAGTAGGTATCGAAGGCCTCAGTGGCAGCGGGCTCACGCGGTATTTCAAAGAACTCTTCGATCCGTTCTGGCAAAACGGCGGTGCTGTCCTTTTTTAGTGAGCAGTTGAATATGTCTATCTGATCTGCCGGCTCGCGGGTCTTGCTCTCGTTCACAGTAAACCCAGATTCATTAATCATATTTATAAGTTGGTAAAATGCAGTATTTAAATCTCTTTTATCTCCAGCTGAGAGACATATATCATCCATATATACCGATGAAGTTATGTCTTTTTGGCAATTCTTTTAAAAAAAATCCCACAGGTGATTCTGATAGGACGAGAGTTGACAGAATAGGTGATTGTACAAATCCGTATGGGAGTACATATCCGCCACCATCAAAGGGGTTTTTTACCGTTGACCACTTTGCAAAATGCTCCGGTTTGGGGATACCTATTGATTTTAGAATGCGCTTCAGTCGATTTCGTCTAATGCTGTAAAAGAATTTTTCTATATCTACGCGGCAAAAAAAATTATTTTCACGATGTTGGTGGAGGGCAACTACGTGGGAGCCTTCTTTGAAGTGAAAAATGAACTTATCGAAGCTATACGATTTTTCAATTTTTCTCTTAATCTTTTTTCCAAGATTAATGCTGAATTCGTTCGGGACGAATATGGGCTTGCCATTTTTCCAATAGGAATATCGAAAATTCTCGAAATCTATTGTCATAGTTGACCACCTTGCTGATCAGTTCGCACGCAATTTCCATATTCTTCATAAGAAGATAGGATGCCTTTAGAACTAATACAGCAAGGTGAAAGCGTTTATGATTATCCATCATAGGCTTCCTCCATTGCTATACTTCGGCATACCTGCAACCTCATCTTCACGATGGAGTTGTCAACTGAGGGAAGGTAATCCCGAAGCCCAAGTCCCTAGGTGCTCCCGACAGGTCGCATCAAGTTCCCTTTGGGCCAGCGCGAGGAGCAGCCTAACGCCGAAGTCAATTCTCATATGTGCATAGAGTGAAAATAAATCAATGGCTTTGGGGTGTCTATTTTAAAGAGATCAAAGCTCTGCGTAGGAGCAATTGAAAAGAGAATTTTGAATGATGTGTATACGGCGCAGCGAGAAAGAAGATGTCAATAAAGAAAATACTCCGCGTGATGGCGAATAGGGTGCGGAAGGTTTAGGCGGCCATTAGCGCACTCATAGGTGGCCGCCTTTCCCCTCAAACCGCCGCGTTATACGCCGCAATCGCCGCCATGTTCACGATATCCGAATCCTTCGCGTTCAGCGGAACGATCTGCACCGACTTGTTCAGTCCCACCAGAAGCGGGCCGATGACGGTGGAGCCGCCCAGTTCCTGAAGCATCTTCGTGGAGATGGAGGCGGAGTGGAAGGCGGGCATGACGAGCACATTCGCCGGGCCTGACAGGCGGCAGAACGGATATTGCTGCATCAGGCTCGAATTCAGCGCCACGTCTGCGGCCATCTCGCCATCATATTCGAAGTCGACCCGGCGCTTGTCGAGCATTTTCACCGCTTCCTGAACACGGTCGGAACGCTCGCCCGGCGGGTGGCCGAAGGTGGAGTAGGCAAGCATCGCCACGCGCGGCTCATAGCCCATGCGGCGGGCCTGTCCTGCTGCCTCCTCGGCAATGTCGGCCAGCTCTTCGGCATTGGGCATGTCGTGCACCGCCGTGTCGGCCACGAGCACGGTGCGGCCCCGGCACAGCGCCAGCGACACGCCGATGACCCGATGGCCGGGGCGGGCGTCGATCACGCGGCGCACATCGTCCAGCACGGTCGAATAGTTGCGGGTCACGCCGCTCACCATCGCATCCGCATCGCCCAGTGCCACCATGGTGGCGGCGAAGTGGTTGCGGTCGTTGTTGATCAGGCGCTGCGCATCGCGGAAGAGATAGCCCTTCCGCTGCAGGCGCTCATAGAGATAGTCGGCATAGATGGCGTTGCGGCGCGAAAGCCGCGCATTGATGATCTCGATGCCGGATTTGGAAAGGTCCACGCCCGCATGCCGCGCGGTCTCGCGGATCTGCTCTTCGCGGCCGACCAGAATGGCCGTGCCGAGCTTCTGGTTCACATAGGACGCGGCGGCGCGCATCACCTGTTCTTCCTCGCCCTCGGCGAAGACCACACGCTTGGGCTGGCGGCGCACCCGGTCGTAGATGCGCTGCAGGGTGGAGGCGAGCGGATCGCGACGGGCGGAAAGCTCGTTCGTGTATTTCTGCATGTCCAGGATGGGGCGGCGGGCAACGCCCGAATCCATCGCGGCCTTGGCCACGGCCACCGGAACGGCGGAGATGAGGCGCGGATCGAACGGCACGGGGATGATGTAGTTGGGGCCGTATTTCGGGCGGTTGCCCTGATAGGCGGCGGCCACGTCGTCCGGCACGTCCTGGCGGGCGAGCTCGGCCAGCGCTTCGGCGGCGGCCACCTTCATCGCGTCGTTGATGGTGGTCGCGCGCACATCGAGCGCGCCACGGAAGATGTAGGGGAAGCCGAGAACGTTGTTCACCTGGTTGGGATAGTCCGAGCGGCCCGTCGCCATGATGGCGTCGGTGCGGATCTCGGCGACTTCCTCCGGCGTGATTTCCGGATCGGGATTGGCCATGGCGAAGATGATCGGGTTCTTGGCCATGGACTGCACCATGGCCGGGGTCAGCGCGCCCTTGGCCGACAGGCCGAAGAACACATCCGCCCCTTCGAGCGCTTCGGCCAGCGTGCGCTTGTCGGTCTCCACTGCGTGGGCCGACTTCCACTGGTTCATGCCCTGCTCGCGGCCCTTGTAGACCACGCCCTTGGTGTCGCACAGGAAGACGTTTTCGGGCGCGAGGCCAAGCGACTTGGCAAGCTCGATGCAGGCAATGCCGGCAGCGCCGGCGCCATTGCAGACGAGCTTCGTCGTCTTGATGTCGCGGTCGGTGAGGTGCAGCGCGTTGATGAGGCCGGCAACGGCGATGATGGCGGTGCCGTGCTGGTCGTCATGAAAGACGGGAATGTCCATCAGCTCGCGCAGCCGGCTTTCGATGATGAAGCACTCGGGCGCCTTGATGTCTTCCAGATTGATGCCGCCGAAGGAGGGGCCGAGCAGCTTGACGCAGTTCACGAAGGCGTCGGCGTCTTCGGTGTCGACCTCAAGGTCGATGGAATCGACATCGGCGAAGCGCTTGAAGAGCACGGACTTGCCCTCCATCACCGGCTTGGAGGCGAGCGCGCCCAGATTGCCGAGGCCGAGGATCGCCGTGCCGTTGGAAATCACGGCCACCATGTTGCCGCGCGTCGTGTAGTCGAAGGCGCGGCTTGGGTCTTCCGCAATGGCCTGAACGGGCACGGCCACGCCGGGCGAATAAGCCAGCGAAAGGTCGCGCTGGGTCGCCATCGGCTTGGTCGGCGTGATCTCGAGCTTGCCGGGTCTGCCGGTGGAGTGGAAGTCGAGGGCTTCCTGCGGGCTGACGGACGGTCCCTGACGTTCGGGCTTGTTGCTGGCGGGCATGTCGGTGTGTTTCCTCCGGGAGACGGGCTCTGGCATGTGCTTTCTGTGGAGTTTTGCCAGTGACGGGTGCATAAGGCTACACTTTTGCCCAGTAAATGGCCAAGCAGTTTGAAGCTGTTGATTTGAAGCCAGTACAAAGCCAATGCAAAGGCCGGGGAGCCCTTCCTTGAACGACGAAACGCCCATGCGCCAAAAGGCGATGCAGGCCGCTGCCGCCGGGGCCACGCCGATGATGGCCCAGTTCATCGAGATCAAGACGGCGAATCCCGATTCGCTGCTGTTCTATCGCATGGGCGATTTCTACGAGCTGTTCTTCGAGGATGCGGAGATCGCCAGCCGGGCGCTGGGCATCACGCTCACCAAGCGCGGCAAGCATCAGGGCGACGACATTCCCATGTGCGGCGTGCCGGTGCACGCGGCCGACGATTATCTGCAGAAGCTGATCGGGCTTGGCCATCGCGTGGCCGTCTGCGAGCAGATGGAAGATCCCGCCGAGGCCAAGAAGCGCGGCTCCAAATCGGTGGTGAAGCGCGATGTGATCCGGCTGGTAACGCCGGGCACCATCACCGAGGAAAAGCTGCTCGATCCTTCAGAAGCCAACTACCTGATGGCCCTTGGCCGGGTGAAGGGCGGGGATGAGAGCCTGGCGCTGGCCTGGATCGACATTTCCACCGGCGCGTTCCGCGTTGCGCCCACGCGGCCCGACCGGCTTCTGGCCGATGTGCTGCGGATCGACCCGCGCGAGCTGATCGTGCCGGAAGCGCTCTATTACGACCAGTCCTACCGCCCGGTGTTCGACGTGCTGGGGCGGACGGCAAATCCGCAGCCGGCAAACATGTTCGATTCCGCATCCGCCGAGATGCGCCTGACGCGCTTTTACGGCGTGGCGACGCTGGAAGGGTTCGGCCGGTTCTCGCGCGCCGAGCTTTCGGCCATTTCGGGTGCGGTCGCCTATGTGGAGAAGACGCAGAAGGCGGAGCGCCCGCCGCTTGGCCGGCCGGAACGTGACGATGAGGGCGCGAGCCTGTTCATCGACCCGGCCACCCGCGCAAACCTGGAGCTTGGCCGCACGCTTTCGGGCAGCCGCGATGGCAGTCTCGCCAAGGCGATCGACCGCACGGTGACGGGGGCAGGCAGCCGGCTTCTCTATGAGCGGCTGATGTCGCCGCTCACCGACCCGGACGCGATTGGCGGGCGGCTTGATGCGGTGTCCTTCTTCCTGTCCGAGGCAGGGTTGCGCGACGATGCGCGCCGGCTTCTGAAAGGCGTGCCGGACATTGCCCGCGCGCTCTCGCGGCTGGCGCTCAACCGTGGCGGCCCGCGCGACCTCGGTGCGCTTGCCTCCGGCTTTGAGGCGGCGCATGGCGTGGCCGAGCTGCTTCAGGGCAGGGAGGTTCCCGCAGAGATCGCCGGGGCGCTTTCGGGCATTGCCGGCCTGCCGATGGATTTTGCGGCCCATCTCGACAGGGCGCTTTCCGATGAGCTGCCGCTTCTGAAGCGCGACGGCGGGTTCATCCGCGCGGGCTACAATGAAGAACTCGACGAGATGCGCGCGCTGCGCGACCAGTCGCGCCGGGTGATCGCCGAGATGGAGCGGCAGCTTTCGGAGGAAACCGGGGTCAAGTCGCTCAAGATCCGGCACAACAATGTGCTCGGCTATTATATCGAGGTGACGGCCAACAACGCGGCGGCAATGAACGGCACGGACGAGGCCAAGGCGCGCTTCATCCACCGCCAGACCATGGCCAACGCCATGCGGTTCACCACCACCGAGCTCGCCGAGCTGGAAACCCGCATCGCCAATGCCGCCGACCGGGCGCAGCAGATCGAGCTGGCGGCCTTCGAGAAGCTGCTTGGAGAAGCCGTGGCGGCTGCCGACGCCATTCGCGCCGCCGCAGATGCGCTCGCGGTGCTCGATGTTTCGGCCGCGCTCGCCACGATTGCCGAGGCCGAAGATTATTGCCGCCCGCAGGTGGATGACAGTCTCGAATTTCACATCGAGGGCGGACGCCATCCGGTGGTGGAGCAGGCGCTGCGCAGGCAGCTGGCCGAGCCTTTCGTCGCCAATGACTGTGACCTGTCGCCAACGGGTGAGGAGCAGGCCGGCGCGATCTGGCTTCTCACCGGTCCGAACATGGGCGGTAAATCGACCTTCCTGCGCCAGAACGCGCTGATCGCGGTGATGGCGCAGATGGGCTCCTTCGTGCCGGCTGCCGTTGCCCGCATCGGCGTGGTGGACCGGCTGTTCAGCCGCGTCGGCGCATCCGACGATCTGGCGCGCGGCCGCTCGACCTTCATGGTCGAAATGGTGGAGACGGCGGCGATCCTCAATCAGGCGGGCCCGCGCGCGCTGGTGATCCTCGACGAAATCGGCCGGGGAACGGCAACGTTCGACGGTCTGTCCATCGCCTGGGCGGCGGTTGAGTATCTGCACGAGCAGAACCGCTGCCGGGCGCTGTTCGCCACCCATTTCCACGAGATGACCGCGCTTTCCGAAAAGCTCGGACGGCTCTCCAATGTCACCATGCGGGTGAAGGAATTCGAGGGCGACGTGGTGTTCCTGCACGAGGTGGGACGCGGCGCGGCCGACCGTTCCTACGGTGTGCAGGTGGCGCGGCTTGCCGGCCTGCCGCATGCGGTGGTGGAGCGGGCGCGCGAAGTGCTGCAGCAGCTCGAAGAGGGCGAGACCTCCGGCAAGGCGTCGAAGCTGATCGACGATCTGCCGCTGTTCTCGGTGGCGGCAAAGCAGGAAGCGAAAGCGTCGAAGACGCCGGATCGCGTTGGCGAGGAACTGCTGGCGATCAATCCCGACGACCTGACCCCGCGCGAGGCGCTGGACGCGCTCTATCGGCTGAAGCAGCTGGCTGCGGAGAAATAGGCGGGGCGTAGGCCGCGCGGCGGCTGGTGTTTTGGCGGTCTGGCATGGATCCTCGGGTCAGGCCCGAGGATGACGAAAGGGTTTGATGTCCAGCCCGGCGCGGATACGGCTGCGAACAAACGTCAGAACATACTGGTCATTCTCGGCTTGAGCCGAGGATGACGAAGAGACGGGTTGCGCTTGCCGATGTTTCCCTGCTGAGGTGTTATTGCCGGGTTGAACGGGAAAGGCTGTTCTGTGACCGGCTATGTCTACATGCTCGCAAGCCAGAAACGGGGAACGATCTATATCGGCGTTACCAACGATCTGGGGCGGCGTATCGTCGAGCACAAGGCGGGCCAGATGCCTGGCTTCACCAGTCGGTTTGGGGTCACCCGGCTTGTCTGGTACGAAGAGCATTTCGATATGCGCGACGCCATTCAGCGCGAGAAGTCGCTGAAACGCTGGTCGCGTCAGTGGAAGATCGATTTGATCGAGAAAACCAATCCCGAATGGAACGAGCTTTTGCGTGGGTGGGGTTGGTCGTGACGCTTTGACGGTCAGGCATGGATCCTCGGGTCAAGCCCGAGGATGACGAGTGTGTTTAGACGCTTGTTCGCAACCGTATCCGGGCCCGGCTGGAGAACATTCCCCCCTTCGTCATCCTCGGGCTTGACCCGAGGATCCATGCCTGAGCATCCCAACCCCTCCAGCGCCCCTAAAGCGCGTCGCCCCAGTCGGCTTTGCGGGCGGCCCTGAAGGCGCGGCCTTCGCGGCGGGTGACGAGGCGTTCGTCGAGTGCGCCGTCGCTGGTGCACAGTTTCAGGCGCACCATGCCGCTGGCCGTTTTCGGCGGGGCGAGCACGCGGTCGGGGCAGTCGTCGGGCGCATGGCGCGAAACTGCCAGATAGCTGAACTTCTCGTCTTCCCACGGCACTTCGCCGCCCTTGGCGGTGCGGTGCAGGCGCGAGCGTGCGACGCGGCGTGAGAAATGACACCAGTCGGGCGCTTTCACCGGGCAGGGCGCATGGTGCGGGCAGGGGGCCAGAATGTGTCCGCCAAGAGCGGTCAGCCGGTCGCGCGCGGCAAGAATGCGCTGCCAGCCGGCAGGCGTTCCGGGCTCGACGATTACCAGCGTGTCGGCGGTCAGCGCCCAGAGGCGGTCGATCAGCGCATTGCGCGCTGCCGGGGCAAGCTCGTCCAGCACATAGCAGAGCGTCACGAGATCCGCTGGCGCGATGTCCCCAAGCCCGTCTTCCACGCTGGCTGCCTGCCAGTCCGTGTCGATGGAGAGCGCTTCGGCCAGTTTTGCACCGGCGTCACGCATCGCACGGCTGGTTTCCACCAGCGTGGCCGCGCCGAGCTCCGGCCATTCGGCGCGGGCCGCCCAGAGCGCGGTTCCGGGACCGGCGCCCACATCGAGCAGGCGCGATGGCGCGAAATCCTCACGCCGCGCGGCCGTTTCCGAAAGGCACTGGCGCACGGCGGCAAAGGTGGCGGGCAGGCGGGTTGCCAGATAGGCCTTGGCGGCGAGCGCATCGCCCACATGCAGGCTGCCGTCGCGGGTTTCGGCGCGGTAGCGCTTCGAAAGGCGCTGGGCAGCGCCCTGAATTTCGGAAAGCGGCGTGCCTTCCAGAAACGCGTCGACTGCCTGGCGCAGCGGGGCGGGAAGCTCCATTTGAAACCCGTGTCCTTGGTGTGCGAAACCCGTGCGACATAGCGGCAGGGCGTCAGCGCTGCAACCGCATCTTTTGACAGTCGTTTCGCGGCGCGCGAAAACACGCTATACAGCGCCGCCAATCCGGGATGCTCATGGCCAAGGTTCCACTCAAGCTCGATCAGATCGTCGATGGCGCGGCATTGCGCGCCGAACTGGACAGTTTTGCAGAAAACACGGGCGGCTCAGAGCTGCGCTCGAAGGTGATGGCGACGCTGAAGGCGCACATCGCGGCAGGCCGCAAGGCGGCCGAAACCATGCTCATGAACGATGGCGGCGGCACGGCCTGCGCGGCGCGGCTGTCGCATTTGATGGACGTGGTGATCACCGAGCTGCACCACTTCGCCGCCACGCATGTCTATCCCATGCAGAACCCGTCTTCCGCCGAGCGTCTGGCGATTGTCGCCGTTGGCGGCTATGGGCGCGGCACGCTTGCGCCGGGTTCCGACATCGACCTGCTTTTCCTGCTTCCCTACAAACAGACGCCCTGGGGCGAGCAGATCGTGGAATATGTGCTCTACATGCTGTGGGACATGGGGCTGAAAGTCGGCCACGCCACCCGCAACATCGATGAGTGCATCCGCCAGGCGCGCACCGACATGACGATCCGCACCGCGGTTCTGGAGGCGCGCTTCATCTGTGGCGAAAAACCTCTCTATGAAGAGATGGTCACGCGCTTTGACGAAGAAGTGGTGAAGGACACGGGCGCGGAATACAGCCAGGCCAAGCTCGCCGAGCGCGACCTGCGCCACGCCAAGGCGGGCGAAAGCCGCTATCTGGTCGAGCCGAATGTGAAGGACGGCAAGGGCGGCCTGCGCGATCTGCACACGCTGTTCTGGATCGGCAAATATTTCTACCGCGTGCGCCGCGCGGAGGATCTGGTGGGGCAGGGCGTTTTCACGCGCAAGGAATATCTCCAGTTCCGCAAGGCCGAGGATTTTCTCTGGGCTGTGCGCTGCCACATGCACTTCCTCACCGGCAAGGCGGAGGAGCGGCTGCATTTCGACATTCAGCGCGATATCGCCGAGCGGCTTGGCTATATGAGCCATCCCGGCCTCTCGGATGTCGAGCGCTTCATGAAGCACTACTTCCTGACGGCCAAGGGCGTGGGCGACCTGACGCGCATCTTCTGCGCAGCGCTGGAGGAGGAGCAGGGCAAGCATGTGCCCGGCTTCAACCGCTTCTTCATGAATTTCTCGCGGCGGCGGCGCAAACTTGCCGGCACCAGCGATTTCATCGTCGACAATCACCGCATCAACGTGGCGGATGAAGGCGTTTTCGAGCGCGATCCGGTGAACCTGTTGCGGCTGTTCTGGTTCGCGGACCGGCACGGGCTCGAATATCACCCCGAGGCGCTGAAGCTGCTCACGCGCTCGCTGAAGCTGATCGACCGCAATCTGCGGCGCGACAGGGAAGCCAATCGCCTGTTCATGGACGTGCTGACGTCAGACCGCGATCCCGCGCTCAACATGCGTCGCATGAACGAGGCCGGCGTGCTCGGCAAGCTCATCCCCGATTTCAACAAGATCGTGGCGATGATGCAGTTCAACATGTACCACCACTACACGGTCGACGAACATCTGATCCGCTGCATCGGCGTGCTTTCGGAAATCGAGCATGGCGACGGGGAGAAGCTGCATCCGCTCTCGCACTCGCTGATGCCGTCGCTGAAATCGTGGCGCGAGGTGCTCTACACCACGGTGCTTCTGCACGACATCGCCAAGGGGCGGCCCGAAGACCACGAGATCGCGGGCGCGCGCATCGCCCGCAGGCTGTGCCCGCATATGGGGTTCGATCCCAAGGAAACAGAGATGATCGCCTGGCTGGTGGAACATCATCTCGACATGTCCATGGTCGCCCAGACGCGCGATCTGAACGACCGCAAGACGATTCAGGATTTTGCCGACAAGGTGCAGTCGGTAGAGCGGCTGAAACTGCTTCTGGTGCTGACCGTGTGCGATATTCGCGGCGTCGGCCCCGGCGTTTGGAACGGCTGGAAGGGGCAGCTTCTGCGCACGCTCTATTATGAAACCGAAGTGCTTCTGACCGGCGGTTTCTCGGAAGCCTCGCGCGCCACCCGCGCCGAGGAAGCACGCCTGCGGCTTGCCGCAGCCCTTGCAGAAAACGGCTGGCAGGAAAAGGAGATCGAGGACTATCTCGGCCTCCATTACTCGGCCTATGTGCTCGCCGTCGATCTGGAAGACCAGTTGCGCCATGCGGATTTTATCCGCGAAGCGGAGAAGGAAGAGCGTCCGCTTGCCACCATGGTCAAGCCGCACACATTCGAGGCGGTGACCGAGATCACCATCTTTGCGCCCGACCATCCGCGTCTCCTGTCGATCATCGCAGGGGCGTGTTCGGCGGCGGGGGCGAACATTGTCGATGCGCAGATCTTCACCACAACGCATGGCCGCGCGCTGGACACGATCCTGATCAGCCGCGAGTTCGATTTCGATGCGGATGAGCGCCGGCGTGCGGAAAGTGTGCGCAGGCTCATTGAGGATGTCCTGTCCGGCAAGTCCTACCTGCCCGAGGTGATCGAGAAGCGCGCAAAGCCGCGCCGTGGCACAAAGGCTTTCCGGGTTCAGCCACGGGTGGAGATCGGCAACACGCTGTCGAACCGTTTTTCCGTGGTGGAAGTGAAGGGGCTCGACCGGCCGGGCCTGCTTTCGGAACTGACCGAAACGCTTTCCGACCTGTCGCTGGACATTGCCTCGGCGCACATCACCACCTTTGGCGAAAAGGTCATCGACACGTTCTACGTCACCGATCTGACGGGCCAGAAGATCGTCAGCGCCGACCGGCTGGAGGCTATCCGCACGGCTCTTCTCAAGACGCTGGAGAGCAGGGTGGAGCGTCCGGCAAAGGGCAAGTCGCAGGCGGCTGCCGAATAAGCGGGGCGGTGGGCTTTATCTCGCAGGGTGGCGGGGGAGCAGTGTTCCGGCATGGATCCTCGGGTCAGGCCCGAGGATGACGAAGGGTGG
>MRWG01000704.1_pt1 | contig 29763 bp, 30 predicted proteins | sample 1013341 | NCBI WGS metagenome assembly MRWG01 (sample SAMN06117577, study PRJNA244670) | biofilm metagenome | biome: Water; feature: Cathode Biofilm; material: Biofilm; isolation source: microbial consortium enriched at the cathode of a solar microbial fuel cell | place: USA: District of Columbia ... | reverse complement strand
CTATGCGCGCGACGAGGAGGGCTATCCGGGTCTCGTCGTGCACGGGCCGCTGCAGGCGACGCTGATGCTGCATCTCGGCGCGCGGCTCGGCGGTCGTCCGCCGCGCAGCTTTTCTTATCGGGGCCTGTCGCCGCTCTTCCATGGCGGCCCGTTCACCGTCAACGCGGTCCGTTCCGGCGATGGGCTGGACCTTTGGTGCGCCAATAATCAGGCAACCAGGACCATGATTGCGGGTTTTGTCTTCTGAATCATATCCCGAGCCGGATGCCGGGTTTTTGAACGATCATAGCCTAACGAGACAGTGGGTCGGCGGCGGTTCGAGAGCGCGCCATCCCGTTGCCTTCGTTCCGCCGGCGTCGTCATCCGGGGACCGCTGCCTCATGCCCGGAGCCGCGGCATGAAGGCTTTTCCGCAACGCTTGATCCGATATTGAAAACACTGATTGCGTGACGCTCGTGCGGCCGGCAGCGACGAGCTCAACCATCTGCGTGGCGAGGTGGTTGCGGCAGGCCCCACGCGCGCACGCCGCAATTCCGGTTTGCCGGCCTGACCGGGCGGTCGCATTTTCGGCTTGCCGCCAGCCTGTCAGCGGTCGCCCGGTTCCACGCGAGCGCCAGACCCGGCGGCATGATCCTGCCGGTCTGGCACTACCGATACCACCGTCTTTCGCGGTCAAGGTGACCGGCTGGCTGCTCCACACCCAAAGCGGGTTGCGGAATCCACGACCGCGCCCGCGTTGTTGACCGGCGGGGTCGACCCTTAGCCGATCTCTTCGCAGGTGGCGGCGCGGCCCGCAGCGTGTCGGGTCCCTTGTCTCCGGTTGTCTCGTCGGCAACGGGCTCCTGGCGGCGACCGCATTCGGTTTCCTTGCCCGTCACGAGGCGGCGCGCCGGGCGCGGGAGCCGGCGTCGGCCGGATAATCCGGCAACATGCCGTCATCTACCGGAGCGAACGGCGAGCGGGGATGCAGCTTTTTTCGAAGTTGCAAACAGCCGCAATGCGCGCAGGGCGGGTGGGTTGCACCATCGGGGCGGGATGCAACCGGCGCCGGGGCGGATCGGATGTTCACAGGCGGCCAGAAGGTTCCTGGGTCGAGGTGTCAAGATAAATCAAGCAAAATCAGTAAGATAAGGTGGATTGTCGGCCAGGGTTCAGGCCATCGGACGTTTCCCGAGATTCCGGGTTGACAAACGGTGGATAGCTATTGAACTATATAGAACAACATTGTTGCTGTATATGGAACATCATGAGCTCGCTCGAAAACGGCCTCAAAATCCTCACCCACTTCAGCAAGGATCGCCCGGTGCTCCGGGTCAGCGAGGTGTGTCGCGAGTTGGAGATCCCGAAGAGTTCGGTGTCGCGTCTTCTGAAGACGTTGAACGAGTTCGGGCTTGTCGAACGTGAGGCGGGGGATGCGGGCTACGTTCTCGGCGTAAAGGCGCTCGCTTTGGCGGACTGCTTCGTTGCAGCGCGGTCGCTCTTGTCGATGGTCAACGCCAGTATCGACGAATTGGTCTCGGAGTTTCAGTTTGTGGGCTACGTCGCCGTGTTGTCCGGCGCCGATATCATAATCCTTCGGGCCAAGTCGGGATCCTACCCGTTGCGGCTCGTGCACGCGGTCGGGCGGCGCATGCCGGCCTTGCCGACGGCGCTCGGCGTTACGCTCCTGGCGCGGCAGGCGGACGAGCAGATCCTGAACACGCTCGATGGCAAGCTCGACGGCGCCGAGGCGCGCGAGAATGCCCTAGCCAGGATTAAAGAGACGCGCCGTACCGGCGTCTTCAACCTGTTTGACGGAATGCGGTCGGGCGTATCGGCGGTGGGCGCGGCCGTCTGCGATCCGGCGCGCCATGAAAACATTTCGTTCTCGATCTCCTATCCGTCCGACGCCGTGGACGAGCCGCTGCTCAAGCGCATGCGGGTGCGGGTACGCGAAGAGGCGCTTCGTATCGGAAAGAGCGTAGGCGACCCGTTCTGGTCGGATCCGTCGCGCGGTGAGGAGGTTCTCTGAACAGAGCTTTCGCGGGTTTGGCGGAAGAAATCCGCCGGCCCAAACACCTGGCACTGCCCAGCGGGGCTTCGGCTGCGGTGGGTGAAATCGATCAATCGTAAAAAGGAAAGAGGGGTTAAATCCATGACGATAATCAGACGAACATTTCTCTCCGGCTTGATGTCGGTCTCGCTGCTGGCTTCGCAGTTTGCCGGTATCGGTGTCGGTCCGGCTTCGGCGATGGAAGACGGGGTGCTGTCCATTGCCCAAGGCTTCGATCCTGTCTCCTTGTGGCCCAACTATTCGACCACCCAGGAACAGATCAATGTCGGCAGCCTGATCGTCGAGCCGCTGTTCTGGGTCCCGCCGGATTCGGATGAGGCGCAGCCGATCCTGGCCGAGGGATACGAACTGGTCGATGACAAGACGGTTCGCATCTCGCTTCGCAAGAATATCAAGTTTACCAACGGCGAGCCCTTCAATGCCGATGCGGTCGTTCATTCGTTCGACATCTTCACCGACATAAAGACCACGCCGGCCTATGGGCGTTATTCCGTCGTCATCGACAGGGCCGAGAAGGTCGATGACTACACGGTGATGCTCCATCTCAAGCAGCGCTATCCCGCTTTGAATCTTGTGCTGAGCCAGGTGTTCATCGTTCCGCCCGGCTATTGGCAGGAAGTTGGCGGACCCGACGGATTTGGCAGCAAGCCGATCGGCACCGGCCCTTTCCAGTTGGCCGATTGGGTGCGCGACAGCGAATTGGTGATGGAGGCCAATCCGGATTATTGGGGCGAGGCGCCCGAAGGTATCGAGCGCATCGTGCTGCGTCCGATCCCCGACGACATGGTGCGTGCTTCCGCGCTCATGGCCGGCGAGTTCGACATTGCCACCAATGTCCCGATCGCGGCTTCGGCGCAGATCAGCGGCCAGTCCAGCCTGGAGGTGATGTCCATCCCCAGCTACCGGATTTTCACCGTTTCCTTGTCCAATCTGCCCGGTCAGGAGAGCCCTCTGCACGATGTCCGCGTCCGCCAGGCGATCAACTACGCGGTCGACAAGGAAGGCATCATCAAAGGACTCTTTCAGGGGCAGGCGAGGTCGTTGAACGGGCAGCTGCTGCGCAAGGAGCAGGTCGGCTTCAATCCTGAGATCGGCGATTATCCGTATGATCCCGAAAAGGCGAAGGCGCTGCTCGCCGAAGCCGGTTATCCCGACGGTTTCGACATCACGTTCAAGTTCCCCACCGGACGCTACGCTCAGGATCGGGAAGTGGCCGAAGCGGTTGCCGGCATGCTGGGCGCCGTCGGGGTGAGAACCCAGATGGTCTCGCTCGAGCCTGGCGAATTCCTGCGTCAGCTCAGTGGTCGCGAACTGCAGCCGATGGGCTATGTCGGACTGGCGCCTGCCGACGATCCGGACCTTCAGCTCTCTCAGTACCGCTCGGACTGGCGATATTCCTACGTCAACAATCCCGAGCTCGACGCGTTGATTGACGCAGGGGGCAGCGAGCTCGATCGTGCCAAGAGGGACGAGATCTACAGGAAAACCATGCGCATCATACACGATCAGGCGCATGTGCTGTTTCTGTACCAGGGTGTCGATCTCTACGGCGTGTCGGAGCGTGTGGACGGCTTCGCGCCGCGCGGCGACCAGCGCTGGGTCATCTACGGAATGTCTCTGAAATAGCGTTCCGGGCTTCGCGCCAGCCGGCGCGAAGCCCTCTTCCCAACCAATTCCATGCACTCCCGCGACCACAGGTGTCCAATGGTCGATTATGTGTTGCGCCGCCTCCTATACACAATTCCGTCGCTGCTCGGCATTGTGGTGGTGTGCTTCTTCCTCACGCGTCTGAGCGGTGATCCGACGGACCTGTTTCTTCCCATCGATGCCTCGGAGGAGGCGCGGAACGCGTTTCGGGTCCAGTATGGGCTCGACAGGCCGCTCATGGAGCAGTTCCTCGCCTTCTGCTACAAGGCCTTGCAGGGGGATTTCGGCAATTCCTTGCGCTTCGGAGAGCCGGCTATCAGCCTGCTTGCCGAGCGGCTTGGGGCCACCATTCAACTGGCCCTGGCGACCCTGTTTATTGCCGTCGGCATCGGCATCCCGGCCGGAATCGTGTCCGCCTACTACCGCAACTCGCTTCTCGACGTAGCAGTCCGCAGCCTGGCCGCGTTCGGTCAGGCCGTGCCGACCTTCTACTGGGGTGTCTTGTGCATCCTGATCTTCTCGGTGTGGCTGAAATGGCTGCCGACCGGGGGCAGCGGCGGCTTCATTCACCTGATCCTGCCCGCCACTACCCTGGCCTCCACACTCGTCGCGCTGCTGGCGCGGGTCATGCGCTCGACGATGCTGGACGTGATGCGGCAGGATTTCGTTCGCACCGCCCGGGCCAAGGGGCTAGGCGAGTTCACGGTGGTCATGCGCCATGTCGCGCGCAATGCCTTCATTCCCGTTCTGACTGTGATCGCGCTGCAGTTCGGCGTCCTCATGGGCGGGGTGATCGTCACCGAAACGGTCTTTTCCTGGCCGGGCGTTGGACGCCTCGTCATCCAGGCGATCTATGCGCGCGACTATCCGGTCGTTCAGGCGGTGGTGTTCTTCTTTGCCCTGATCTTCGTTCTCTCCAACCTGCTCGCAGACGTCTTCTCGGCGGTGCTGGATCCAAGGGTTCGTTACAAATGACCGTTGCACCTGTAACCATGCCGGCCCGTCGCCATAGGCGGCTGGGCTCGCTCATGCGCCATCTGCGTTCGCCGGTGGCCGTCACAAGCCTTATCGTGGTCGGGCTGGCCCTTGTGGCCACTATCGCGCCCGATCTCCTGGCACCGCACGATCCTGCCGCGCAAAGCCTGATGGCAAGACTGGCACCGCCGTCCTTCCTGGGCGGGCCGGAAGGGCATTTCCTGGGAACCGACCAGCTTGGTCGCGATATTCTGTCCCGCATCATCTACGGTGCGCGCGCGACGCTTTTGATCAGTATCGCCGCTGTCGTTATATCGTGCGGCATCGGGACGACGGTCGGTCTGCTCGCAGGCTACAACGGTGGCAGGACGGATGCGCTCGTCCTGCGTCTGATCGACATGCAGCTCGCCTTTCCGGTGATCTTGCTGGTGATCGCGGTGGTTGCCGTGGTTGGGTCGTCCGTGTTCACCCTGATTGTGGTGCTTGGCATTTCCGGCTGGCCGCAGTTCGCTCGCATCGTTCGCGCTGCGGTGATCTCGGTCAGGGAAATGGAGTATGTCGAGGCCGCCCGGGCTATCGGCGCACCGGCGCTGCGGGTCGTTTTCCGGCATATCGGCCCCAACGTGCTGTCGGCGACGATCGTATTCGCCACCTACGAATTGTCGCGCATGATCTTGATCGAGGCGACGCTGAGTTTTCTCGGACTCGGCATCCAGCCCCCCACGCCCACATGGGGCGGCATGATCAGCGAGGGTCAGAAATATATCAGCCTGGCCTGGGCCGCCTCGGTGTTTCCAGGCATTGCCATCGCGTCAACCATCCTTGCCATCAACATGCTCGGCGACGTCCTGCGCGATGCCCTGGATCCCCGTTTGTCCGGGGAGGACAGCCGATGAACGCGACCGTGACCTGTCGGACCAGTGCCGGTGTTGAACTGCACGAGGAAGTCCTGTCCATCAAGCAGCTCCGCACGACCCTGGGCGCCCGCCCCGGCGGCGTGACGGTGGTCGACGGCGTCGACTTGTCGGTAAGGCGTGGCAAGACACTCGGCATCGTCGGTGAAAGCGGCTGCGGCAAGTCGATGCTCTCGCTGTCGGTCATGGGGCTTGTGCCGCCGCCGTGTCGGGTTGAGGGGCGGATCGAGTTTTCCGGACGCAACCTGCTGGACCTGTCGCCCGCCGAGATGCGGCGGATCCGCGGAAATCGCATCGCGATGATCTTCCAGGAGCCGATGACCAGTCTCAATCCGGTCCTGACCGTCGGCTTCCAGATCGTCGAGGCCATGCGCGCCCATGATCGCAAGTCGTCCTACGAGGCTTTGCGCCGCCGTGCCATCGAGGCGCTGGTGCAGGTGCGCATGCCGGCCGCGGAAAGGCGCTTCGACGAATACCCACATCAATTGTCGGGTGGCATGCGGCAGCGCGCTGCGATCGCAATGGCCTTGTCCTGCAAGCCGGAGGTGCTGATCGCGGACGAGCCGACCACGGCGCTCGATGTGACCGTCCAGGCCGAGATCCTCGATCTCTTGCGCGATCTCCAGCAGGAAACCCAAATGGCGATCGTTCTGATCACGCACGACCTGGGTGTCGTGGCGCAGGTCGCCGACGAAGTTGCCGTCATGTACGCCGGACGCATCGCAGAGAAGGCGAGCTGCGACGCGCTCTTCGCCGATCCGCAGCACCCTTACACGCTCGGTCTGCTCGGCAGCATCCCGCGCATGGATCAGGCCGCCACCCGGCTGCTCGCCATCGACGGGGTCGTGCCGCCGGTCACCTCGATGCCGCCGGGGTGCCGCTTCAATCCCAGATGCGTCTTCAGCGGTCATGAATGTACCCAGCAGCGGCCCGAGCTGACACCCGTGGCCGACGGGCACGCCGTTGCCTGCCTGAAGGCTCCAATCGAGGAGGGCAAACCGTGACCGAAGGGCTTTTGGAAGTACGCGACCTGTCCAAGACCTATACGATCTCCCAGTCGCTGATCACCCGGCGCAAACAGGTGTTGCGGGCCGTCGATGGTGTATCCTTCTCCTTGAAGCGCGGGGAGACGCTGGCCTTGGTCGGCGAAAGCGGATGCGGAAAGTCGACCACGGCGCGGCTTGCGATGCGTCTGATCGAACCGTCGGCGGGAAGCGTCCATTTCGACGGTAGCGAAATTGGCGCGCTGCGCGGATCGCCTCTGCGTCGTTTTCGCCGGCATATGCAGATCATTTTTCAGGATCCGTTCGCCTCGCTCAATCCCGGAATGACTGTCTGGCAGACGCTGGAGGAGCCGCTGATCGTCAACGATCTCGGAGACCAGGCGACACGCCGGGAGCGCATCGACGAAGTCATGCGGCAGGTCGGACTGTCTCCCGAATATGCCAGGCGATACCCGCATGAATTTTCAGGCGGGCAGCGGCAAAGGATAGGGATAGCCAGGGCACTGATCGTTCGCCCGCAGCTTGTGGTGTGCGACGAGCCGGTTTCGGCCCTGGACGTCTCGATCCAGGCTCAGGTGATCAACCTCTTGGGCGATCTGCAGACGCAGCTCGGCCTTTCCTATCTCTTTATTTCGCATGACCTGGCGGTGGTCAAACACATCTCCGATCGGGTCGCGGTGATGTATCTCGGCAAGATCATCGAAACCGCGCCGAAGCAGGATTTTTTCGCCAGGCCGCGCCATCCTTACTCGCGGGCCCTTCTGTCCGCGATTCCGCAGCCCAATCCACGCGAAAGGCTGAACCGGATGGCGTTGTCGGGCGAAATCCCCAACCCGATCAACCTGCCCCAGGGCTGCCGCTTCCATCCCCGCTGCCCGTTCGCCGTCGATCGATGCCGCAAGGAAGAGCCGACGCTCTCCGATGTCGGCGCCGACAAGGCGGTGGCCTGTCACAGGGTCGACGACCTGCCGGATTGGGAAGGCTCGCCCGACCCGCTGGACATTCTCTCGCCCGCCGCGCGGCGGCGCGTTGCCGCCTATGCCGCGCGCACCCGCCCACAGCTCCCAACCACCAACAACAGTCAAGATGTAAGTGAGGTATAGATGAGTGCCGAAACGAAAACGCGCCCGATCGTTATCGATGGGCTGAATTGCGCCGGGGTCACCCCCGGCCAGCTCAAGCGGACGCTCGAAGGGGGCATCTCGGCGATGAACCTGACGGCAATCAGGCCGGGAGCGCATCTTCACGACGCGTTGCTGCAACTCGAGGACGCGCGCCGCGCGATCGAGGCCGTGCCCGAACTGGCGACCGTCGTCACGACTGTCGACCAGATCGCCGCTGCCCACGACAAGGGCGTGGTCGGCATCATTCTCGGTGCGCAGAACACCTTGATGGTGGAGCCCGACGTCAAGCTGCTGGCGAGCTTCCACGCCCTGGGCATGCGCATCATCCAGCCTACCTACAACGAGCGCAATGCGTTCGGTTATGGAGCGTCCTTCACGGACATGGGTGACCGGGGCATCACCGAAGCCGGCCGCATGTGGCTCGAGGCGATGGAAGAGTTCGGAATTCTGGTCGACCTGTCGCACTGCGGTCACCGCACGAGCCTCGACTATCTGGCCGCTGCCAAGCGCCCGCTGGTCTTCAGTCATGCCAACGCCTATGCCGTGTGCCCCAGCCCGCGGAACAAGACGGACGAGATGATCCGTGGCGTGGCCAAGACAGGCGGACTGATCGGCGCCGTCACCTGGGCGCCAGTCGTGCGCTGGGATCAGCGGCCGACGCTCGACGATTACCTGGATCACCTCGACCATCTGGTCAAGGTCGGCGGCATTGAGCACGTGGCGTTTGCCAGCGACCTGCCGGAGGACATCGGTCAGACCAAGGCAGACTGGGAAAAACTGTGGGGACCGAACGGCGTCTATCCCAACGTTACCGGCGTGCTCGGCGACTGGTACACCTATGAGGATCGCTCGACGGAAGGAATGGAGACAATCTCCCAGACGCCGCTGGTCTGGGACAAGATGCGCGCGCGCGGTTACCACGAGAGCGATATCGAGAAAGTGATGTCGGGCAACTGGCTGCGCGTTCTCGGCGACGTCTGGAAGAACTGACGGCGCGATCTGTGTCGCCCGCAAAGGCCGTAGGGTCGTTGCGGGCGACCGGCACTCTTATCCGGATTTCACCAATCGCTGCCGCGGCCACGCGGTTCCGGTTTCTTCGTGGCAGGCGTTTCGGGAGGGCGGCATGCTCAGGATCGGCATCGACATCGGCGGCACGTTCACCGATTTCGTCGTCTGGAAGAACGACGATGACGGCTACGCGCAGATCGAAAGCCGCAAGATACCCACCTCGCGCCCGAATTTCGCCGAGGCGGTCAAGCAGGGCATCGACGAGATTGTCGCCGAACTCGGTTATTCCGATCAGGCGCCGATCACCGTCGTGCACAGCACGACCGTGAGCACCAATGCGGTGATAGAGCGTTCGCAGCCTCCGGTCGGACTGATCACGACGGAGGGGTTTCGCGACATTCTCGGTCTGGCGCGGCTGCGTCTCGACAAACCGGTCGACCTCTTTAACCGGAGAGCCAGGCCGCTTGTCCCGCGGGAGAACGTATTCGCCGTCGCCGGCCGCATGCTGGCGGATGGAACCGAGGACCGGCCGCTCGACGAGGACGCAGTGCGCGGGGCGCTGCGCACCATGGCCGATCGCGGCCTGGCCGGCTGCGCGATCTGCTTTGTGAACGCCTATCGGTATCAACAGCACGAGTTGAGAGCGCTGGAGATCGCGCGCCGCGAGTTTCCCCAGCTTGAGGTGATGGCCTCGCACGAGGTGTGGCCACAGCAGGCCGAATACGAACGCGCCGTACTGACCCTGCTCAACGTCTATGTAAAGCCGCTCATGCAGGATTATCTGCACGATATCGACGGCTTCCTGCGTTCCCGCTACCCCGAGGCGCGCCTCTATCTGACCAAGTCGAACGGCGGCATCATGTCGGTCCAGGAAGCTCGCAGGCTGCCGGTCCACACGCTGCTCTCCGGCCCGGCCGCAGGCGTGACCGCGGCCCAGGTTCTCGCAGAGCATGTCGGGATCGATCATGTGCTTACCTTCGATATGGGTGGCACGTCGGTGGATGTGTCGCTGGTGGAAAGCGGGCGGCCGACCACCACCGGGCAGGCGGAAGTCGGCGATTTTCCGCTGATGATGCCGGTGACCGCGGTCGAGGCTATGGGAGCGGGCGGTGGTTCCGTCATCGGGCTCGACGACCGCGTATTGAAAGTCGGACCGCGCAGCGTCGGCTCCTCGCCGGGGCCCGCCTGTTACGGCCTCGGCAGCGACGAGCCGGCGCTGTCGGACGCCTATCTCCTGCTTGGCTACTTGCCCGGCGAAGGGCTTTTGGGCGGTCGCTTGAGGCTCGACCGGGACCTGGCGGTGCGGGCCCTGCAGCCGCTGTGCGAGCGGCTCGGCCTCGACAGTGTGCAGGTCGCCGAAAGCGCCGTGGCGGTCGCCACCTCCGAAATGCTTGCCAAGATCACGCCGTTTTTGGCGAGACTCGGTGTCAGCGCCGGCGACCTGACCATGATGATTTTCGGCGGCGCCGGCGGCATCCACGGCCCGTTGCTCGCCGAGGAAGTCGGCATTCGCCGTGTCGTGGTGCCGCGCATTCCCTCCGTGTTTTGTGCCTTCGGCGGCCTCGTGTCCGACATGATGCACGACGCGGTGCGCTCCGTGCACGGTCAGCGACTCGAGACTGACGAGCTCGTCGTCGGTTTCGCCGCCCTCGCGGAGGAGGGCAGGCGGTGGCTTGCCGCCCAGAAGGTGACGGAGCTGGCCTCGGTGCGGCACGTCTATCTGGCCGACATGCGCTACGCCGCGCAGTCTTTCACGATACCCGTCGAGGTGTCCGCGCCGCAGGCCGATGCAATGTCGATCGATGCGGCCGAGGCGGCGTTCCACGACCAGCATCAAAGATTGTTCGACTATTGTGACCGCCAGGCTCCCGTCAGCATCGACGCGCTGCGCGTACGCACGATCGGGCCGCGCGCGCGGCCGGCGGCGGGCATGCTTGCCGAGCGCCGTGGCGCGGCTGCCCCGGCCGGCGAGCGCGATATCCGGCTGAACGGCTTCTGGCGGCGCGTGGCGGTGTGGAATTGGGACGACCTTGGAACGGGCTGGCACTGCGACGGCCCGGCCATCGTGCAGCAGGCAATCGCCACGATCCTGGTTCCCGACGGGTTTCGTGCCCGTGTCGACGGCCTCGGCAATCTCGAGATGGAACGACGGTAGGGAGCAAATGATGGATCCCGTCCAGACCGAAATCATGAAGAACCGGTTCTCCGCGATGGCCGAGGAGGCGGCCACGCTGGCCTACCGGACGGCGCATACGACCTTCGTCAAGCAGACCCAGGATTTCCAGGTCGCCGTGGCCGATCTGGACGGGTATTTCTTTGCCTATCCCATGCAGACCGGCGTCGTGACGGGAAGCGGGCAGACGATCGCCGGCCTGCTGAAGCATTTTTGCGTCGAGCAACTGCGGCCCGGCGACGTGCTGATCTCGAACGACCCGTTCCGCACCGAAGGCGTCGTCACCCACATGATGGATATCCACATGGCGCGGCCGATCTTCGTCGACGGCCGGCTCGCCTGTTTTGCCTGGTCTTTCATCCATGCCTCCGACATTGGCGGTGCGGTGCCCGGAAGCATCTCGCCCGATCTCTATGAGTGTTTTCAGGAGGGCTTGCGGATCCGGCCGAAAAAACTGGTCGAGGCCGGGCAGCTGAACCAGGACATCGTCGATATCCTGCATGACAATTCGCGCATCGGCGAGGCGATCTGGGGCGATCTCGAGGCGATGATGGCGGCAATGCGCCTGCTCGACCGGCGCATCAACGAACTGTGCGAAAAGGTCGGCCGCGCCGGTTTCGAGCGAGGCGTAGCGGACGTGATGGCCTACGCGGAGATGAAGGCGCGCCGCGCGATTTCGGGGCTGACGGATGGGCAGTACAGCTTCGCCGACCGGATCGAGGGCGACCAGAACGGCGCCGATATCGAGTTCCGCTGCAGGCTCACCATTCGCGGCGACGAGGCCGAAATCGACTATGACGGAAGCTCGCCGCAGGTGCGCGCGGCCTTCAATTTCACCACCGGAGACCGCACCCATCCCTTTTTGTGCCTCGCGCTGACCCACTATATTCACACCGTCGAGCCGGACATTCCCGTCAATGGCGGAATCATGCGTCCCATCCGCGCCCGCGCGCCGCGCGGCAGCGTGATGAACGCGACATTTCCCGCCGCCATGGGCAATCGCTTCGTGGCGGTGATGCGCAGCTACGACACCTTGATGGGATGTCTCAACCAGGCGGTGCCCGGCGGCATCGTCGCCTGCGGCGCGGGCCAGGCCGGGATCATCAGTTATGCCTGGAGCCCGTCGGGCGACGGGCGGCAGCGCGTCGCCGTCGTCGAGCCGTTTTCGGGCGGCTCCGGCGGACGCGTGCGCGGCGACGGGGTGGACGCGAGCGACACCATGATCGCCGTTTTGAAAAGCGCGCCGGTCGAGCATGTCGAAAGCGAGATGCCGCTGATCGTGCGCCGCCACGACCTGGTTGCCGGCAGCTTCGGTCACGGCCGGTTTCGCGGCGGCGCGTCGGTGGCGATCGAGCTCGAGAACCGGGCTCCGGAGGCAGCGATCACGGTGCGCGGGCTCGACCGGTTCCGCTGCCGCCCGTGGGGCGTGGCCGGCGGTGCGCCCGGCGGCAATAGCCTGGCCGAGGTCGATGCGCCCGGCGAGGCAACCCGCACGGTCGGACGCATCAAGGTGCTGCATCTGCGCGCCGGCGACGTGTTGCGCATGAGGTCCTCCTCGGGCGGCGGTTTCGGCGATCCGTTCGAGCGCGAGCCGGACCGGGTGCTGCGCGACGTGCTCGACGAACTGCTGAGCCGGGAGGATGCCGAGACGATCTACGGGGTGAAGATCGATGGCAACCGGGTCGATGACATCGCCACGCAGCGGCTGCGTGCGGCGCGGTAGCAAGCAAGACCAGCAACCACCATCCTCGGAAGGCCGGGGCCGGGGCTGGGATTGGGAGATCGAAAGTGGGATCGGGCCTGACCGCCCCCGGAGCATCCTCGCCAAATCAACGACTTCAGAATGGCCGCATCGGCCGGCCCCGCGCGGAATGTCTAAACAGCCTCTGGTTCGCGAGCCTTGAAGATGCGGCCGCGAAGTCGGAGGCTCGGCGCAGAGACTACAATGACCAACGACCGCATAGCGCCTTCGGGCATAAGATCCCGGCCGACATGACGAAATCGGCGTACGATACCAGCTTGGGTGCCCGATCGAAGGGCGGAAACTCTGACCTCAACCGGGGACGCGTTGGGTCGCTACGCCCTTCTGGTCTGGATGACGACCGATACTGGTTGCGGCGGGCATTGCACCTAAATACCCGCCCTGAGCTATGCGCCGTTCATAATCGAGAACTTGCCTCCGGGAAGAAGTGCACGCTCTCGGTTTCGATACGCTATCGAATTTTCATTCGTCATCACGATGAGGATTGAGTGCGTCATTCAGACCGTCACCAAGCAGATTGAACCCAAGAACGATCGCGACGATGGCCAAGCCGGGCCAGACCGCCATCCATGGCGCCTCGGTGAGGAATTGCCGCGCGACGTCGAGCATGCTGCCCCAGGAGGCGGCCGGCGGGCGCTGGCCGAGACCGAGAAAGGCGAGACTGGCCTCTGCGAGGATCGCCACAGCCATCGTGATCGTGCCCTGCACGACGATCGGGGCAAGCACGTTCGGGAAGACGTGGTGGACGATGATGTCGCGATCGCGCACCCCGACGGCGCGCGCCGCGGTAATATAATCCTCGCCCTTGACGACCAGCACCTGGCCGCGTGTCAGTCGGATGAAGATCGGAACGGCGGAAACGCCGATCGCGATCATCGCGTTCTGCAGGCTGGCGCCGAGAAACGCTGCCAGCGCAATCGCCAGCACGAGGAATGGAACGGCCAGAAGGGCGTCCGTGCACCGGGAAATCGCCGCATCCAGAAGACCGCCGAAATAGCCGGCGATCAGGCCGAGCGGCACACCGATCGCAATCGCGATGGCCACGGCGATCACCCCGGCCAGCAATGACGCGCGTGCGCCGAAGACGACCCGCGAGAGGATATCGCGCCCCAGATCGTCGGTGCCGAACCAGTGAAGCGCGCTCGGCGCCTGGCGCACGGAAAGCCAGTCCGATGCATTCGGGTCGAACGGCGCGAGGGCCGGTGCGAAAATCGCGACCAGGATGAAGAAGATCACGATTGCCCCGCCTATCACGGCGCTTGGCTGGGACAGGATCTGCTTCGCCGCGGACTTCCGGTGTCCGCCCTCGGGTGCGGCCTCGGCCTGTAAGGACAGATCGGTCATGCGCGCAACCTCGGGCTCAAGATGACATAGGCGATGTCGGCGATCAGGCTCATCAGCAGGAACATCACAGCCGCGCAGAGCACTACGGCCTGCACGACCGCGTAGTCGCGGCTGAACACGCCGTCGACGATCATCTTGCCGAAGCCGGGAATGCCGAAGACCTGCTCGGTCAGGACTGCGCCGGACAGCAATTCACCTAGATGCAGCGTTGCGGTCGTGACGACCGGGATGAGCCCGTTGCGCAAGGCGTGCCGGGTCACGACGACGTATTCGCTAAGCCCCTTCGCACGCGCTGTGCGGATATAGTCCTGCTGCAACGTTGCGATCATGGAGGACCGGGTGTGCCTCATCACGATCGCGGCAGCTGCCGTGCCGAGCACGAGACTTGGCAGGAACGTGTAGCGGAGATTGTCGAGCGGAGATTCGAAGAAGCCGACATAGCCGCCGCTGGGAAGCCAGCCGAGCGAGACGGCGAACAGCAATATCAGCATGATGCCGAGCCAGAAACTGGGTATGGACAATCCTCCCAGGCCGAGCATCGAAACCAGGTAGTCCACAGGCGTTCCGCGCTTGAATGCGGCGAGGACGCCGGCCGGAATGCCGATAAGGAGGGCGATGATCATGGCCTGGAGCGAAAGCTGCAACGTCACCGGCAGCTTTTCGGCGATCATTCGGCCGATCGGCAGACGGGTACGTATGGAGACGCCGAAATCGCCCTGCAACACGCCGCCCAGCCATCGCACATACTGGACCGGCAGGGGCTGATCGAGCCCGTATTTGACGCGGATGACTTCGATGACCTGGGGATCACGCTCCTCGCCCGCCAGCGCCAGCGCCGGATCGCCCGGCAGCAGTTTCAGCAGGAGAAAGACGAACATCGACACGATCAGGAGGGTTGGGATCGCGACGAGAAGCCGCCGGAATACGAAGTTCAGCATGTTCGTCTGTCTTCCGTTCGCGGCCGCACCCGCGACATGGCGGGTGCGGCCCTGTCTTGAGGCTTGCTTATTCGCCGGCCGGCTTCACGCCTGTGACGCGAAGAATGCCGTCCGGGAAGATCTCGATGCCGTCGATATCCGACTGCGCCGCATAGAACCACGTCGGATGGTAGAGCGGAATGGTCGGAAGATCGGTCAGGTAGATGTCCGCGGCTTGGTCATAGAGCTTCTTGCGGGCGTCCATGTCCAGTTCCTTGCGGGCCGCGAGCAGCACTTCATCGAGCTTCGGGTTGCTGTAGCCGTTGAGGTTCTGGCTGCCGCCACTGCCGAAGAAAGTGTAGAGCGTCGGGTCCGGGTCGGCGCGGCCGCTCCAGTTGCCGATATACAGCTCGAAATTGCCGGCCAGATAGCGTTCGATCGCCGAGGAGGTCTCGAGCGGCAGCAGGTTGACGGTGAAGCCGGCCTCGGTCGCCATCGACTGGATGATCTGGGCGACGCGGCCGTCGGTGAGCGAATTCTCATAGGTGATCTCGATCGTCGGGTTCTCGACGCCCGATTTGGCAATCAGGTCGCGCGCCGCCTCCACGTCGCGCGCCGTCATCGGATGCGCCTTGCTGTAGAAGGCGCTCGACGGCGGGATCATTTGGTTGTCGGCCGTGAACTCGCCGTTGAACGCAACCTGGTTGATGATGGTGCGATCGATGGACAGTTCCAGCGCACGGCGCAGGTCGGGATTGTCGGCGAGGATACCGGCATCCGGCTTCTGGCTGATGAAGAGGTGCGAGACGGCCAGTCCCGGAGAGGTGTGCAGCGCGAGTCCCTCGTCCGAGCGCACGGTCTTAAGGTCGGTCGGCGCGATGCGCTCGGCGGCTTCCAGATCGCCGGCCTGGAGGCGCGAAAGGCGTACGGTGGAATCCGGGATGATCTCGTAAACGATCTTCTCGTAGCCAATCTCGTTGGCATTCCAGTAGCCGTCATATTTCTCTAGGGTGATGGAATCGCGCGCCTGACGGTCGACGAGCTTGTAGGGGCCCGAGCAGACCGGATTGGCGGCGAACTCGTCGGCGGAGCCGGCGACAGCCGGAGAAACCATCATGCCGGCCCGGTCGGTGAGGATCGAAAGCAAAGGCGCGAAGGGCGCGTCGAGCTTCAGGACGACCGTGTGATCGTCGACGATCTCGACATCGGTGATCGGCGCGAGCTGCGACTTGCGGCGCGATTCGTCCATCGTCTTCATGCGCTCGATATTGACCTTGACGGCCTCCGCGTCGAACGGCGTACCATCCTGGAAGGTCACGCCCTCACGCAGCGACATGGTGAGTTCAGTGTTGTCGTCGTTCCATTCCCAGGTCGTGGCAAGTTGCGGTACGATCTCGAGGTTCTGGTTGATGTCGACAAGCTTGTCGCACATCGCGTCGAACACGATACGGCCGGCATAGGTTCCGCCAATCGCCGGGTCCAAGGCGTCAGGATCGTCCTGCAAGCCGACGCTCAATGTCTGCGCGCTGACGCTGGAGGTAGCCATCGCCATGAAGCAGGCCAGAGCCATGAGTTTCGTAGAAGCTTTCATTGTGCACTCCCTATCGGCACGGAGACCCCTTCGCCCTCCGTTTCACCTCATAAGTGAGCGAACCACAGGATTTTTCATTTGTAAAGTTTACGAACCAATAAAAGTGAAGGAGCCGGATATCATGGTAGAATCATCGCCATTTGACCCGCTGGGTGGTTGACCAAGCCGAATTGTCCACATATTCGTTCTAAAAATTGACTAATTGGGCGCTGCTGCACATGATCGATTTCTCATCCGTTCCGATGTCCCGCCAGATCACGCTTCGCACCGTGATGCGGACAGTTATGGACCAAGGCCCAGTTTCGCGCGCAGAGCTGGCCCGCATCACCGGGCTATCCAAGCAGACGATGTCGGAGGTGTTCCGCTTTCTGGAAGACGACGGCTGGCTGGAGGTGACGGGTCGCACCCAGGGCGCCGTCGGGCGCAGCGCCGCGGCCTATGAGATCACGCCGAACCGGGCCCTCGTCTTCGGCGCGGATGTGGGCGGCACCAAGATCCAGGCCGCGATCGCCGACATGAACGGCAAAATCGTCGCCGAATGCGTCGAGCCGACAGATCCGCGCGGCGGCGGCCACGTCATGTCCCAGCTCGTTGCGCTGAACGCGTCGCTGGCCGAGCAGGCCGGCTTGCCGCTGGAGCGCGTCATGGTCGGGACCGTTGGAATCCCCGGCGCCTACAATCGAAAGACCGGCAAGCTGATCATGGTGCCGAACATTCCCGATCTCGAGGGCGTTCCCCTACAGAGGATCCTGACCGAGCGGATGGGCTGCATGGTCCATATCGGAAACGACGTGAACATGGCGGCCAAGGGCGAGCAGTGGCTCGGCGAAGGCAAGGGGATCAGCAATTTCGTCTTCATTGCGCTCGGCACCGGCATCGGTATGGGCATCATCAACGAACGCCAGATCCTCAGCGGCGCGCGCGGCGCCGCCGGCGAGATCGCGACCCTGCCGATCGGCGCCGACCCGTTCGACAGCCGCACCTTCCACTCGGGCGCGCTTGAAACGATGGTCGGCAGTGCCGCCATCCGCGATCGCTACGAGAGCTATGGCGGGACGCCCGGACGCAGCGTCCGAGACATAATGGACGCCATCGAGACCGGCGACGCCAACGCACTGGCGACGATCGCCGAGGTGGCGCGCAATATCGCCGAAGCCATCCTGGCGGTTTCCGCCATCATCGATCCGGAACGGGTTATCCTCGGCGGCAGCATCGGCGCGCGCCCCGAGTTGCTGGAGCGCGTGCGCGCCGCCCTGCCGCTGTGCATGCCCTTCCCGCCGGAATGCACGATCAGCCGGCTCGACAGCCGCGCCGGCCTGTACGGAACGCTCGCCAACAGCCTCGACCATATGCGCGAAAACCTGTTCGAACTTCCGCGATACAAACCCGCGGAAACCGAAAGCGTGCCCGAGGTCGTGAAATGACGGCCGAACAGACATACGAAACGCCCGATTGCCTGATCCTGCCCGACCGCCGGGCTGCAGAGGCGGCCCTGGCGGAGCGTATCGCCGCGCAAGTGTGTGCCAAGCCTCACTCCGTTCTCGGCCTGGCGACGGGCAACTCGATGATCGGCGTCTATCACGCGCTCGTCGGGATGCACCGCAACGACGGCCTGTCCTTCGCGAAGGCCACGAGTTTCAATCTCGACGAATATTGCGGCCTGCTTGCCGGCCATCCGTCGAGCTTCGCGTCCTTTATGCGCGAACATTTCTTCGCGCATGTCGATATGCCGCGCGATTCGGTTCATCTCCCGCGGGAAGACGCGTGCGCGGAATACGAAGCCGCGATTGCGGAGAAGGGGATCGATCTGCAGATCCTTGGCATCGGACGCAACGGGCATATCGGCTTCAACGAGCCCGGCGCGACGGTTACCAGCCGGACCCGCGTCGTGGACCTTGCGCCGGAGACCCTCGCCGCGAACCAGCGCGACTTTCCTGCCGGGGAAACCATGCCCTCCCATGCGGTGACGATGGGGATCGCGACCATATTGTCGGCCCGAAAAATCCTCCTCCTGGCAACTGGAGAAGCCAAGGCGAAGGCGCTCGCCGATGCGCTCGAAGGGCCGATCGAGCCGCGCAATCCCGCCTCGTTCTTGCGCCTGCATCCCAAAGTCGGCATCGTATGTGACAGCGAAGCGGCCGGCCTGCTTTCGTCCACCCGGACGCATGCCGATGCTTGAACGTGACTTCATGAAACCCGGAAAGTCGGTGGCGCTGGCCGAAAACGCCATGGTGGCCACCTCGCACCCGCAGGCGACCATCGCGGCGCTCGATGTAATGCGTGCCGGTGGCAACGCGGTCGACGCGGCGATTGCTGCGGTCGCGCTGCAAGGTGTCATCGACCCGCACATGACCGGGATCGGCGGCGATTGTTTCGCCCTTTACACGCCGGCCGGCGGTGCGCCCGTAGCCGTCAACGGGTCGGGCCGCTCGCCCGCCGCCACGACGCTCGATGCCTTGCTCGAGAAGAGGCTGACGGCGATCCCGGACGGTACGGTGGCGTCGGTGACGGTTCCTGGCGCTGTCGACGCGTGGTGCCATTTGAGCGCCGCCTACGGGCGCGCCGGGCTCGAGCGGATACTCCAGCCGGCCATCGCTGCGGCGGAGAAGGGCTTCACCATCACGCCGAGGGTGGCGCTCGACTGGGCGCGTTACGCCGACCGGCTTCATCCCTACCCAGCCTCCGTGGCGCAGTTCCTGCCGGGCGGCCGCGCGCCGGTGACCGGTGACCGGCTCGACAACCCTGCGCTGGCCGCGACGATGCGCAAGATCGCGCGCGACGGCCGCAAGGCCTTCTACGAGGGCGAAGTCCTCGACGACATGCTCACGGTCCTGAACGGCCTGGGCGGCCTTCACGCGGCGGAGGATTTCGCCGCCACTGCCACGACCGTTTCGGATACGATTTGCGCCGACTATCGCGGCCGTACGCTTCACGAATGCCCGCCCAACGGCCAGGGGCTCGCCGCGCTGATCATGGCGCGCCTGCTCGACGGCTTCGACCTGTCCGACCCGGCGCTGTCGGCGGCCGACCGGATCCACCTCCTCGCCGAGGCGACCAAGACCGCCTACCGCCAGCGCGATGCCTGGATCGCCGATCGGGACGCCATGACGGTGACGGTCGACGAGATCCTCGCCGAGCCGCGCATCGCCGCGCTGCGCGATCGCATCTCGATGGACCGGGCCTCCGATCCGGCCGACCTCGACATGCCAGTCCACCGCGATACGGTCTGCGTGACCGTGGCGGACCGCGACGGTAATGTCATTTCGCTCATCAACTCGATCTTCTTCGCCTTCGGCAGCGGCATCTATGCGCCGAAGGCCGGAGTTCTCCTGCAAAACCGCGGTTGCGGATTCTCGCTCGAGCCCGACCATCCGAACGTGATCGGTCCGTCGAAACGGCCGTTCCACACGATCATACCGGCCATGCTCTTCGACGGAGACAAGCCCATCTTGTCCTTCGGTGTCATGGGCGGTCAGTACCAGGCGACCGGCCACGCCCATTTCGTCTCGCAGGTGATCGACCGCGACTTCGACATCCAGATGGCATCCGATCAGCCGCGTAGCTTCTTCACCGAGGGCGCGATTTCACTCGAGCCGACCATCGACGACGCGGTGCGCGCGGAGCTGGAAGCGCGCGGTCACAAGACACGGTGGGCGGATGAACCGCTCGGCGGCTGCCAGGCCGTCCGGATCGATCACGAGCGCGGCGTTTTGTGGGGCGCCTCCGACCACCGCAAGGACGGCATCGCGCTGGGATACTGACGATGAACACGCAACCCGACACAACCGCTCCAACCACGGTTTCGGTCCGCCACCTGGCTCTTCGCCTGCCCGGCGGCGCCGACCGCGCCTACGCCCTGAACGATCTCAGCTTCGATCTGCCGGCCGGCGAGATCCTCTGCATCGTCGGCGAGTCGGGATCGGGCAAATCGCTCTGCGCACAGACCCTGATGGGCCTCCTGCCATCTGTCATCCATGTCGAGCGTGGCGAGGCGCTGTTCGACGGTCGCGACCTTCTCAAGGTCGACGCGAAGACGATGCGCGACATGCGCGGCCGCGCGATCGGCATGATCTTTCAGGAACCCATGACCGCACTGAACCCGTCGATGCGCATCGGCGACCAGATCGCGGAGGTCTTCGAGGCGCACGGCATGCTGACGCCACAGGAACGCCGGCGCAAAGTCCTCGACCTGGCCACCGAGGTCAGGCTTCCCGATCCCGAGCGGATCGTGCGGGCGTTCCCGCATCAGCTTTCCGGCGGACAACGGCAAAGGGCCATGATCGCGATGGCGCTCGCGCTGGAGCCGAAGCTGCTGATCGCCGACGAGCCCACGACAGCGCTCGACGTAACCACGCAGGCGCAGATACTGCGCCTGATCCGCGACATCCAGCAACGCCGCGGAACATCCGTGATCTTCATTACCCACGATTTCGGCGTCGTCGCCGACATCGCGGATCGCGTCCTGGTGCTCCAGAAGGGCGACGTCGTGGAAACCGGATCGGCCGAGGAGGTTCTGAAGAACCCGCGCCATGCCTATACCAGGGCGCTGCTCGCCGCCGTGCCGACCGGCGCGCCGCCCGAGCGCGAAGAGCTCGCGGGCAATCCCGTCGCCTGCTCCGTCATCGGCCTCAACAAGTCCTATCGATCCAAGTCCGGAATGCTCGGCGATCACCGCGTCGTCCGCGCCGTGGACGATGTGAGCTTTCAGATCCGCAAGGGCGAAACGCTCGGCCTCGTCGGCGAATCCGGCTCGGGCAAGTCGACCGTGGCGCGGCTGGTAACGCGCATCGTTGCACCGGATTCCGGCCAGATCCGCCTCGGGGACGACGATTTCGGCGCGATGAGGGGCGAGGAATTGCGGCGCAGGCGCAGCCGCATCCAGATGGTGTTCCAGGATCCCTTCGCCTCGCTCAATCCGCGCCGCAGGATCGGGCTGAGCATCGCCGACGGGCCGATGTCGAACGGCGTCCCGCGCGACGAGGCGCTGGCCGATGCGCGGGACCTTTTGGCCCTGGTCGGCCTCGATCCGAAGGCCTCCAACCGCCTGCCGCACGAATTCTCCGGCGGACAGCGACAGCGCATCGGGATTGCCCGCGCCCTGGCGCTCCGGCCCGACGTCCTCGTCGCCGACGAAGCGGTCTCCGCGCTGGACGTCACCGTGCAGGCGCAGGTGCTCGACCTGCTGGAGGAACTCAGGCGACGCCTCGACCTCGCCATGCTGTTCATCACTCACGACCTGCATGTCGCCGCCCAGATCTGCGATCGGCTGGCCGTGATGCGGCGGGGCAAGATCGTCGAGACCGGCCCGACCGCCGACCTCTTCGCCAATCCCCGGCACGATTATACACGCCAACTGCTTGGCGCGATTCCCGGAAGCGCCGGCGCGCGCAAGAAAGAGGGACAGGCCTGATAGAGGACATTTCCACCGATCACGGCATGTCGATCGCTGAACCGCGCCGCGTTTGCTGGAGGCTGGTTGGTTTTAGTCATGCGGCCAAGGCCGTTTGACCCAGTGCGGCATAATATTGTTCCTCCGCTTCAGCCGGAGAGGGTCCGGAAGCCGCCTTCGGTTGAACCAGTCGACCCATTCGAGTGTTGCGAACTCGGCGGCTTCGAAGCTTCGCCACGGCCCACGTCGATAAATGAGCTCGACCTTGTAAAGCCCGTTGATCGTTTCTGCGAGAACGTTGTCGTAACGATCGCCGACGCCACCGACCAAGGGCTCGATGCCAACCTCGGCCAGTCGCTCCGAATACCTATAGGCACTATTGGACGCCCCTGTCCGAGTGGTGCGCGACGTCGCCCCCATGGGCGGGACGCCGTTGATGAAGTGCTTGCTCCAGGGCATCGAGAACGAAGGTGGCGTGCGCCGTCCGGCTGACTGGCCAGCCGACAATGCGGCGCGCGAAGGCATTGATGACGAAGGCTAAATAGACAGAGCCCTGCCAAGTGGCCACGTACGTGAAATCCGAAACCCAGAGCCTGTTCGGCGCCGGTGCCTTGAACTGGCGGTTCACACGGTCGAGCGGCCGGTACGGTTCAGAAAGCTGGAGGGCCGATTGGAGCCTTCTGCCGATTCCCTCGATGCCGCATATGCCCGCCGCGAAATGGGAGCTTGAGAACATTTGCAGGCTGAGGCAGTTCAATCCGCGTAGACACGCCGACCTGCTGGCGAGATGGGACGAGAAATTGCAGATGTGAGGACCAGGCCACGGGTCAGTGCAGGCATGCTTGCCGCATGACCTGTTTGGGGCCGAAACTCCCGGCCGCCACCGTTCTTGCCGGGCTGCTGCAGATCGTAGCCGGTACCTGAAACCCAGCCTGCTGGTGGGCTTCGTTTCACGCCCGGCTGTCACTCAATAGGTGATGCTGGTGAAAACCATGTAAAGAATCGTGGCGACCATACCCCCAACCACCAGTATCAGGAGCCAGAGCGACGGTTCCGTCCTTATTCGATTGAGATATCTCATCGGAGCTGCCTTTTCTGGTAGGACGCGTGCACCTCAGATCAGCCGGTTGTCCTCCGCCGTCTGGCGGGCGCGGCGCCGGGTGCCGTCGGTGTCGGACTTCCGATGCTTCTCACTGGCAGCCTTGCGGATCTGTTCGAAACGGTTCTCTTCGCTTTCGTCAGGCGCAGGTTGAGACTCGGTTTTCTTTATGAAGGTGATCATCAATCGCACTCCTTGTTCAGTTGGTCGGATATGTGCGCCGAGACGGATGCCCCGGCGGTGGCCGTTTCAATTCCGGCGAGCTTCAGGCAGTGAGAGCCAATGCGCAGGCTTCGGCGCCGCGCCTGTCGGGATTGGTTTGTCCGGGCATCGTCGCCCAGCCGCCCGCCTCGACGAACTGCCGCTTGGCGGATGCGCTGGTTATCGCCTTCAGCTCGACCAGGCGTCCAGCCGAGTTGGGTGCGGCGTTGAAGCGCTCGACGCAGATATCGCCTGCCAGTTCGCCGCGCGCCACGGTTCCCGCCGTCGTCGCAAGGTCGCGCGACGTACCACCCGTGACCCAGCCGCCCCAGGTAAATCCGACAATCATGGTGGCGACAGCCGCCCCGGCGCACGCCCACACGAGCGTCGATTTTGTCGGTTGGTAGTCGTCCCAGCGTTGGGTGATTGATTTCTTGCTATTGCTCTGCATGGCCATGGAAATATTCCTTCCTGATTGCTGTTGAGGATCGACCTTCCGGCAGCGGTGACCGAACGGCTCCGGCGTTGCTCAGTATCCCATGCCGCCTAGGCCCCCGCCGTCACCGGCTGGGGGCGCATCCTTCGGCGGGATATCGGCTATCATCGCCTCCGCGGTAATCAGCAGGGCCGCGATCGAACCGGCATCCTGCAAGGCGGTCCGCACGACCTTGGCGGGATCGACGATGCCGGCCTTGATCATGTCGACATAGGTTTCAGTCTGGGCGTCAAAGCCCTGGCTGAGATCCTTGCTTTCGGTGAGTTTTCCAACGACGATCGAGCCCTCGACGCCGGCATTTTCGGCGATCTGCCTAATCGGGGCCTCAAGCGCTCTCAACACGATCGAGATGCCAGCGCTGACGTCGGCATTGGAGCCCGTCAGCGTGGCCAAGGCAGTCTTGGCGCGCAGCAGTGCTACGCCTCCACCGGGAACGATGCCTTCCTCGACCGCCGCGCGTGTCGCGTTAAGTGCATCGTCGATGCGGTCCTTCTTTTCCTTGACCTCGGTCTCGGTCGCGCCACCGACACGGATCACCGCGACGCCTCCGGCGAGCTTCGCCAACCGCTCCTGAAGCTTCTCCTTGTCGTAGTCCGAGGTCGTTTCCTCGATCTGCGCCTTGATCTGTGCGATGCGGGCGGCGATGCCGGCCCTGTCCCCGGCGCCGTCGATCACGGTGGTTGTGTCCTTTTCGATCAGCACGCGCCTGGCCCGGCCAAGCATATCGAGCGTGACGTTCTCGAGCTTGATGCCGAGATCCTCGGAGATCATCTGGCCGGCCGTTAGCACGGCGATGTCCTCCAGCGTGGCCTTGCGACGGTCGCCGAAGCCCGGAGCTTTCACGGCCGCGACCTTCAGGCCGCCGCGCAACTTGTTGACGACCAGCGTGGCGAGCGCCTCGCCCTCGACATCCTCGGAGATGATCAGCAGCGGCTTGCCGCTTTGCACAACCGCTTCAAGGATTGGCAGCATGGCCTGAAGATTGCCGAGCTTCTTCTCGTGGATGAGGATGTAGCAATCCTCGAGCTCGACGCGCATCTTCTCGGGATTGGTCACGAAATAGGGCGAGAGATAACCGCGGTCGAACTGCATGCCTTCGACGACCTCGAGCTCGGTCTCGGCGGTCTTGGCTTCCTCGACGGTGATCACGCCCTCATTGCCGACCTTGCCCATCGCCTTGGCGATCATCTCGCCGACCGATGCGTCGCCATTGGCGGCGATGGTTCCAACCTGAGCGATCTCCGCCGAAGACTTCACCTTCTTGGCGCGCGCCTGGATTTCCTTGACGACGGCGGCGACGCCCAGGTCGATGCCGCGTTTCAGATCCATCGGGTTCATACCGGCAGCGACCAGCTTGGCGCCTTCGCGCAGGATGGACGCGGCGAGCACGGTCGCCGTGGTGGTGCCATCGCCTGCAAGGTCGTTGGTCTTCGAGGCTACTTCGCGCACCATCTGCGCGCCCATGTTTTCGAAATTGTCGGAAAGCTCGATTTCCTTGGCGACGGTCACACCGTCCTTGGTGATGCGCGGCGCGCCATAGGCCTTGTCGATGATAACGTTGCGCCCTTTCGGGCCGAGCGTCACCTTGACGGCGTTGTTGAGCAATTCGACGCCGCGCAGCATGCGGTCACGCGCGTCGGTGGAGAATTTGATTTCCTTGGCAGACATGAATGTTCATCCAGCTTGGTGTTGAGATCGGTATCGATCAGGCCACTTTTCGGGTGGCTGTCTCGGTTTTCTCGACGATGCCCAGGAGGTCGGCCTCCTTCATGATCAGCAGGTCTTCGCCATCGATTCTGACCTCGGTGCCGGACCATTTGCCGAACAAGATCGTGTCGCCTGCTTTTACGTCGAGCGGGATCAGCATTCCGCTTTCGTCACGCAAGCCCGGACCGACGGCGATCACTTCGCCTTGCTGGGGTTTTTCCTTCGCCGTGTCGGGAATGATTATGCCGCCCTTGGACGTCAAATCGCCTTCCGCGCGTCGAATGACGACACGATCATGGAGTGGTTGGAATTTCATCGGATTCTTTCTGAGGTCGGCGCATAGGGCGACCACGTCATGAATATAGCGCCTTTGGCACTCGAATGATAGGAGTGCTAGAACTTATTCTTGGGAGATCGATAATATTAATTTCAGTAAATTATGGTTGCGATCTGGTTTTTTTCTGGTTGATTTCAATTATTTTTTTCAAAATAATTTTTATGAAATACAAGGATTCAAGGCTCTAGGGATAAAAATGTAAATAAAAATCGGAAAGCGCCTTGTTTGGAGCGGGATTGAAGCGTATCTATAAGGTGCGTTGATTTGGCCGATTTGGCTTCGCGGTGTCAGAGACTTCGACCCGCCAATCATCACCCAGATTCTCGACAGTATGCGCATGGTGCCAATCCGGCGCGCATGCCGCCCGTTCGAACCCTGGAATGAACTCGGCGCTGACCACGGATGTACTGGCAGCATCGGGATTGTTCCGGTTCGGATGGGAACAATGCAGGCGGCGCATGCGCGTACTCCTGCGGAGACATCTGACCATGACCACCCGTACCACGCAGACCGTCGTTCGGTTTTCCTCGACCTTCCAGTTGCCCGGCTTCGACGCCCCGCAGCCTGCGGGCGACTATCGCGTCGACCAGGACGAGGAACTGATCGAGATATTGTCCCGTGTTGCCTGGCGACGTGTCGGCGCCTTTATCCACCTGCCGGCCATCGGCACGAATGATCAGACGCATCAGATGGTGCCGATCGGCCCCGCCGATCTCGAAGCAGTACTTGAGAAGGACCAACAGCAGCCATGACCTCTAAGAGCCCTATTCGACGTACCGCCCCACGGCCCCGGCGCGAGGCCCCGGCGCATCTCTTCGCGATTGGGCAGAGCGTTCGCCTGAAGGGTGGTTTTGGAAGACCGGCCTTGCCCGCGGACATCTACCACGTGACGGCCACGCTGCCGCCTGCGGGCGATTCACCCCAGTACCGCATCCGCAATGACGACGAACGTCATGAACGGGTGACGACACAGGACAGCCTCGAGCCAGCAGGCATGACGCGGTCCGGTGACGGCGCAACTCTCATCGAAAGGACGTTTGGCCATGGCCAAGGGACAGAAACGAAGCAATCGCGAGATCAGAAAGCCGAAGCAGGAAAAGGCTCCGCCCAAGCCTGAAAGCACCTTCGGCAACCAGATCAAGCTCGCCGCGGACGCCAACGCTCCACGCGGCAAAGCCAAGAGCTGACAGCAATGACGCTCTGCGGAACGAAGAAGGATGGCGATGCGGATCGTAATTGAATTCTACCGTACGCGGGGCACGGACGACGCGCATGCCGTCGTCGGCCGCGAGACCATGGAGGCCGTGGACCTCGATGACGCAATGGAACTCGCGCGGCAGCTTTCGCAGACCCTCGACATGCCGCAACGACCGGATGCAATGACGATCACCGGCGTCACCGGCACGGTGCTCTATACCGGCGCTCTTGATGCCGAGGCGATGAACGAAGGAGCTTCGCGATCATGAACCGGCAGAATGACAATGCCGAACGTCTGCGCAATCTTCTGGCAATTGGCGTCTGGGATAATGAAGGTGGCGCCGCCGGTCACCACGCTCTGGACGAACAAGATGGCCTTCGCATTGAAACGGATCGCTCCTGCACCGCCTACCATGTGTTCAGTGGTGTTCCGGTGAGGGCAGGGGGATAGAACATGACCAACCTCAATCGGTTCGACGCAACCGAAGGCATGCTGCCCCTGACCCGTTGCCACCAGGGGCGTCACACGGCTGAGGGCGGCGTCCGGCCACGCACACCGAACGAACGCTCGCCAATCGAGGATTGCGAGCCATGACGCTGGAGTTTCCCAACAGAAGCCGGAGCTTCGATGAAGCGCGCCGCGCCGTTCGGTTCATTGGCCATGACGGCATGTTCGAGGTGCCGTTCTTTGTCGAGACTGCCGCCCTTCATCGAGCCGTCACGACCTCACGATCCGAAGCGGATTTCCTCAGCGCTTTCGACGCAGCGCGCAGTTCGATCCACGATATCGCACGCAAAGCCTATTCGCGCGGGCGCCAGCGGTCCTACACTCTGACTGTCGCGGACTTCCGCTAGGCGGCTCACGATGCTGATCCGCTACGGCTATGAGATCACTTTGACCTGCCAGCAGCCGACGGCGTTGGTATGCCTGCTTTCGGTCCACGAGGATCGCGCCGCTGACATCAGGGTTGCCGAAACGACATTCACCACTCCCGACGTTACGGTATCGACCTACAAGGACCTTTTCGGCAACCGGTGCCGGCGGCTCGTTGCGCCGGTAGGCGACCTGACGATCTGGGGCGACGCCACGATCGAGGACGATGGCGCGCTTGACAGAATGGTGCCGGGCGCCCGGGAAATGCCGGTATCGGAATTGCCCGACCCCTGCCTCGTCTACCTCATGGGCAGCCGCTACTGCGAGACCGACCGTCTGAGCCAGATCGCATGGGACACCTTCGGCGCGCTCACACCTGGCTGGGGCCGGGTTCAGGCGATTTGCGACTTCGTCCACAACCACATCCATTTCGACTACATGCAGGCCCGGTCGACACGGACGGCTTTCGAGGCCTTCCACGAACGCGTCGGTGTCTGTCGCGATTTTGCGCACCTCGCCGTAACGTTGTGCCGCTGCCTCAACATTCCCGCACGCTACGTCAACGGCCATCTTGGCGACATCGGGGTACCGGTTGTCGACCCGATGGATTTCAGCGCATGGATGGAGGTCTTCCTCGATGGCGCCTGGCATGTGTTCGATCCTCGCAACAACGCGCCGCGGATCGGCAGGATTGTTGTCGCACGCGGCCGCGACGCGGCCGACATCCCGCTCATCAATTCCTTCGGACCACATGTCCTGACGTCGTTTCGCGTCTGGACGTATGAGGTTCCAGCTGCGCAACAAGCGCAAGAACGTCGCGAGTGACATGTTTGGATGGCGGTGACGTTGCTCCCTGTCCTTATCCAGTCCCGAGCTCGTCTCCAACGGCGGCTGAGACGCTCCCGTCTCTGGGTTGCCTCGAGGCAGAACCCGGGGGCGCAGGGCTAAAGCCGCCTCTGAGCCTGTCATCAGCGATACCGGCAACTTGTTGCCGATGGTGCTATGTGGCGCTGACCTTATTGTAGTGGGAGCGCCGTAGGCCGGTCGTCATACGCGACCGGCATGCTCCAGCGGAAGAGATACCGCGTCAGGGTATTGAGTCTGGGGACCGACTTGGACGTTACGCACAGCGCTCAAAGCGAGTGGGCGGAACAGTGGTAGCGGAGGAGGGACTCGAACCCCCGACACAAGGATTATGATTCCTCTGCTCTAACCGGCTGAGCTACTCCGCCCCGTTCACGCCGCGAGGCGGCGCGGTGTCCGGGCAGGCCCGAACCGCAAGGCTCGGCGGATATAGAGTCGCTGCGGTAAGCCTGTCAAGCAAGCTTTCGCCCGCGATGGCGACCGGGGGCGAATTTTTGTGGCCAGGGCCTGCGGCGGCCTGTGGGGTGTGGGTCGAGTCACTTGAACGGCCGTGCTGCGGCGGCAGCGCTCGCGCGGGGAGGGCGGCCTTGCTGCCGGTCGCGTGCGACGGCAAGGTGGTCGACCGCGAACGACGACGTCGCAATCGAACCGGCCGGCGTTGAGCGCCGCCCTCCTGGGAAGGCGGTAGCGGCGGGAGCGGTAGCCGGCGGTTTGCCGGCGCCGGAAAGGGGCGCGGGCAGGCGAGACCCCACGCAGTGGATAAGCCTGATTTCTAACTTGACTAGTCAACTAGTCTATTTTACGGTGGCGACATGAAACCGATGGTCGCCAGCACGCCCCGCTATCTCGTCCTCGCCGAGGCCTTGCGCGCGCGCATCGAGGGTGGGGCGCTGAAGCCGGGCGACCGCCTGCCGAGCGAGGCGCAGCTATGTGCGGCCAACGGCGTCAGTCGCGGCACCGTCGTGCGCGCCATCGAGCAGCTTGTCTCGCAGGGCTTCGTCACCCGCCGCCAGGGCGCGGGCAGTTTCGTCGCCAACCGCTCGCTACACCGCAAGGCCGGCCATCTGTTGAGCTTTTCCCAGACCGC
>MRWG01000703.1_pt1 | contig 29788 bp, 24 predicted proteins | sample 1013341 | NCBI WGS metagenome assembly MRWG01 (sample SAMN06117577, study PRJNA244670) | biofilm metagenome | biome: Water; feature: Cathode Biofilm; material: Biofilm; isolation source: microbial consortium enriched at the cathode of a solar microbial fuel cell | place: USA: District of Columbia ... | reverse complement strand
GCCGGTCGCTTACGCACCGGCTTTTTAATTTCACGTCCATACTATTCTGGAGCAGCGTATTTCTCCGTTCTCGCGTCCCGGATAAGCCCGTCCCAATTTAATCCAAACCCAAAGCCATAGGCATTTCCCGCAGCGTCTACTTGCACCTCCATATCCAGGGGAACGTCTTCATACTGCTGTTCTACGGTAGCCATATTGGCAGGCATCTGCAATGGCAATAACCCGCTTGGTTCCGTTTTGCCGCTAATAATATCGAGCACCGCCTGGTCCTGCACATTAAAATTGACTACCAGGCCATTCACCTGGGATTCAAATTCGGATACCACCGTTGGGTTCGACATGCGGAGTACCACCACCACAGGTTTTCCTTTCATCACCCTGCGGGTGTCCAATACCATCTCCAGGTCGGTATGGTTACGGGCGGTCACCGTTTTGCCTTTGTAAGAACGGTTGAGCACATCGCCTTCCCGGGCATCTCCGGCCAGGCTGGGATCCCTGGCTTCCACTGCCGTATAGGGGCCATACTGTAGGGTGATGGGCAAGAATCCATTGCCTCCGGCTTTGGCATCTTCGGCACTGTAGCCGGCGGTGCGGCCGTTGATCGGATTGGTGATCTCCACCAAAGCGATATCGGCTTCATCGGGATTGTCGGTCACCGTAAAATATTTGCCGGCTATCTGCAGGTTGATGGGGTCTTCCCACCTTCCCGGGATGGGCTGGCCGAAAAATGATTCGCCTGGAGGGACATACCTTTGGGGGATATACACGGTTTGGTCTGGTTTGATGGGCAATACCCCCCCTTCATTCTTTAAAACCACCACAGATTTCAGCTGTGCTTCGTACCCGGCTTTCATGAACTCTGGATTGCCAACCACCGCCGAGGTTTCCGCTACCTCCAAATAGGGGTTTTCAAACAACCCGGTCCTGAAGATGTTTTTCAGCAAGCGTACCGCGGATGTTTCAAACCTGGCACGCATAAACGCTTCCCCGTGTTCTTCTACCCCCATGGCATAGGCTTCCAGTACCGGGCCGGCATCATTGTTCCCGCCAAACTGGTCGCAGCCGGCCATCAGAATCTTGTAATGCCTTTCCGCCACGCTCAGGTGTTCCACGCCCCAGGGGGTACGCCCAAAGACCGCCATCCCTTCGTCGGGTCGGGTTACCCCCCAGTCCGTACATACCACGCCATCATAGCCGTAGGTATTGCGGAGCAGGTCTGTGATGAAATAGGCGCTAAACGCATTCCCCACATACTCCCCGCCGGGGTCCAGGCCATAGGAAATGGTGTAATACGGCATGACCGCAGAAGCCCTGCCGGTGCCCCCTTCCAGGTTAAAAGCACCTTCTGCAAATGGCTTGATATGGTCTTTAAGGTTGTCGCCGGGAAAAACGGCGAATTTGCCAAAACCGTAGTGCGCGTCCCTCCCGCCTTCGCCTGTACCTCCGCCCGGCCAGTGTTTTACCATGGCGTTCACACTCTCATAACCCCAGCCACCGGCAATCTCCTTATCGGACGGGGAGGTCTGGAACCCATCTACATACGCCCTGGCCATAGCCGTGGCCAGGACAGGGTCTTCGCCGAAAGTACCGCTAAAACGGTACCAGCGGGGGTCTGTTGCCAGGTCTACCTGTGGCGAAAGGGCCGTTGCCATGCCAAGGGCCCGGTATTCACGTGAAGCGATTTCGCCAAACTGCCGTACCAAGGAAGGGTCAAAACTGGCCGCCAGGCCTATAGCCCCGGGCCACCTGGATATCTCCCCCCCGGCACCCAGGTTGAATTCGTCATCTGACCCGGCTTCATGCCGCGGATCCGTACTGTTGTTGGCGGGTATCCCAAGTCCCAGCCCTTCTACCAAGGCCTGGGCATTATTGTTCCATTCGGCCGCCACCGCCGGACTTTCCACGGTGGTCAGCAATACGTGCCTCAGGTTGTCTTCGGTAAGGAAGGTGCGCTGCTGGTCACTTAGGTCGGACGCCCTGGCCCCGCTCTCATCAAACGGCTTTCCACCATAGGTGTCCCTGCCACCAAAGCCGCCCCCGGGCAGTCTTTGATGGGCACTATAGAGCATCAGTCCCGCTATTTGTGCTTCAGACATGCGTCCGGCCAGGTCTTTCGCCCGGTCGGCTGCCGAAAGGCGCCAGTCTTCATAGGGGTCCAGGCTGCCATCCCGGTTCAGGTCTTTGAACGCCAGTCGGTCTACGGTGAGGATTTGTACACCGGATTCCGGCGAGTATCCCAATAGCGCCCCGTCTTCATTCTCTACCAGGTGATACCCCCCTTTGGCGGTTTCGGTCCATCTGGGCTGGCAACCTATGAGGAGCAGTACGGGCAGGAAGGCCGCCAGTGGCCTTAAAGTATAGAGCAAGGATTCTGTTTTCATTTTCACGGGTATCATGGTGGTTATCGCAGTAGGAGCCTTACGGGGGCATTCCCTATTGCTGGGCCATTTCTGTGTTGATGGTAATGCTCACTTCCTTCCCGATAGGCGCCATGGTCCCGGTGCCAATGTTGTAGTCTTCTCGATTAAGCGTGGTCGTAAACTTTAACCCTGCCTTGAGTTTTTGGCTACGCTGGTCCGTAATGATACCATTCAGCTTGCCGTCTAAGGTCACCTGCCTGGTCACCCCGTGCATGGTTAAGTCACCGGTTAGTTTAAAGGTGTTCTCGCCCGTCTTTTCAACAGCTGTGGAAGTAAAGGTGATAGCCGGGTATGCTTCGACTTCAAAGAAGTCGGCACTCCTCAGGTGGTTGTCCCTCCTTTCATTGTCCGTGTCGATACTCGCAGGTTCTATCTTTACGCTAAAACTGGGGGCGTTGAAATTTTCATCGGCCTGTGCTTCTATATCAAATACACGGAACTTGCCGGTCACCTCGGAAATAACGAGGTGTGATACGGAAAAATTCATATTGGTGTGCGCATTGTCGGACTTCCATGTCGATTGTGCGTTAACCGCCATTCCCATGGCTATTAAGGCGATAAAAAGCGATTTTTTCATACTTACAGTGCTTTATTGTGGTTTATACAGCTATTGGTTGCGGTATTCTCTTCTACAATTGAGTGTCCTGGCGGCCACTTGCCGCCTTGTGGCCTATCGCCTTTTGGGCATGACCAGGCTGTCAGCCGGGTAGGTGTCTTTCAGATAGTCCATCTGTGCCTGTGCCCAGTCCATCACCAGTTTTTTCTGGCTTTCATCCAGGTTGGCGCCGCTGTGCAACCCAAAGTAAGTGTAGGAAGGCAAGGGCATCTCGTCTTCTTCCACCATTTCAATGACCTCTTCGAACTTATGGTTCTGGATGGCGATCGGCATGTTCGTGAAATCTGAAAAATTCAAGTGGCGCTTTCCGTCTTCCACATGGTTTTGCAGCCACCAGGCCACTGGCTGTACTTCGGCATACCAGGGATATTCGGTATTATTTGTATGGCAGTCATTGCAGGCTACCTTGAGCACCTGTTGCACCTCCGCGGGCACTTTGAAATTCTTGGAAACATCGTAGGTTTGGTCATTTGACGTGTTTTTGTCAGGACGGATAAACTGCATGGCTACGAGGATAATCAATAGGCCAATCAAAATGTTTTTAATCATAACCGATATTTAAAAGTGATACTTATTTGCTGTTTTTAATGGTTTCAAAGCCTCTAAAGGTTTGATCCCTTGTAGTCCGAAAGGTTTAACCGGGCAGGCATATTTTCTATTGGGTGGTTACCAGTTTAAAAAGTTCTTTGTCCATCTGGGGTTTTACCCCGCAGGTGGTATCCAAATGCATGGTGGCGGTATTGCTGCTTGTGTAAGCGGGCCATTGTGGCAGGCCTTGGTGGTTGGGGTCGCCATGCCTGGCAAAATTGATCCAGGCCCGGCTGACTTTATCGGCCAATGCATGGGCTTCTTTTCCCCCGCCGGTCATCTGTTCACAAAGGGCAATGTTGTCAAAAACAAATGGGAGTTCCATGCAGTGCAGGGATTTGTACTTTCCATCAAATACCGGCGATTGCCAGGTAAAGAGGTACATATACACCGGGGCACCCCCTTCCAGGGACGATTTGGTATTCGCCTGCGCTACCGCGCCGGGCCTGAACATGGTATCTACATCCAAAAGGTCTTTAGGGGCGGTATCGTTGGGGTAGGCTTTCCTTACCGCGGCGATATAGGCATCTGCCTTTTCCTTGTATTGCTCCCGTATATGTGCCATGATCGTTTCTTCCGTAGCCTCTGCAAAACGCATATTGGCAAATGGGGCAAACTCGTTTTTAACGGTGCCGATCAACAAGGGGATGTCCCTGGACAGTTGGCCGGCTTCCTCAGAATTCACCTGGTAGGGCAGGTCTTCCCCGTCCCTGCTGGGTCCCCAGTTAAGGCCAAAGCCCATGACGGGTTTTCCTTCCGCTTTCATACGCGCTTCTACTGCTTTGAGGGCCTTCGCACTGGCATCGGCCAGAACAGGGAATGGAATGTGCAGGAGGCTGTCTGCTTCCCCTGCTGTAAGGTTTAATTGGGATAGGGTCTCTGCCGCGATGGCCTGTGTGTCGGGTTTCTCGAGGATGGCCGTCCGGAATGCCCCGCTCTGGTTAATGGCCTTATGGAACAAGCCTTTTGCTTTGGGCATGGCCATCAGCGTATTCACCTTGGCTCCCCCCCCCGACTGGCCAAAAATCGTCACATTGCCCGGGTCGCCCCCAAAATTGGAGATGTTGGCTTGTACCCATTCCAAGGCCGCGACCAGGTCGAGCATGCTGTTGTTGGCGGCGTGTTTGTATTTTTCACCATAGGCCGACAGATCGAGGAACCCAAGTACATTTAAGCGATGGTTGATAGACACTACGACCACATCCCCTTTTTTGCTAAGGTTCTCCCCATCATAAGCGGGCAATTCCTGGCTGGACCCGGCGGTAAATCCCCCCCCGTGGATCCAGAACATGACCGGCCGTTTCTTGCCATCGTCAATAGAAGGGGTCCATACGTTCAAAACCAGGCAGTCCTCACTGGTATACCCCCAATCGTGGTCAAACACAAACTCCGGTTCATCGTTTACCTGGGTGGTAGGGACCATTAGGGGGGCAACCGGCCCCCAACTGGTAGAACTGCGCACTCCTTCCCAGGGCGTTGGTTTGGAAGGGGGCATAAAACGCGATGCCTGGGCGTAGGGAATCCCTTTATAGGTAAATGTCCCGTTATGGATATAACCGCGTACTTTCCCCGATTCGGTCGTGGTCACTGCGATGTTTTTACCGGTCTGGATGGGCAGTTCCTGGGCCTGGGCCGGGATGCAGAGCAGGAACAGGGCCAGGAATTGTAAGGAGGTGTTTTTCATTTTCTTGGATATTAGTGTTTGTTCAGGGTTAGTATGTATAGATATTTCGTTCCAGAAACGCATTTCTGAATTTGCCTTCCGGATCGTGGGTCAGTACCAAATCACGAAAATCGGGATATTTGGGAAAGCGCGATTGCAATGTAAACGGCGCCATATTGAACAATTTTCCCCAGTGCGGGCGCGCCCCGAAAGGGGCCAGTTCGGCTTCGATCATCGTGATGAGTTCTCCCACCGCTTCGGGGCGTTGTTTCCAGGTAAAGTGGATGGCGATACAATCCTGCTGATAACAGGGGCTCATCCATAAAGTATCTGCCGCTATGCTCCTGATTTCCGTGATCATCAGCTCCGGCCCTATAGCCTCCCTCTTTTTTTCAAGGGCCAGGATGGCCGCTACGGCATTTTCCAGGGGGACGAAAAATTCCGATTGCAGTTCCTCCCCGCTGCTGGGGGTAAAACCCATTTTAAAATGGGGCAGGCGCTCATACCAGGGCCCCGGAACGCCCATCTGGGGGGTGCAATTTTCCGCAGAAAGCCGGGTAATGGGGTGCAGGTCTCGGGTAGCCGCAATGGCCCCGTAAAAGGTATTTCCCAGGTCTGCCAGTTCATGGTCGGTCCGGCGTTTGATCCACACCTGGCTGACCTTTTGGGCCTGCCAGTCGGTAAACAGGCTCACGCTGTAGCCGGCAGACATGATTTCATTAAAATGTGCCACCAGTTCTTCCAGGGGTAAATCCTGGTACACATCCTGCCTCACTTCATAGGTTTTCTGGACATCCAGGGTGATCCGGGTAATAATGCCAAGGGCACCCAGGTTCACCACCATAGATTCCAACACCTTCTGGTCCTTATCACGGTGTAAATCAAGGATAGCCCCGTTTCCTGTGACGATTTCCAGGCCGGCCACGGCCGTGGCCAGGTTGCCATTCTGCATCCCGGAACCATGGGTAGCGGTGGCACAGGCACCGGCCACCGAAATATGCGGCAGGGAGGCCAGGTTATGCAGGGCATAGCCCCGCTTGTGCAGTTCCGGCGCGATGTCGCCATAGCGGGAGCCCGCTCCAATGGTAACGGTTTGGCCTTTTTCATCTATTTCCATAGGGCCCACCAGGTTTTGGGTGGAAATCTGGTTCAGGGGGCTGTCTGCGATATCGTTGAAACAATGGCGTGACCCCAGGGCCTTTTGCTGGTGTAAGGTGTGGATGAGTTTCCTGACCTCTTCCGTATTCTTTGGCTTATGCAGGTATTTGGCCTGGTATTCCAGGTTCCCCGCCCAGTTCTTTCGGTGGGGTTCTGCCACCATTGCCTCCCGTTTTTCCTTGCAAGCCATGCCGGGCAGGAGGATGCTGCCTGCGGTAAAGGCCGCTGTGGTCTTTAAGAAATTTTTACGCTTCATATCCGTGTTTTATGTTAGATGGCCTCCAGTTCAATTTTCGACCCGGAATTCATGGGTTCCCGCTTCCAGTTCCAGTTGCACCTGCCCGATTCCCTCTCCCAAGATACGAACTCCCCCGGCTTTTTTGAGGGGCTTACGCCCTTCCCTGGCCTTTTTGACCAATTCGGCGATCAAAACCAGGGCGACGGAAGTATTCGGAGGAAAGGTTAATTTATATTCCGTGGCATCTTCCAATTGCTCCCAGGCACTTGATATCCGCCCATACGGACGGTCTTAGTACCCCCTATTGCGTGTTCCCACTGGGGCCTTGCGTAGGTTGCCGCTTAAAATGTTTAAAACCGCTGTGTGCCTCATCGCGCTGTATGCCCAACGAATAGGTATACATCCACGCGGCTGTCGGCTTTAGGTAATAATGAAGCATTGATAGCTATCTTGGAAGGTCAGCTGGGTTGATTGATTCTCACTGGCTGTCATTACTCCTACACCTTCTATTCTTTCCTTTTTTCGCACTGCCCTGCTACAGACAATTTTGCTAAGCAGAGCTGGGGTGCCTTTGTTTTTTCTTTGATTTAAAACTATAGAGGAAGGGTGCTTTATGCGCTCTCCCTGAAAAACGTTTTTCATGCCGCTCCAGGATATCCAGGCTCAACATTTTGCGCTGAAAGGTAGTCCTTCGCAGTTTTTCCCCCAATACCGCCTCATACACCTGTTGTAACTCCTTCATGGTAAATTTCTCCGGGAGAAGGTTCATCCCTACCAATTTTTTATCCAGGTTCTCCCTAAGGGTGGCCAAAGCCTTTTCGACAATTTTTTGATGGTCCTGTATCAGCGCGGGGAGTTCTTCAATGGCATACCAGTTGATGGAATCCGAAAGTTCATCCGGCCGGGGTGCTACCTCATTGTAATTGATCAGGGCGTAATAGGCCACACTGATAAAGCGGTCCAGCAGCCAGTGGTTTTCATTTTTCAGGTCGTACCCGTTGGCTTCCAGGATGACGCGCATCACTTCGGGGTCGTATCGCGAAAAGTCCCCAAAGGTGTAAAACTGCTCCAGGTAGATCTCATCCAGGCCGGTACGTTCTTTCAGGCCACGGCTCACCGCCGTATTCAGGGGTTCATCGCGCTTGACAAACCCACCGGGTAGTGCAAACAAGCCCGTGTTGTGGTATTCGAGGATGAGGATTTTTAGCTGTTTCCCGTTAAACCCAAAGATGACCGAATCATAGGCCAGGTGGGGAATAAAATCCTCAGCAAGTGGCAGTTGCTTTTTCTTGTTTGGGTCCAACACGGTTTTTTTCCAAAGAAATGAGAAATATTCAAAAAAACAAAGTATTATTGTAACAATTTGAGACAATAAATAATTTAACACGCTACAATATGAAACACCTGATTTCCATTATACTGCTTTGCCTGTCATGGGGTACATCACTGGCACAAGACCCGAACGCCTTCCCGGTACAGGTAAAAACCGACAAAGGACTCATAGAAGGCAACTACAATACCCATGACAACATACAAACGTATTTTGGCGTCCCCTTTGCCAAGCCACCTGTGGGTGAATTACGATGGAAGGCTCCCCAACCCATGGATGCCTGGACCGGCGTGAAGCAGACCAAAGCTTTTGGCCCCAGGCCCATGCAAACCATGGTTTTTGGAGATATGAAATCGCGTTCCAACGGTGTCAGCGAGGACTGCCTGTACCTCAACATCTGGACCCCGGCCCAAAGGGATACGCAAGGCTTGCCCGTACTCGTATATTTTTACGGCGGTGGGAACGTGGCCGGTGATGCTTCAGAATACCGCTATGATGGCGAAAGCATGGCCAGGAAGGGCATGGTGGTGGTGACCACCAATTACCGGCTAAACATTTTTGGTTACCTCGCCCACCCCGAACTTAGCGCCGAAGCACCCTATAAGGCTTCTGGGAATTATGGGGCACTGGACCAACAGGCTGCCCTGGCATGGGTGCAAAAAAATATAGCCGCTTTCGGTGGCGACCCCAACAAGGTGACCATCGCCGGGGAATCGGCCGGCTCCATTGCAGTGAGCACCCACATGGCTTCCCCCCTGTCCAAAGGCCTGATTGCAGGGGCCATTGGCGAGAGCGGGGCCAGTATTAACCCCACCATGGCCCCTGTTCCCCTGGCCGAGGGGGAAAAGATGGGCGCGGACTTCCTGAAAAACGCGGGGATAGGTAGTATTGCCGAATTTCGAAAGTTGCCTGCGCGCGATGTCTATGAAATCTACAACGAATCCAAACGGTTTGGCTTCCCCATGGTAATTGATGGATATTTCCTGCCCAAATCCCTGCCGGAAATATTTGGGGCCAAAGAACAGGCCCGGGTGCCGTTGTTGCTGGGATGGAATTCTGCAGAGATACCCGGAATGGCCTTTATGCAGGGGCTTCCCTACACACCAGAGAATTTTATAAAGAAGGTAAAGGAAGCCTATCCCGACAAGCATCAGGAAGTCCTGGCCCTGTACCCGCACAGCAACCCCAGGGAGGTGGAATATGCTGCGACCGACCTGGCTTCGGACCGGTTTATTGTATACAGTACGTGGAAGTGGTTCGACCTGCATCGGGAAAACAGCCAACAGCCGGTATACCGCTACCTCTACAGCAAACTCAGGCCACCATTAAAAGACGACACCCTGGCCTCCGGGCTGGCCGGCGGGACCATCAAAAAAGAGGGCAGTACCCTTCCCCCACCCAAACCCGTTGGGGCTCCGCACGCCTGTGAGATAGAATATTGCATGGGCAACCTGCCTCTTGTGGATGACTATTCCTGGACCGCAGATGATTACAAGGTATCGGAAACCATGCAAGCCTATTTCGCTAACTTTATCAAGACCGGCAACCCCAATGGCGAAGCCTTGCCACAATGGCCGGCCGCAGCGGCGGGTAATGATACCCCCCCGGTAATGGTCATCGATGTGGAAAGCAAGGCGGTAGATGCGCGGAACGAGGCCCGGTTTAAATTCCACGACAAGGTATATAACCCGTGATATTAGCCACCGGTATTGTAACTATTGCTTTATTACTGGCGCTCATCCTAAGCAAGAAGATGAGTGCTCTTTCTGCTTTGGTGATAGTGCCGGTCCTTGGCTCGCTGGTTGCCGGCTTTGGCCTGGAAACTGCCGATTTCGCAATCAAGGGCATACAGGCCATTGCCCCGGTGGTGGCCATGTTTGTCTTTGCCATCCTATTTTTTGGGGTGCTGACTGATGCAGGGATGTTCGACCCCATTATCAATATTATCCTGAAAATGGTGGGAAGTGACCCCCGAAAGGTATGCGTTGGGGCGGCTCTACTGGCCATGCTCGTACACCTGGATGGTTCCGGGGCCGTAACCTTTCTGGTGGCCGTGCCCGCCATGCTGCCGTTGTTTGACAAATTGGGACTGGATCGCAGGGTACTCGCCTGTGTCATTGCCCTTGGGGCGGGTACCATGAACCTGGTGCCCTGGGGCGGCCCAACCTTACGGGCCGCTACGGCCCTGCAGGTGAAAATTACTGATTTATACAGCCCGGTAATCATCCCCCAACTGGCTGGCCTGCTTTTTGTACTGGGCATTTCCTGGTTCCTGGGACGGCGGGAAGCCCGGCGCCTTGGAATACAAACCACCAACGTGGGCGTGGTACACCAGCGCGAATTGATCCCTGAAGAACAAACTATGCGGCGTCCCCGGCTCTTCTGGGTAAATATCCTGCTCACTATTGCCACCATAGGTCTCCTGGTATCTGGGTGGGTGGCACCGGCCCTGGTCTTTATGATCGGTGCCATACTGGCCCTGACGATCAACTATCCTATACTCAAAGAACAAAAAGAACGGATTGACGCCCATGCCAAAGCGGCCCTGCTTATGGCTAGCATACTTCTCGCTGCTGGGGTATTCACGGGCATTATGAAGGAATCTGGAATGATAAGCGCTATGGCTAGCGCGGCCGCCAATGTTATTCCTCCTGCGGCCGGGAAATTTATCCCTGTAGGCATGGCAGTGAGCAGCATGCCGCTGAGCCTGGTATTTGACCCCGATTCTTTTTATTTTGGATTCCTCCCGGTAATTTCGGAAGTGGGCAATGTCATGGGGGTGGCTCCCATTTCAGTGGGCCAGGCCGCCATCCTGGGACAAATGACCACAGGTTTTCCATTAAGCCCGCTTACCGCTACCACTTTTTTACTGATCGGCCTGGCCAATATTGACCTGGCCGAACACCAGCGGTTTACATTTATCTATGCCTTTCTCACTACCTTAGTAATGACGGCGGTCGCCATTTTGATTGGCACCATCCCTATTTAAACCTTTGACTAAATGAAAAAACTAGTCCACAAATTACTTCTGATTTTCCTGTTCCTTTTTTTTCCATGCGTATTACTAACAGCGCAGGAACAGACTAGCAAGGCACGTACCATTGTTACCACCGATGGGGAGATTGACGATACGGATTCTTTTGTACGGATGTTGTTAATGGCAAACGAATTCCGGCTGGAAGGCCTGGTGTACAGCAGTTCGCAATGGCATTACAAAGGTGACGGAAGAGGGACGGCCTACGTCTCGGAAATGGACCTGACCAAAAGGCTGTACGGGGAGCGGACGGAACTCCGGTGGCCCGGCACCCAATGGATGCAGGACCTCATTAAAGAATACAAAAAGGTATATCCTGTACTGAAGACCCATGCAGAAGGCTATCCATCTCCCCGCGAATTGCGTTCCATGATCTACGTGGGCAACATTGATTTTGAAGGGGAAATGGAAAAGGTGACCAAAGGGTCTGAGTTTATAAAAGAAAAACTGCTGGACGATGATAGGTCCCCCCTTTACCTGCAGGTATGGGGAGGCACCAATACCATTGCCCGGTCCCTGAAATCTATAGAGGAGCAATACAAGGGAACACCAGACTGGGAACACATCTACACAAAGGTATGCGACAAGGCCATCCTCTACACCATCCTCGACCAGGATGCCACCTATAGAAAATATGTTGCCCGGGCCTGGCCAGACCTCAAAGTGTATTATAACGAAGACCAGTTCTGGAGCTTTGCCTATTTCTGGAAGGAACGGGTACCCGAAGCCTTACACCCATACCTACAAGGGAAATTTATGGGAGATCATATCATTAATAACCATGGCCCCTTAACCAAAAAATACTACAGTTGGGGTGACGGGCAACAACAGCCCGGAGACCCGGACCATACCCACGGCATCAACCTGGAACATGAACAATGGGGGACCTTTGAGAAGTACGATTTTATTTCTGAGGGTGATTCACCGGCTTACTTTCACCTGGTAGATGTGGGGCTCAACAACCTGCAAAACCCTGAATACGGGGGGTGGGGTGGCCGCCTTGGCCAGTCGGACTCCCTGCCCAACCGCTGGGAAGACGGGGAGGCATTGGCAGATTTTAACCCCTATACCCAGCAGAGGGACCTGGCCTACCCACAGACTCGCTGGTTGGAAGCCCTGCAATTGGAATTCGCGGCCCGGGCCGACTGGTGTGTGAAGTCTTATGAAGATGCCAACCATCCGCCAATTGTTTCATTGGGTCACGATGCATTGCTGTCAGTAACCCCGGGAGAGCGTATCCAGCTAAAGGCCGTAGCCACAGACCCTGATGGGGACCCCCTGGCCTATTCCTGGTGGCAGTATGGGGAAGTGGATTCTTATCCCTGGAAAGTACAGATTACCTGGCCATTTGTACAAAACCCTTATGTACAGGTGCCGGAAGACCTTCAAACCGGGCAGGACATCCATATGATCCTTGCCGTAACAGATGGGCAGTTTCCCAACCTGACCCGTTATGCCCGTGTAATTCTCAAAGCCAAAAGCTGAGATCATGGGTAACGAGACCTCAATACGGATTGGTTCTGGTGCAGGTTATTCGGGCGACCGGGTTGAACCTGCCATAGACCTGGCACAAAGGGGGCGACTGCAGTACCTGGTCTTTGAATGCCTGGCGGAACGCACCATTGCCCTGGCCCAACAACAGAAGGCAAAAGACCCTACCAGGGGATATGACCCGATGCTGGAAGATCGCATGCGCGCTATACTTCCTGTCTGCCACGGTAACAAGACCAAAATAATCACCAATATGGGAGCGGCCAACCCCCTGGGTGCCATGGAGCGTACGGCAGCTATCGCGGAAGAGCTCGGCATCAAAGGCATGAAAATTGCGGCAGTAATGGGAGATGATGTCCTGGAGGCCTTAAAACAGGACACTCATTCCTTACTGGAATCCGGCCAACCTTTGGCTTCCCTTGGCCATACTATCATATCGGCCAACGCCTACTTGGGGGCCCATCCCCTTGTGGAGGCCCTGCAGGGAGGGGCAGATATCGTGATCACCGGACGGGTAGCCGATCCGGTGCTCTTTACGGCACCATTGATCTACGAATTCGGATGGGATATGGATGATTTCAAGCTGATGGGACAGGGGGTTGTTTTGGGCCACTTGCTGGAATGTGCCGGCCATCTGACCGGGGGCTATTTTGCAGACCCGGGCTATAAGGAGGTGCCCGACCTGCACAGGCTGGGTTTCCCCATGGCCGAGGTTTCTGCCGACGGTTCCTTTACACTTTCAAAGCTAGATGGCAGCGGGGGCGTGCTAAACTTAGCTACCTGCAAGGAACAACTGCTCTATGAGATTCACGACCCCGCGGCCTATTATACTCCTGATGTCATCGCAGACTTTAGTTCTGTTATATTGCAAGAAGCCGGGAAAGACCGGGTAGCTGTCACCGGGGGGAATGGAATACCCAAAAGCGGTAAGCTGAAGGTTTCAGTGGGGTATACAGACGGGTATATGGGGGAAGGGCAGATCAGTTACGGGGGACCGGGAGCTGAGGCCCGGGCGCGATTGGCACTGAAGATAATTGAAAAGCGTCTGCAGGCTTATAAAAATGAATACGAAGAAATCCGCTACGACCTCATCGGGGCCAACAGCCTTTATGGTGAAAAAATTTCGACAGGAAACCCGTATGAACTGCGGGTACGGGTAGCCGCAAGAACCAGTAAAAGGGAAGCCGCCCGGCGGATCGGGAACGAGGTAGAAGCTCTGTATACGAACGGTCCATCGGGTGGGGGCGGTGCCCTTAAGTCCCTCCAGGAAATCGTGGCCATTCAATCTGTATTGATTGATGGACAACTGGCAGAAACCAGGGTCCACTATAAAGTAACCTGACTATGAAACTGAGGGAACTGGCGCATTCACGTACAGGCGACAAGGGCAACATCGCAAACATTTCCGTCATCGCTTACCGGGCGGAAGATTATCCAGTTTTGGTTAAAAATGTAACCGCAGAACGGGTGAAGGATTATTTCAGTGAAATTTTTGAAGGTGAGGTGGTCCGCTATGAGCTCCCTCTCCTGGGTGCTATGAACTTTGTGCTCTACGACGCCCTTGGTGGTGGGGTCACCCGTTCTCTGGCCCTGGACAAGCACGGCAAGTCACTTTCTTCGGCTTTACTGGATATGGAAATTTCGTAACTTAAAACCCAACTAATCCAACCTCATTATGAAACAAGTATCCATAGGTATCACCACCCTCCTATTTCTTTTTACCACCTTAGTTTTTCCCCAAGCGGAAGTTGACAGCGAGGTGATTGCTGGCATGTCCCTCGAGCGACTTGAGCGCTATGAGGACTATATAGATAATGAAATACGTGCGGGAAAAATACCGGGGGCCGTTTCGCTGATCTCCCGAAACGGGGAAACCATCTATAATGCGGCCTTAGGAAAGAGCAATTCGGCCGGCGGAAGTGAAATGACCACGGATCATATCTTTTATATACAGTCCATGACCAAGCCCATTATCACTACCGCTTTTATGATGTTGTTTGAAGAAGGTCATTTTCTTTTAACGGACCCCCTTTCAAAATACATTCCGGCAGCCAGGGACTTGCAGGTACTCAGGAACCCGGAGGATGGCAAAGATGGGGAAACTGTTCCCTTGACAAGGGAAATTATCCTGGCCGACCTTTTATCGCATACGGCGGGCTTTAGTCATGGACTCGGACAGAACAAATATGAAAAGGAGGTGTTCGCGGTCTTCTCCAGGCCACACAAGAGCATTCAGGAGCGTGTGGATGCATTCCTTTCAATGCCCCTGCTGGGCCAGCCCGGAGCGCAATGGGCCTATAGCATTGCCCCTGATATTTTGTCGGTCCTGATCGAAAAATTCTCTGGTCAAAGCACCAATGACTTCCTCCAAGAGCGGATTTTTGGGCCTCTGGGGATGATAGATACCGGTTATAATTTGAATAGGGAACAACAGCGCAGGGTGGTGCAGGTACAGGGCGAAGATCCGGGCGGGGGCTTAACAACCAAGCCTAAAATGGAGGGCAACACCGTATGGAGCGGCGTGAATGCCTTGTATTCCACCGCTCATGATTATATGCAGTTTTGCCAGATGCTCCTGAATGGGGGGAAATGGAATGGCCAGCGGTTGTTAAGTAGAAAAACCATCGATCTAATGGCTCGAAACCATTCAGGGGACCATTTCGGATCACCGGGTGAGGGCTTTGGTTATGGCTTTGCAGTTGTCAATGACCTGGCGGCTACGAATAATCTGGGGAGCAACGGTGTCTATTATTGGGCCGGGGCTTTTAATACGCACTTCTTTATAGATCCGAAAGAAAAGTTGATCAGTATCTTCCTCACCCAGACAGGTGCTTTTGATTTCTATTATCATAACAAAATGCGGCAATTGGTATATCAGGCTATGGTGGATTGATACTCACACATTGCACCCCAATTTACTCCAATCCAGAGGTGTTGGGATAGTACTGAAGGAAAGAGCCGGGAGTATCCTGCTATTTGGCATTGACGAACATAGGAATATCCATTCGCAGGTTTTGCCGAATATGGAAATTTAACCCGTACCCTTTAAAAAACGCTTTGAAATTTTTGCGGGGATGCCCCCGACCACTGCGTTGGAGGGAACGCCTTTATTGACAACGGCACCGGCCGCCACACCGAATTTTCACCAACCATTACTCCCGGTAACCCAGACCACCGCGAACCCGACCATTTACCGTGCTGACCCGGCTTTCCAGGCAGTAATCCCCAGGGCTTCTACTTTCTGGGTGACCATTCCTGCCCTAACCTTGGCCGCTATCGCGGGACTGTTCCCCGTGTTCGCGATGAAATTATTGGATTTTGTGGCATTATACGGATTTATCCTGGCACCTGTTGGGGCCATCACCTTGTTTGAACACTATTTTGCAGATCTGGTATTATCCCCAATTATGCGGAGAAAATTGGCCTTAGATATAACCAGGCCGTGCTATGGGCATGGGCCATCAGCTTTGGTCTGTTTTATACCCGCTCAGTAAGCTATGGTGTATTCCTGTCTTACGTAACGCTGCCAGCCTGGTTGCTTTGCGGGCTGCTCTTCCTGTAATTTAGCCGCTACATACAGCGCAAAGACAGTGTAGCAACATCTGAGGTACATTAGAATGTCACTGTAAGATGGCCCCTGACAAAAAAAGGGGAACCGGGGGTAAAATGGATCTCTTCCACCGGATTGGCCTCATTCTTAAGGCGGCTCTCCGTGGCAAATTGGGTTTCATTCCACTCCGTATCAAACAGGTTCTCGACGACAATCCCCAATGACCAGTTTTGTAGTTGGTAGCTCAGGTTGGCATCGGTAACAAAATACCCCCGGGCAGTAAGAGAAAAATCTTCCGTCGCAGGCCGGTTTTTTATGCAGCGATAGTGTATCCCGCCGGAGAAATTACCCAGATCCCTGATCATAATGCCCCCTTCAGACGTTACATCCGGTGCCAGGGGGATATAATCCTGACCTTCCGGCGCCCCGGTGCTCCGGGCGTAGGTAAAATTCAAATCACCGCTAAGGTAAAGCCATTTGGTGGGTTCGTACCGCAGCCCAAAATCCACTCCAAGCCTGCGCGTCTTGCCGCTGGGTTCAACAATCCCCGCATCGCCCACATATACGAATTCCTGATCAAGCCAGAGCCCCCAAAGCGCTGCATTGATCGCCAGGTTGGTGGTGGGTTTAAACACTCCCCCCAGGTCGGTTCCATAAGCAGCCGGGAGGATATCCCTTCCATTGTTTGCGACCACTACCCTGGTATCGTTGGAATGAAATCCAATCCCTGATTTGGCGAACCACTGCATGTAAGGAGAAGCCTCGTAGATAAGGTTAAATTTTGGGGCCAAAAAGGCCTTTTTAGCATTTCTGCTGGTATAGGTTGGCTGGAGCAGGTCCTGGTAGTTGAAATGGAAATAATCCATCCTGAGCCCCGGGTTAAGGGTCCATTTCCCGCTTGTGTAATGTGCCTCGGCAAAAGCAAAACCATTGAGTTCATCCACGTTCCCAAAGGCAAGGCGTTCCAGGAGTTCACGGCGGTCCCTGGTCCTCGAAAGCGCTACCCCATCCGCATTGTCATACCGAAACCCAAGCCCGGTGGCCAACTTAAGGTGGTCTTCCTTTCCGGCAATATGCGATTCCCTGTGATAGGTAGTCTGTGCCCCGAACAATACCCGCGATTCCCGCTGGCTGATTTGATCGCCATTGATAGTGTCATTCAGGAAAAATGTAAAATTGGAGAATAGTTCAAAATCATATTGCGAATAGAAGGCTGTACTTTTTAGATAATTATGCCCGTCCAGGGACTTGTGGTGGTCCAGCCAAAGGTTGGAACGGCTGGTAAATCCGCCCTCTGTATCGTCAATAGCGCCAAACCTGCTTATAAGACCTTGTTTTATAGCGCGTTGTGGTATCTGACCTGAAGCATCCCATTTACTTTGAAAATGGGATAAGGCCAGGCTAAGTTGCTCATTGTCGCGGTTGTTGTACGTATAACGCCCCATGATATTCAGGCGGTTGAAATTCTGGGGCGATTCAAACACCCCGTCGGTCAGCAGGAGTTCAGAAGCCATGTAGGCATTATGCTGTTTTCCTTCCACCAGTTTCTGCAAATGGAGCAGGCGCAAGGTACGGAACGCACCTGCCTCGAGGGTTATCCTGTTTTTTTCCAGGGCCTTTTTTGTTTGCAAGCGGACATAGCCTGCCGTAGCGAAGTTTCCCTGGTCCGCGTAATAGGGGCCTTTCCCAAAATCTATGGATGCTATGGTTTCGGGGATGAGGAAATGCAGGTCTGAATAGCCCTGTCCATGCGCATGTGACACCATGTTTACCGGGAGGCCATCTACCTGCAGGGAAAGGTCGGTCCCATGGTCAATATCAAAGCCTCGTAAAAAAAGTTGTTCCGCCTTTCCTCCCCCGGCATGCTGTCCGATCATTAGCCCGGGCACGGTGCGAAGTACCTCTTGTGATGATTTTACAGGTTGTCTTTCCAGATCGACGGCCACCAATGCACTAAGCGCATCCCTTCTGGAGGTAAGGACAACCTGGTCCAGGGAAACAGCGGTTTCTTCCAAAATGATGTCCACCGTAGCATCCAACTGGGCTTCACCAACCTCGTATTGCAGTGTCCTATAGCCCATGCTGTAGAAATACAACACATCGTTAAGGGAAATCCCCTGCAGTTCAAAATAGCCCCTTTCAGAGGAATAAGTATATTCCTTGGTGGTCTCATTGTAAACACCTACCCCGGATAGAGGGGTATAATCAGAGGCCAGGACCTTGCCCTTAATTTCATGGGCGACAAGGCGCAGTGTGGTGAGTAGCGCTAGTAGCAAGCAACAGAATATTCTCATAACACTGATACATACGGAAAAATTCCCAATAGGTTTGGTAGTGTGCGTAGGTTCTGTAGTAGGGGGTTAGCAGTCCACCTTGTACGTAGCTGCTGCTAGGTAGTAACTGCGTTAAGAATCCCAAGCTACTGCTGGTTTATTGCAGCTATAAACGGTATCTTGAACCTGGGGCGGGGGGGTCCGCCCCCTTCCCTGCTGATTGCTTATTTCCTGAAGCGAAAACAGACATCTTGTATGTTGGTAAGGGGTTCAGCATCCCTGCGCCACGAAACACATTTGGAAGTAAATACGGCTAAGACCGCTCCACATACCCTCCTTGGCTTTCAATGCCATCCTCATAAGGATGGCGTAGGCCAGGATCGTACATTGGATTCTCCCCCCTTACACCCCTCTTTACTGCTGGTTTATTTCAGCAACAAACGGTATCTTGAACCTGGGGCGGGGGGGTCCGCCCCCTCCGCCCCTGAAGGCAATGGGAAATAGCATCTCAAGTCTCGCATGATCTGGCACTCCCCTACCCTCAGGTAGCCTGGTACAGATTGTGAAAATTCTAAGGTCTTTTGCACATGATAAAACCTGACCCCGAAACGCGGTTTGCCACGGCCGGGCCCCTCATTATTTAAATTACCTGAAACCCCAAGGCAAACGGATCATCCTCATCGATGGTCAGGGTATTGTGGCCGTATACCCGGGCCCAACCCCGGATGCTGGGGACTATCGCCTCATAAGGCCCGAGCGTAGTGGCCTTCTCTATGCGCCCTGTAAAACGGGAACCAATATAGCTCTCATGCACAAAGTCTTCCCCGGGCCGAAGCTTTCCCTGAGCATGCCACTGCGCCATTCGGGCCGAAGTCCCCGTGCCACATGGCGAACGGTCTATGGCCTTATCACCGTAAAACACAGCGTTCCTGCCCGTTGAAGCCGGGTCCAGTACCGCACCCGTCCACATGACATGACTGATGTCGCGGATGGTGGGATCAATGGGGTGGATAAAACGCCCCGGGTATTGTTCATTCATCATAGCCCGAAGTTCCTGGCTGAACTGGATCAGTTGCCCCGCGCTGTAGTCCTGCAGGCCCGAAAAGCCTCCCTGCGGATCTATGATCGCATAAAAATTGCCACCGTAAGCGACATCGAAAGAGAGTTCCCCCAGGGGGCCGCTCCGAACCTTGAGCCCGCTGGCGGCCATGAAGGAAGGGACGTTGGTGATCTGCACCCATTTGACGCGCCCCCCTTCCTTTTCATAGGTTGCCGCTACCACCCCGGCAGGGGTCTCCAACATAACCTTTCCCGGATGTACCGGGTTGATCAAGCCTTCCTGAATGGCGATGGTAATACTCCCTATCGTCCCGTGCCCACACATGGGCAGGCATCCACTGGTTTCTATAAAGAGGATACCGGCATCATTGGATGGGTCCGAGGGAGGGTAAAAAATACTCCCACTCATCATATCATGCCCCCTGGGTTCAAACATCAGTCCCCTGCGGATCCAGTCGTATTCCCGCAGGAAATGCTGTCGCTTTTCGCTCATGTTGCGCCCCATCAGTTCAGGCCCACCTGCTGCGATTACCCGTACGGGGTTGCCACAGCAGTGGCCGTCTATGCACCTAAATTGATGTACTGCCATTTGCTGTTTATAAAGGGCTTTTGGTGGGTATCCCATCCACCATCCTCAGGATCCCCAGGGGGTTTCTGTTTTTAAGGGCATCGGGCAATAGCCCGTCGGGACAATCCTGGAAACTTACCGGCCGTACCCAGCGGTAGATCGCATGGACCCCTACCGAAGTAAACCGGCTGTCTGTGGTGGCGGGATAGGGCCCCCCGTGTTGCATGGCTGGTGCCACTTCCACCCCGGTAGGAACCCCGTTGAAAATAAGTCGGCCCACCCGTCCTTCCAGGGCTCGAATTACAGGGTTGAATAAAGGCAATTCCTCTTCCGTTCCAATGATGGTCCCGGTAAGCTGCCCTTCCAATCGGCCCAGGACGACTTCAAGTTCCTCCTTATCGGCACATTCCACCAACAAGGCAAAGGGCCCGAAAACCTCCTGGTGCAACAACGGATTTTTCAAAAAAGTGCCCCCATCAACCGTAAGGACCAATTGCCGCCCGTAGTTGGGGGCTACCTCCTGTTCGTAACGGGCCGCCACCCTGGTGTTCTGCTGCGATTCGGCCAGTGCTTTTCCTTTTTCGAAAGCCGATACAATATTGGGGTGTAACATACTGGCAGGCGATACCGACAGGATCGCATTGGTGAGCTGCTCTAAAAACCCATTTAGAAACTTTCCTTTAATGCCCAGTAAAAGGCCGGGGTTGGTGCAAAACTGCCCACTGCCAAGGGTAATGGATGCCGCGTATTTAGACGCCCAACTTTGAGCATCCCGCTCCAAAGCACCAGGCAAGAAGACGACCGGGTTTACGCTCCCCATTTCCGCAAATACCGGGATGGGGTTCTTGCGTTGCGCGGCCAGGTCGAACAAGGCCCTTCCGCCGCGATGGCTTCCGGTAAACCCCACGGCCCTGATCCCTTCATGGGCCACCAGCTGCTGACCTGTTTCTATGCCTTTACTGTTTAAGTGGGAAAATACGCCATCGGGCATCCCGAGGCTTACCGAAGCCTTAATGATTGCCGATGCCACCATCTCACTGGTCCCGGCATGCAGGGGGTGGCTTTTGAGGATCACAGGGCAACCGGCAGCCAGGGCACTCGCGGTATCCCCCCCCGCCGTAGAAAAGGCCAAAGGGAAGTTGCTGGCCCCAAAAACCGCCACAGGGCCCAGCGGGCGCATCATTTTACGAAGGTCGGCCCTGGGGAAGGGCTCCCTTTCGGGTTGGGCAGGATCTATGGTAGCCTCTACCCAGGACCCCTCTTCCAGCAAACTGGCGAAGGCATGGAGTTGCCCGATGGTTCTGCCGCGCTCCCCTTGCGCCCTGCCTTCCGGCAAGCCGGATTCTGCACAGTACATGCCAATTAGTGCATCGCCCAGGGCCAGAATCTCATCGGCAATCGCCCTCAGGAAACCTGCTCTTTCCGGGCCCGATAGTAGCCGGTAGACTTCAAATGCTTCCCCGGCCAGGGTCACCGCTTCATCAACCTCCTCCGCGGTAGCCTCGATAAACGTTGTTTCATTTTCCAGGTTCAGCAAGGGGTTAAAGGTGTGGTACCTGTTGGAACCGGTCGCCTTTAACTGCCTGCCTATATAATTTTTACCACTGATCATAGCTTTTCCTGATTTGCCTTTTAGTTATGTTGTTCCTGTAAATACGCTGTATAGTCCGGAAGTGCGGGCCGCTTGCTGAGGCGTTCTTCCAGCAGTGCCAATACCCTTTTCCGCTGCTCACCGCTCAGGGGCATCCTGGGAAGGCGTACGTTTTCGTTCCCCAGCCCTGTGGCCTCCATCGCCAATTTAATATGCTGAACCAGTTGCGGGCTAAGGTCCAGCTCGAGCAATGGCATAAACCACTGATAGATGCGCAGGGCTTCCCGGATCTTCCCTGCCCTGGCCAGGGCGTAAATGGCCACTGTCTCCCTTGGGAAGGCACACACCAAGCCCGCCACCCAGCCATGGGCCCCCATCAGCAAACTTTCCAGGGCCAGGGTATCTACCCCGCAGAGGATTCGAAGCCCCTCCCCAAAACGCTTTTTGATCTTATGGATGTTGGAGATGTCCCGTGTAGATTCCTTCACCGCCTGTATGTTGGTCTGCTCCAACAGGGTTTCAAACATGTCCAGGGTCACCTCAATGCGATAATCTACCGGGTTGTTGTAAATCATGATGGGCAAAGAAGATGCGCGGGCAACCGCCTTGAAATAGTGTACCACCTCTTCGTCGGTGGCCTTATAGCGCATGGGCGGTAACAACATCAACCCTTGGGCGCCCTGTTCTTCCGCCTGCTGCGCGGCCCGGATGGCAGCCGAGGTAGATTGTTCGGCGATATTGCAAATAACGGGGACCTTTCCTTTTACAAAAGCTACGGCATGACGAACGAGTTCGGCCTTCTCTTCCTCCGTCAGGGTACTGGCCTCCCCCAGGGTACCCCCGAGAATGATGCCGCTTACACCGGCTTGCAGTTGCGCATCCAACTGGTGGCTGAAACCTTTAAAATCAAGTTTGTCGTCTTTGGTAAATGCAGTGGTCATGGCTGGCATGACCCCTTCCCATTGAACTTTCATCGGCAGTGGTTTTACTCCTGCAAATTACATTTCTTTTGATTGCCCTACAAGTACACCCCCCACTAGTACGCAAGGTGTTATCGAAGGCGACAATGATTAAAACCACAATGATTGGTGGCCTTTTGGCCCAATGCCACGACTTGGGTGTTATGGTTCTGTATCTTTTCGCTATTTTTGTGAAATTTTGAATTCCTAATCCTGCAGATAATGAAAATATTCCTGCTTGCCTCCCTCACCATGGTCATGGCCTGCAACGCTACGCAGACACAGACTGCACAACCCGCCATGGAACCTGTTGCGGGGCCTTACAGTTATGCCGCAAGCATTACCGAAAACGAACTCAAAGATCATTTGTACACCTACGCTTCCGATGCTTATGAAGGACGGGAAACCGGGGAGAGGGGGCAGAAGAAGGCCGTGCAATACCTCAAAATGCAATATTCCTCCATGCGGGTGCCGGCAGCCAAGGCAGATGGGGATTATTTCCAGAAAGTCGCCCTGGAGATTTCAAAACTTCCCTCAGGGGATATGACCATTGATGGGAAGGCCTTTGAACTGGGCGAAGACTTCCTGACATTTTCGCCGGTGGATGGAAGTTTTAATGAAGTGGTGTACGCGGGATATGGTATTGAAGACGAAGGATATTCAGACTTTAATGGCCTGGATGTCACTGGTAAAATAGTCCTGATCAAAGCGGGCGAGCCCAGGAACGACGATGGTACCTATGTGGTTTCCGGGAATCTAGAGCCCTCTGCCTGGAGCAACGTTTCGGAATCTATCGAACATAAAGCCCAAATCCTGGTGGATAAGGGGGCCAGGGCCATATTGTACTACGACAACGCTAATTTTCAGCGGTTCAAGCGGGCGTTCGATTTCCTGGCTGGCAATGAGAAAGGAAGGATGAGTCTTAGGAACGAGGAAGGAACTGCCTCTGTCATCCTGCTACGCGATACCGCCGTCATGGAAATCCTCCCAAACATCGAAACAACATCAGAACCGCGGGTACTACCCCTGGACTTGTCATTCCAGATCCAGGACCACAATGAACCTATAGACTCTGAAAACGTGGTGGCTTTCATCAAGGGAACGACCAAACCAGAGGAGTATATAGTCATCTCCTCCCACCTGGACCATATCGGGATCTCGGCGAATGGCGAGATCAATAACGGGGCCGATGATGACGGCTCTGGAACCGTAGCTATGCTGGAGATTGCCGAAGCCTTTAAACAGGCCGCCGAAGCAGGAAATGGCCCGGCACGTTCCATCGTTTTCCTGCATGTTACGGGGGAGGAGAAAGGATTGCTGGGCTCCGAATATTATACGGACAAAGACCCGATTTTCCCGCTTTCCCAAACAGTGGCCAACCTGAACATTGATATGATCGGGCGAACAGACCCCAAAAGGGAAGGCAGCAAGAACTATATCTACCTCATAGGATCCGATAAATTAAGTTCGGAGTTACACGAACTTTCCGAATCCGTTAATGCCAGGTATTCCCAATTGGAACTGGATTATACCTATAATGATGAGAACGATCCGAACCGCTTCTATTACCGGAGTGACCACTATAACTTCGCCAAAAACAACATCCCCATCATATTTTATTTTAACGGGACGCATGAGGACTACCACAGGCCCTCGGATACCCCGGATAAAATTAATTACGCCCTGCTGGCCAAAAGGGCGCAACTGATCTTTTATACCGCCTGGGAATTGGCCAACCGGCCAGAGCGCGTAGTGGTTGACAAGCTAAGCAGGTAGGTGGTAGCTTGGGAAAATACTCCCGCAGCCCCATCACCCAAAGACGCTTGAATCAACCATTTTTAGGGCCTGCCGCAGGAGCCGGACCTACCTTCTTTTAAGGCATACTCCAGAACACCCACGCCAAGGCCCCCGGGCAACTTCCGGCCTGCTGGTTGGTGTATCTCCCGCAAGAGCAACAACCCCCATTTGAACCCAGGGCATTCCCTGCCGCTCCGCGGGCGAAGGCATAAAAAAAAGTCCCGTCGGCAAAGACGGGACTCTCACTGGGTCTATTTCGGGTGGAAGACCGGGTTCGAACCGGCGACCTCTGGAACCACAATCCAGCGCTCTAACCAGCTGAGCTACAACCACCGTTTTAGTTGCTTGTCCGCAAAGAGACCTGTCTACAGATTCCCCTGGCTACAGGAAGATCGTCGGTCGGCCTACGCTTACCACAAGCGGTCGCAAAGGTACTTTTTTTTCTCCATAGCCTCAAAATAAAACGGTCAATATTTTTTCTAGATACCCCGGGCAATTCCACCCCCCTCGGCCCAGCATCAGCATCCACTGCAGGGCACCAAAAAGCGGGCGCATTATCGATGAAATACACTTTAATTACGATAAAACACACAAAAATGCGCATTTCACAACATAAATTAGCCCCCATGGGAGGTAACATCTAATTTTAGAATCCAATAATTTCAGGTGTATGTCCCCTAGCCACAACCGCTTCACAAAACCAAACACTGCGCTGGTAAAGTGCGTATTTCCTTTTGTCCTGCTATTGTGCACCATGGGTACCGGGTTATCGCAGGTCGATGAAATTGGCCTGATCAAAGAAAAGATCAACACCATAAAGGGCGAGAACCCCAACTTCAGTAAGGATACCGTCTATATAGATTTACTGCTTACGCTGGGGAACGAGCTGCGTTTTTACAAGACCGACAGCCTGTACCAACTGGCGAAAAGTGCCTTCGAATTAAGCAAGAAAACCGGCTACCTGAAAGGGGAAAGCCTGGCCCTGATGCGCCTGGGCAATTATTTCTCGGACCAGGGCCAATACCTAAAAGCCAGTGAATATTACCGAAAAGCCCTGGGCGTAGCGGAACAGATTGGCAATACGGGGCTTGTCTTAAGCACCATGAACAACCTTGCCGGGGAATACGGTTATATGGGCGACCACGCCAAAGCACTGAGCGGTTACCTGGATGGCATCGCCCTGGCGGGAAAGGTGGACAACAAAGAGATGCTCTCCATCATGAACGAGAACATCGCCAACCTGTATGCGGCACAAAAGGACTATGAACATTCACTGATCTTCTTTAAAAAAGTGATGAAAATAAACGGGGAGATCGGGAATGAGGTATTTATCGCCGAGACCCTAAGTAACCTGGCCTCCCTCTATGCCGACATGGGCAATATGGACTATGCCATGTTCAACATCAACAAGAGCATCGCCATCTTCGAAAAACGCAAAATTGAAGACTGGCTGGCTTTTGCCTACGAAATTAAGGGAAAGGTTTACCTGAATCAGGAAAACTATAAATGGGCCCTGTATTGGTACAACCAGAGCGAGATGCTCCATAAGAAACTCGATGATGACCGTGGTAAAATAGACTTGTTTAACGGGATGGCAGAAGCCTACCTGGGAATGGAGAAAGACAGCCTCTCTGAGCACTACGCCCTGGAGGCTTTTGGCATTTCCAGGCGCATACAGTTTATGGAGGGAACCCAGAAATGTGCCAGGACCCTTTATAAAATCAACAAAAACAAAAGCAATTTCGCTTCGGCCCTTGATTACCATGAGATCTTCCAGCGACTTTCCGATAGCCTGAGTACCAATGAAAACCAGAAAAGCCTGACCATGCTCAAGACCAAAATGGAATACGACAAGCAAAAACAGGCGCTGATAGAAGAAAACGACAAGGCCCTGGCCCGACAGGAACGCTATATCAATGTGGCGTTGGTCGTCGTGCTCATTTTCATCATCGTTACCCTCCTGGTCCACCGTGGGCAAAAAATGCAGAAGAAGCTCAACACCGCACTCAAGGCAAAACAGGAAATCCTTAAAACCAGGGAAACGGAACTGCGGGATAATATCGACACCAAGAACAAACTGTTTTCCATTATCGGACACGATCTCCGCGGGCCTATTGGGGCCCTGCAGGGAATCTTAACACTGTTTAAAGACGGGGAGATAGACAAGAATGAATTCCTGGAATTCATGCCCAAACTCACAGATGATGTAGACCACATCTCCTTCACGCTGAACAACCTGCTCTCCTGGGGGCAAACCCAAATGAACGGTGCCGTCACCAAGCCGGCTTCGGTTGCCCTGGAAGGCCTGGTCACCGAAAACATCAACCTCCTATCGGAAGTCGCCAAGAACAAATCTATCAAAATCAAGAATGAGATAGGCGGAAATGTCTTGGTTTGGTCAGACAGCAATCAAATAGACATCGTAATCCGCAACCTGATCAGCAATGCCTTAAAGTTCACCCCCGAAAATGGGATGATCACCCTCCGGGCCGAAGAACACAAGGAGCAATGGCAAATTTCCGTGCAGGATACAGGCGTGGGGATGGATCCCGGTACCATTGAAAAGTTGTTCTCCAAAAACTCGAACGTCACTACCTACGGCACCAATAATGAAAAAGGAACCGGGTTGGGCCTATCACTCTGCAAGGAAATGGTCGAGAAAAACCACGGCAGTATCTGGGTAGAAAGTACGCTCCGTATAGGCAGTTGCTTCTACTTCACCCTCCCCAAGGCCCAGAATAAATACAGCCAGGCCTGCTAAAATATATCGCCAAGGCTGTTGACGGCTATGTGCCGCTCTACCGTAAACCCTTCCGCAAAATCAACGCCTACAAGCCGCCCAAGGTCCTTGGCCCTGTACACAATGCTTTCTTTAAAATTACGGCTGCTGATCGGGGTATCCGGCGCATCGTTCCTGGGATCGTAAAACTGTGAAGCATAGGCAGCGATCGCCTCCATTTTCTTATCTATGTACCCGGATACATCCACGACAAAATCGGGCTTCAGGTTCCTCCATTGAATATAGTGGTATACCTGTTTGGGCCGCCATGGCTCCTGCCAGGCATCGTCCCCATCCATACGGGTGTCTATTTTTACCAATCCACTGAGGAAACAGGCATCACTCACCAGGCTGCTCCCCCTCCCGTGGTCTATATGCCGGTCTTCCACGGCGTTGCACAGCACGACTTCCGGGCGGTATTTCCTGATCATCCGAACCAACGCGAGTTGGTGGTCCCTGTCGTTCCTAAAAAAGCCGTCGGCAAATTCCATATTCTCACGGACGGCCAGCCCGAGGATCCTGGCGGCTTCTGCCGCTTCATTATCCCGGATCTCAGCGCTACCCCGGGTTCCCAATTCGCCCCGGGTGAGGTCGATGATCCCTACTTTCTTCCCCAGGGCAACTTCTTTGGCAACGGTTGCCCCCGCGCTCAATTCCACATCATCAGGGTGGGCGCCAAATGCTAATATGTCTAATTTCATGAAAAGTGGTTCAATTTGGTTTCATTGGTCGGGCCGGGGCGGCAAAGCTTTCAGGCTGCCACAGCACGATATTAACGCGCCGCCACAGCTTTTCCCTTAATCGTTCGCAACGCTTGTTCGATATCTTTTGTAAGGTCCTGAAAATCCTCGATGCCCAGGGAGAAACGGATCAATCCGTCTGCAATCCCCTGCTCTTTGCGCTCCTCGGCCGGCATCAGGGCATGTGAAGTTTTACATGGCGAAGAAACCGTACTCTCTATCCCGGCAAGGCTCATGGAAGGTTTGATCAGCCGCAACGCTTTCTGGAAGCCTGACGCATCCAAACCGGGGCCCAATTCAAAAGAGAGCATCCCGCCATATCCCTTCATCTGCGATTTGGCTATTTCATGGCCGGGGTGTCCCGGCAGCCCGGGGTAAAAAACAGCCGCGACGTCACTGTGGCCCGACAGGTACGCTGCCATCTTCCCGGCATTTTCGTTTTGGGCTTTTACCCGGATCCCCATGGTTTTGATACTGCGTTCGAGCATCCAAACCGTATAATCGCTAAGGCTTCCGCCCAGGCTCCTCGCCACCTTGAATATCCTTTCCATCGCTTCCGCGGAAGAAGCCACCGCCCCTGCCAGGATATCGGAGTGCCCGCCCATGTATTTGGTGGCACTGTGAATGACCACATCGATCCCAAAATCTATGGGGGTTTGGTTGACGGGGCTGGCGAAGGTGTTATCGATCATGGTAACGATCCCATGCTTTTTGGCAATGCCTGCAATCCCAGCGATATCCGTGATGGTCAGCAAGGGGTTCGATGGGGTTTCAAAATAGATCACCCGGGTATTGTCTCTAATAGCAGCTTCAAAATCTGCGGGTTCAGATCCCTCGGTAAAGGTGTAACCAATACCAAAACGGTCAAATTGCTCCGTTACCAGGGCATAAGTCCCCCCATAGAGCATTTTTTGTAGCACCACATGGTCTCCGGCCTCCAGGAAAGCCAACAGGGCAGTGCTGATGGCCGCCATACCACTGCCAAAGATCATAGCCGATTCAGCATGTTCCAGGGCAGCTATCTTTTCTGATAGGGCCAGCTGGTTCGGCGTATTAAAATACCTGGGGTACCGCTTAATGTCAACCCCTTCAAAAGCATAGGAAGTACTCATGTAAAGGGGCGAAGTAGCCCCTTTATACAACTCGTCCTTTAATTCGCCGGTATGGGTGCAAACCGTGTTCAATCCAATTTTATCCTGATCCATCTCCTGGTACTGTTTGTAGGTTTCAAAGGTATCAAAAAATAGCTCAAACCTGTACCCCTTTCCACCGACCTTTACGGAACCAAATAATGGCGATAACCGAAAGCATCACCTCAGCCGTAACAATGGCCAGGAAAACCCCCAGGGCCCCCCAGCCCAGGGTGATGGCTGCCAGGTAGGCGAAGGGTAGTTGAAACAGCCAGAAAGCCACTAAATTGATCTTCATCGGGGTGCGGGTATCCCCTGCCCCGTTAAAGGCCTGGGTGATGACCATCCCGTAGGCGTAAAACACATAGCCCGAAGCGATGACCCGGAGGCAAAGCGTCCCGTAGGTTACCACATCCGGGGTCTGGTTGAAAAAAAGTAGTAGCTGCTTCGCAAACAACAAATAGGCCAGGGATACGAGCAGCATGAAGATGGCATTATACCTTCCGGCCAGCCAGACCGACCTTTCGGCCCTTTCGGGACTTCCGGCTCCCAGGTTCTGCCCGACCAGGGTGGCGGCGGCATTGCTCATCCCCCAGGCAGGGAGGAAGCTGAACATCATGACACGTATGGCGATGGTATAGCCGGCCAGCACCTCACTGCCAAACTCGGCCATTAGACGCATCAGGAACACCCAACTTGAGGTCCCAATCAGGAATTGCGCGACCCCTCCCATGGATACCCGGACCAGGTTGGCCATTACCCTGATCTTAACCACCAGGTCCCTGAAATACAACCGGATGGTCC
>MRWG01000702.1_pt1 | contig 29800 bp, 22 predicted proteins | sample 1013341 | NCBI WGS metagenome assembly MRWG01 (sample SAMN06117577, study PRJNA244670) | biofilm metagenome | biome: Water; feature: Cathode Biofilm; material: Biofilm; isolation source: microbial consortium enriched at the cathode of a solar microbial fuel cell | place: USA: District of Columbia ... | reverse complement strand
ACTTCACCATGGTGCGCAACGGCACCTGCCTGAAGTGCGACACCTGCGGCTCCACCAGCGGCTGCAGCTGACGATCAACAGACTTCTGGTGTCCTGTCCCGAGTCGCATAGGATGGCCAATTCAGGCCAATAGATGGCTCAAAAGAAAAAACCGGACGCTCTCGGGCGTCCGGATCGACCAAAGCAAGTGCTGGCAAAAGCAGCACTCCACGAATTCCGGGTTCCGAGAGATGCCCGGACAATGCAGGGGAGAACAAATCATGAAACAAGCGCCTAAGATGTAAATATTCATGAGGTACCCCAACCATGAACGTGCATGTGAATTCCATCGAGGACTTCCTTAAAGCTCTGGTGAAAGAGCTTGAGGTTCCGGACAACAGATATGAGCAGGCCCAGACGAGTTACACTTCTCTTGGGGAATGGCTTCATCGTCCTGAAAGCACGGTCCGGAAGTACGATCCTCAGGTCTACTGCCAAGGTTCGTTCCGGTTAGGAACAGCGATCCGTCCACATACGGACGAGGAAGAGTATGACGTCGACTCAGTCGTAGAGCTTCGCTCTCTGACCAAACGCGACAAGACTCAGCAAGAACTGAAGACGATGCTAGGCGTCGAGATCAGGGCCTATCACGACGCCAAGGGTATGGTGAAGCCTGTACGGGAAGGTAATCGCTGCTGGGTTCTGGATTATGCCGACGGTGCCCAGTTCCACATGGATGTGGTTCCAGCCATTCCAAACACCGAGCAACAGAGAACCCTTCTCGAATCCAAGATGCTCGACACTCGCTGGGTATCGACTGCGATCTCCATCACGGACAGGCGGGAGCCCAACTATTGGATAATCTCGGAGGATTGGCCCAGGTCCAATCCGAAAGGTTATTCTTATTGGTTCGCATCCAGACAGGCGGTAGTGTTCGAGCGTCGCAAGCGGGCGGTATTGGAGGAAATGCAGAAGCAGGGCTTTCGTGCAAGTGTTGAGGATTTGCCAGACTTCAAAGTGAAGACACCACTTCAGTCGGCGATCATGATCCTGAAGCGACACCGAGACAACATGTTCGCCCGCAACCTGGATCTACGTCCGATCTCAATCATCATTACCACGCTCTCGGCTCATTCGTATGAGAACCAGGACACAATCTCTGGCGCGCTGTTCACGATCCTTGACCGAATGGATCAGTTCATCGTTCATGACGGCAAGAAGTACATCATAGCAAACCCCACCGACCCCTTCGAAAACTTCGCTGACAAGTGGGAACATGAACCGCAGAAGGCCGATGCGTTTTTCCAATGGCTGCGCCAGGCTCGTACCGACTTTAGGACAGCAGCACAGGCAACGAACTACAAGGGCATGGCCGATGCCGTCTATCAAAGGATGGGATACCGAGCTGCGACCAGCGCGGTTGACCGGCTCACCGGAGGGTCACGCCTGCTGCGCGCAGCAACTGGTGCATCTGCGGTGGGCGCAGGCACTGTTGGTGCACCCAGCTTCGCGAATGCAGATAGACGACCGACGAAGCCTCAGGGATATGCATGATCTGGTGGTGGCAAGATCAGAACAGGGCAAGAGCGGAGAAGGTCGCATTCACCGCTCTTCAGGAGGAAAATGATTGGCTGACGAGCGTGCGCGTCAGGCACCTCGCCGATTTTCAGCTCTGCGTGGATGTGGAGATCCAGCATGGTGGGGAAAACATTACGCTGGCGGTAATCTACCCTACCACATTCCCTGATACCCCACCGATCGTTTTGCCCTATAGCGGAATTCAGCTTTCCGACCATCAGTATGGTCCCGGTGGGGAGCTTTGTCTCCAGTGGCGTCCGGACAATTGGGATCCTGCGGTCACCGGGGCAATGATGGTGGAAAGCGCTTACGGCCTGATTGCTGCTGAGCGCAGTTCCGCTGGAGAGGCCTCCGCAGTTCCCTCAGAGCATCGTTCTTCGCTTGGGGCGGAACTGCGCTTCGAAAGCTGGCGCTTGATGGTCCCGGAGGGTACATGGGGGGCGCTCGAAGGGCAGCTCCCCGAGTCGGTGTTGGAAATATCCCTGACGATTACTGCACGCAGGACCCACCGGGTGGCTCACCTGAGATCAATAGGTGCACACGGCAACGAGGTTTGGATATCGCCGCAGCCCGCACCGAATGCACCAGGAACACGGATCGGCTACATATTGCGGACGGCACAAGACATGAGCGTGCTATCGCTTCATGGAGGCGGTGAATTCAAAGACCTCGCCGAACGCATTCCTGAACTCTCCTCCCTTCTTGAAATGCCGGATTGGCCGTTCCTTATCGTTCTCGAAAAAAGCGGGCGTAAGACCTCTTTTGACATAGTACGCAGCAAGAACGGCTTTCCATTTCTAGTTCCTTACCGGATCGTGGAGGAGGAGGTGCTGTCCCAACGATCCGTCTCGAATCGTGAAACAGTATCCATGAATCGCGTCGCGATCGTAGGCTGCGGCTCGATTGGCTCGAAGGTCGCCGCCTCACTCGCCCGCGCTGGCGTCAGGAAATTCCTCCTCGTCGACGAAGATATCTTCCTGACTGGCAACCTAGTGCGGAACGAACTCGACGCCTGGGCGATCGGTTGGCACAAAGTGGACGCTTTAGCTGACAGGGTCGGCCAGATCGCCACCGACACCGAAATCGATACGCGGCGCATCGCTCTTGGTAGCCAGACCTCTGCCCTTGCAATGGAATCTACGCTTGAATCGATTGGCGAATGCGATCTCATCGTCGACGCGACCGCGAACCCGACATCGTTCAATTTGTGCGCCGGCGCTGCAAAACGGCACAGCAAGCCGATGATCTGGGCAGAGGTTTTCGGCGGTGGGATCGGCGGGATCATCGCAAGAGCGCGGCCTAATACGGACCCCTATCCGTTGGCGGCAAGAAATCAGATCACGACGTGGTGCGACGACCATGGAATTCCTTGGCAGACGGAGACCGGAAACCCGTACGAAATTAACGGAGACGACAAGCCGCCATTCATCGCTGACGACGCCGATATCTCTGTTATTGCCGCCCATGCAACGCGGTTTGCCCTCGACATCCTTCAAGGCGGAGAAACGTCATTTCCCCATTCCGCATATGCGATCGGCTTAAAGAAAGCTTGGATCTTCGAAGCACCATTCGACACTTGGCCAATCGACCTGCAACCAACGGGGCCTTGGGATGAGTCGGTTGCAGCGCAAAGCAAAGAAGATATCAGAACACTGATGTCAGATCTCATCGACGAGGAATCTTAGTGACTGTGCAGTTGGTCCTTCCTCGGGCGATCGTGGATAGGATGAAGAACATGCTGGCTCGTGCCGCCGATAGGGAGATTGGGGGCATCCTGATGGCACGGCAAATCACACCCGGACAATTCGAGATCGTCGACTTCTCCGTCGATGAGCTGACTGGCGAACGGGCGCATTTCGTCAGGGACCACGTCTTTCACAACACATTCCTAGACGCGTTCTTCGAACGGACCGGTTACGACTACGAGAATTACAACTACATCGGCGAATGGCATTCGCATCCCCGGCTTCCAATCTTTCCGAGCCTCACAGATCTGGAATCCATGGAGGATCTCGTGAATGGAGAGCGCCGAATTCCGTTCGCAGTCCTGCTCGTCGTCAGGTCAGACACTTTCCGCGAATTCCTCGCGGTCGCAACTTTTCATCAGTGCGGGATGCCCCCGCAAACCGCTCGCATCAAATACGAGCCGTAGAGACAGCCATGTATCGAGATACGATCGACTGGAGCATCCGCGAATTCATCAAATTCCTTTTCAGACCGCGAGGATTCGAAGGAAAGGTTGCTGTCGCTTGTGTTCCAGTTCTTGTCACCCTGCTGGGTTGGAACTGGGTCGTCAAAGCCACCATCCGAAATGAGTACTCCGTCGAGGTCGGTTCAACTAACGTTCTCCCGGAGTGGGTGCAATGGCCCCTCGTGGCGCTATTCGTCGCGACCTTCGTCTTCTGTGTCTGGACCGGTTGGAAGCGGTTCTCCCGCGAGAACGAGCTGCGGGACAGGAAGAGGGTCATTGTCATTGAAGGCCGCGGGTTGCGTGACGACGATGGCTCTCCCCTAACCGCAGCCGTACCGTCAGACATCATAGGTCACCGGATCGGTATTATGCTGGACCTACGGCAGCGGAAAGACGGCGTGATCGTTGATCCGGGCGATCTCCTGAACGAGGTAGATGCAGGGCGACGAACAATCCAGCAGCATTCGAAGCACGGGGACGCTCAGGACGTGACCCTCGTCTACGGTGGGCTGACTCCCGTACCAATGACCTTCCTTACCGGGGTAATCTTCGACGACGAGGGCAAGATCGTCGTCATGGATTGGGACAGGAATCGTGAGGCGTGGCGCAGCCTGGACAGCGGGGACGACGGTCAACGCTTCAAGATGGAAGGGTTCCAAGACTTCGGTAGCGACGCGGAGGTCGTGTTAGCGGTCTCAGCGTCCTATCAGGTCAGGTCAGAGAACATTGCGACGACCTTCGATCTCCCTGTTGTTAGGCTTTCTCTGCCTGACTTAAATTCATCGCATTGGTCACAGGACAAGCAAAACGCTTTGGCCGGGCAGTTCCTCGAAGCCGCGAAGTTCCTTGAGGCGAAGGGAGTGACGACCATCCATCTCCTTCTGGCCGCTCAAAACAGCGTCGTATTCAACCTGGGTCGTCGCTACGACAAACGAAATCTCCCAAGTCTCATCGTCTACCAATACGAAGCGAGCAACGAAAAGAAGTATCCTTGGGGAGTTCGAATGCCCGTTCGCGGTGAGACGACACCTTCGATCACACGGACATAGTTATCCGAATTCCCTCTGCAATTGTACAGATTTTGAGACCCATGCACTCCGTTGAAGTTTCGAATTTACGTCTCGCAGATACCCACTAGCGTCATAGAAAGCCCCGATCATTTATTTCGAATTAATCGTTGCAACATAATAAGATAGTCGATTTCAATATGTAGGTGACCCTAATCAATGGCCAAACTTGAAGAACCAGCATGTTTCTTTGCGGTTTCATTCAACATTGCTGCATTTCCACATTTCGGTGGCGGAGCAATCTTTCGTCTTATCGACACCGATGGTCAGTCAACTCGTGTGATTTTGATGCGAGAGTCGCTCACGCATTTGGTCAAGGAAGGAAACAAGATCTTGGAGGAAAATTTCTCTGGATGGGAGGAAAAAGAAAGAAAGGGAGATGAAAAAAAGGCGTATGAACAGGCTGTCAGGCAATTTCATAGTCTTAAACCTGAAATGAACGAGGACGACTTCGGAAATTTTCTAGCTTCCGAGATAAAGAATGCATTTAAATTCGATTCATTAGGTGACTTGTGTGAGTTCAGCACCCATGCTCAAGATGGCAGCTATCAGAATATTCTCATGTGGCCGATAACGTTGCGTCCATTCATTGAAAAGAGTGAGACGGTGCTGGGCATGTTCCGGGCTAATTCGAATTGAAGACCAGCTAAGGCAGCATCCGCCAGAATGCCGTTATCAGCTTCAACAAATTCACCGCAGAATACGGCAATGCCATCGTCGTGATAAAGTTTATGCGATTGCTCTACGTAGATCTTTTCTGATTGCATGCGCTGGTCTCCCTATTAGGATTGTTGCCCGCATCGAATTTGATTTCAAGAACGCCGGCGAAGGTACTTGTCCACTCTCCGAGGGAATGTTTGGCCTGCAAGGACCTGAGCCCCAAGACTACTCTAGTCCTCTGAATCACTCAGACTGACTGGTATAGTTTTCTGAGTTTGAAGCGGGTATCTTCGTTTGTGAACTGCCAGTCTGCGATGCTGCGGTTATTGTTGCGTGCCACGGTCCATGCGCTGACATCGCGCACCAAGTCTTGCTGACTGGCGATGCGTTCTTTCAGACACTGACGCGACAGGTGAGTTTTCCCTTTCCGGGCAAGCTCAAGTTCCTAAGGACACTTGTTGGTCCGGATCTCAGGGACATCATAACCGGATACGAAGGGAGCACCGTCACCCATGTCCCGCATGGGGCACCCATCGCAACGGATCGTACCGCCGTTCACCGTCATCAGGCTCGCGCAAATCAATAGCGTCACTTTCATCTCCGCCCTCCCGTGACGAAAATGTTCCGTGTGGATTGAAACGATCCCGGATTGCCGAGACAGCAATACTATGGACAATCTCACATATTGAAAATTGTAATGGGGTCGGGATGCACTACTGGGATACCGGCGACCGGGTAACCGACAAAAATCTGGCATCGCTTGAAAGATGGACTCTCGACGATGTCCATATGAATAGCGATCAAGCCAGCAATTTCGCGTCAGCTATGATCGACATGACTGAAATGTTGCCTCGTCTGGTGAAACGCCATTTCAGCCTGCCCCACCTCTTCATCGGCGACCTAAATTCACGCTGGACAGATGAACAGCGAAGCGCGTGGATCTCAGGAGTCTGTCAGGCAATTTCATCAGGAATCGAAAAGGCAGCATCAGACGAAGCGCTGAAACGCGAGAACTCCCCCGACTTCAGAGACCGCCCCAAATCACGCGGTGAAGTCGTTCTGGAGGCCTTGGAAAAATTCTCTAAATCCAGATCGCGATCCGACCTCGGATCGCTGTCGATAGCAGTTTCCTCAACAAACCTGCAATCCGAATACAGAGACATCGAGAAGGCTTACGAGCGAAAACGACCGGCACCCAACACCACGCTGGAAGGCGAGATTTTCCGAGCTATCAGCGCGCTGGAGTTTCACGCTGAGCGCTGGTTCTCAATGAAAGCGCCGATTTAGGCGTCGAAGGGCAGCACGCCCATATTCTTCAATGCGGAATTCGGTAGGAAGAAAAGAACGACTGCTGTCATGACGATCAAGGAAAAACCCGGTAGTCCCGACGATCAGGAGAACCGCCTGCGGATGTTGTCATTTTTCGGCAGTCACCTAGTAGCGTTGTGCATTATTCACCTGGGGCTCGAAAATGAAGGTCCGCAATTCAAGGCATACTCGGGAACGCTGCTGCGAGTGGATGATCGCGTTCTCTGGGTAACGGCTGGGCATATTCTGGAAGCGGTTTATGAGGCGCTGAATTCCGGGAAGCGTACAGTCGGCGAATGTGTCCTGGCAGACGCCTTCGGCGAGGCGTTCATTTCCGAAGCGCCGATCCCGATCGACCTCACAGCAACCCCGCACCACTATGTCCATGATGATTCCGCCGGATTGGATTATGGAGCCCTTTTACTTCACCCCCATCATGTACGCCTTCTCGAAGCCAACGGTGTTCGTGTAGTTGAAGAGGAAAATTGGAATCGGCAACACAACGTCGATTTCGAAGGATTTATGATGATCGGACTCCCGGAGGAGTTCACTTCGTCGGACTTGTCGCCGGAGGGTCATGGTACAGTCTCCCCAACCATATTCGGCGTCCGCAGCGTTGAAAATCCATCGGACCGCCAAACGGAACACCCTCGTTTCATCGGAAAAATCAATCCGGGAAACGAGGCGCTACAGAGCGCCGTCGGCATGAGCGGTGGACCCATTTTCGGCGTCGCTCATATTGATGCCTTGCGATACTGGGTCGTCGCAATCCAGAGCTCATGGCTGAAGAGGGACCGAATTGTTTTCGGGTGTCCGATGCCTGTGATCGGACCAATGCTTACGGAATGGGTACGTTCGCAAACGGAAGTGCTAGAAACGAAGGATTGAACGAACATAAAAAACCATAGGACATCTCGGTCATAATTATCCGCCTTCAATGCGAGTTGGATTTCGGCCGAGCGCATTCTCGAATGGTTCCCGTTTTAATATCGATAAGACGATAGGGTTCGCGACAATGACCCGCATATTGCTTGGTCAGCTTTTTGACAGCACCGAACAAGGTGGGGCACTGGTCGCCGAGGCTCCGGATGGCAAACTTCGGCATATTGACGACGTTCCATCTGGACTAAAGTGCGGATGTCTGTGCCCCGGGTGCCAGCGACGGATGGTTGCAAAAAAGGGAAACTTCCAAGCTCACCACTTCGCGCACGCTTCCAATTGTGGGGGAGACACTTGCATCTCGGCCGGGGAAACTGCTCTCCACAAGTATGCAAAAGCAATCCTTGATCGAGAGCTGAAGATCAAACTCCCCGAATTAATCCTCGTCGAGGGAGCGGATCAGGAGGTCGTAGTCCGCAACGAGGTCCGCGAATTCGAAAGGGCGATCCTTGAAACCAAAGACGGAAATATCGTTCCGGATGTCGTCTTAGAGTTGGGGGGACGCAGGCTGATTGTCGAATTCAAAGTGACGCACGCCTGCGATGAAACAAAAATCGCTCGTATTCGATCAATGAATGTCGGCGCCATTGAAATCGATCTCGCTGGATATCGTGATCGCGCGCTGGAAGAGCTTGCTGACGACATCCTCTACGATGCACCGAGGGGCTGGTTGCACAATCCCCGAGAAACAGATGCCCGAGATCGATTGGCGGAAAGACGTCGTCAACGGGAAGAGGATCGGAATCGAGAGATCGAAAACTTTCGACAGCTTTATCAGCACAAGCGTCCTTCCAACGTTGAAGGAAAAGGCGAGTTCGAATCTCTGCTCCGTCTCGAAGGTTTGGATCAAATTATCAATCTTCCTGTCGACGGTGCCGGTTGTTTCGTTGTTCCAGTCGCCGAATGGCAGGCCGCTATCATTCACGACCTGCTTTCTTTTGTCGAAAAGCCCTTTCGAACTCGAAACGGGGTCTCTGGTTTGCGGAACCGCAATTGGATTGGCTCGCATTTTCGCTCGATCCCTGACTATGTTTCATCAGCGTTGATTGAAGCCGGGGTAAGATTTGCGCCCCCCACGAAGGCAGTCGGGGAATACCTACGCAAAGTGGAGCGGCTCGGGTACCTACGTGCCGGCAAGCAGGAGACCTGGTACGTCACTTCCACCCTGTTGAACTGCATTGAATATGCGCGAGAAGAGCGCGAACGCCCAACCAGGCGCTTGGTGGAGATGCGGGAAATCATAACGCGACTACTGAACGGGCTGCCCGACCACGAAGCTCAAACATTCGATCTCGATGAATGGACAATGACCGTGCTGACCGGCCATGACTATTGCGTTGCAGACGCTACCCTATTCGATGAATCGGAGTGGTCGATGCTTTGTCGAGAGATATCCGGGCTTCAATCGAAGATTCGATTTTCGCCGCGCCCCGGAATGGATCTATTCGGCCTTCCGCTCGCAGCTGAACTCGAGCGTTCTCTCGATAGAAAACAACATGAAGCTGAACAAAGGGAAATTGCCAGAAGAGAAAAGGAACTGGCCGCCGAGATTGCCCGAGTTGATCGCATCAAGGAAATGGCATTCGAACTGCTTAACGATCAAGCTCAGGGATGGCTAGACGCTCCCAATTCATCCATTGGCGGCTTAACGCCCTTGGGGGCGGCGAGGAGCGATGAAGGCTACAACAGGGCCAGCGATACCCTCAATCAATTAAGACGAAGCTTGGAGCGCGAAGAGATCCTCCGACAGCGCCGTGACGTCGCCGTCGCGAACTTGGAAGAACAAGCGCTGAGCAGATATTACGATCCCGCTTTGGCCAGGCTGTGGATGCGCAGTTCAAGGACTGAACTCGGTGGCAAGTCTCCCACCGAATTTACCCGCGACGAGAAAACCGCCGAAATTTGCGCTCAATATCTACCGAAAAAGCGATCGCATCGCTGAAGCTACCCCGCGGCTCGTTCCGCCCCGTTGTTCTTTGCGGTTTTGGGTATCATGCCGGAATTATCTGTTCCTCAGAGACAGCCCGAGTCAGTTGTCGTTCAATCCAAAAGGAGTCCGATAAGGTGAACAGCAGCTTCCCAGATGCACAACTGGAAACCATGTCATTATCAAGCCGTGTAAAGCCATTCGAAAGTTTTGCTCGGACAAGCTCGTCTACTGGAAGCGGAGGCGATCGCGCGCAGCTTCGTCATCGGCATGCTTCGCATCGGTATCCCAGCCCTCCGCAATCGAATTCAGCATTGCACGGGTCCGCATGTGCGACGCGGGCTGCTGTGCGGCCCAGCCCCGATAGCGCTCGGCAAGCTCGCGTTCCTGCACACCGCCCTCGAACATCGCGCGCGAGAAGACCCCGCGCATATTATAACGCTCGATCTGAATGCCACGTTCGAGATCCTCGGAATGTAGGCGTTCAATGACATCGGCGACCGGGCGTTGCGGCCAGACGCCGTCTAGCTCGGCCGTGTGCGCAAGCGCACGCCCAATATAGGAATTGACAATGCTGAGCCGCTTCGCCTCGGTAGCGGCTTCGATCATCCCCGACACCCACTTCTCGAGACGATCCGGATCGACGCTTAGGTCCTCCTGCTGAGCGGGGGCACGATCGAATGCGATCAGGATGCGGTGGGAGGCGTTTCCACGCTGGCGCTGCTCTTCGGTGGTCTCTTGCTCGTCGGGATTGGTCCCGTCCTCGACGAACACGTCCTTCAGAATCGAGACGAAGAATGACGGATCGTTCGCCATGAGATCGTAGATAACAAGATCCTGGTCTTGATATTCGAGCATCGGGAAGAAGGCATATTCCCACGCCGCGATTTGGTCGGGGGACACATCGGCTCGCTTGCGGAGCTTCTTGAACAGCTCCTCGATGTAGTAGCCGTCCATGTCGCCGGCGATGCCGCCTTCGTTGATCTCCTGGACGCGCATCCCGAGCAGCTCGGCCACGAGCGGGATGACCAGATCGTCCTCTCGGCCATGAATCGCCTCGAGCGCAGTTCCGGGTCTTTTGACCGAGAGATAGTTGGTCACTAGCTTGGCCAGGTCCTCGGCCGAGCCTTCGAAACGACGCGGACCGCGCTTGCTCCAGAAAGCATCCTGCGCGTCGGAGCCCAGACCGGCGACGAGATCCCATGTGCTCGGCACCTCCGGCCAGCCCAGCAGCATCGTTGCGGTACGAACATGCGACCAGCCGCGATCTCTGGCGATCGTGAGGATACGCTCGTCGAACGCCTCGCCGCGGCTCCAGCGCAGCGCCCCCGCAAGCGATATCGCAAACTCCTCTAACGTCGGGTCGTTCCCCGCCTGGTCGATTAGATCGATCAGGACTCCTTCGTCGTCAATCCCAGCCGCTGCCGCGGACGCCACGAGAGCGGGGATCCGCGCTTTGCGCGCTAGGTCGAGCACCGCGCTGATGCCGCGCTCCACCACAAGCCTGCCCACCGCCACGCTTCGTCGCACCGAAATCTGCTTTTCTGCCTCGGCATAGTCGGTCGGAAATCCGGGTATCCATTCGTCGAACAGCAGTCGCGCCTTGTCGACCGGATCGCTGCTCTCCAGCGCGCTGCCGAGCGCTTCAAGCTGCTCGACTTCGGCTTCGGGTAGGGCCCACTCCGCCTCATTGAACCGGCGGTGCCGGTCTGCGAGCCTGAGGATAGCCCGGCGCAATGCCACACGGTCCTCATCGGTGACAGTTGCGGCATATTCGCTAAGTAGGTCGATGAATTGCCAGCGGCGGTCAGGCGAGAAGCGCGGAAACGCGTCAAGCGCGATTTTCCACCGATCGACGTTACTGCCCAGCATCCCGAGCACGCGATCTGTCACCGCGTCATAGGTCTCTGCCACCAAGCCGTGGGTTAGAATCTCGCGATGCGATGCACCTGACTCACGAAAGCGGGGACGCTGGGTGGGCACTTTGGAGTCGTGCCATTTCGGCAGCAGCTGCGACAGCAATGGCCAGGCGGTCTCCGGCACGTCCGTGGCGATCATGTCGAGCACGGCGATACGCGTCACAAGCGGTGCGTTGGTTCCCGGATTCCAGGCCACGAAGATATCGCGTAGCGTACCAATCGGCCTGTTGCCCGACCGGCCGCCTGGATCGATCGCCACCATCTGCGCCAAGATACGTGCTACGCGCGGCAAATAGGATGGGTCCCAGGCCTTCACTTCTAGCGCCCAGAGTAGGTTTGCAAGCTCATTGCGCGCGGCACCGAAATTCACCGTTTCCTCAAAGATCGGGAGGATCTTCTCACCATTGCCCTCGAGCAGCCGCTCGAGGGCCGAGAGCAAAGGGTCGGGGCTAGCCTCCATCAGTGCAGGTAGCTGTCGCTCCAACGACAGGATAACCCGCGGGTCTTCGTTCAGTCCGGGCAGACGCTCGATCAATTCGTTGACGAACCGGACAGGATCCTGCCCCAGTTCAAGCCCCAATTCTTCGTGTAACGCAGCGAGCATTAGCAAGGTGCCTGCCACGCCTTCTCGCAGCTGCGAGCTGTAAAGTGCAGTTGAAACACCGAACCGCTCTTCGGCGATGTTAGGCGGAGGTGTGGTGAACAACCGCATAGCAATTGGTCCAAACAGTGCGAGATGCTCGGCGCCGAGCTGTCCGGCGAGGTGAACAAATGCGTCCACTGGCGCTCGTAATTTCCAGATGCCAGCTTCACGATCAAGTGGCGAATCCTGAAGAGTGAGGAAACCGCGCAATCGGGACTCGATCTGATGATAATCGGCTCCGCCAAGTTCAGCGAGAATGGCCTGATCTCCCTCGTGGCGGGCGTCCCAACTTCCCGCGAGCAGCGCCGGAATAAGTGCTGCGCCTTCGCTCACCCAGTCCGGAGGGATATATGAAGCGGCTGGTGCGTGTCGTTCCAGTATCGAAAGAACGCGACCCGACTTGACTGCAAGCGCCGATGCTTCGTCCTCACTAAGACCGATCGTCTGGAGCGCAATAGTCATGTCGTGGGTCGAGGGTCGCGCAAGGCGCGGATATTTTTTGCCGGGAGGATTGAACCCGAGAGCGCTGATCGTCGGACCATAGCCGGAGAGAAATCCAGATATGTTGTTGGCGCTTGGCGAGACGAGGTAGCCATAACGATCGGCAACCGCCAACGCGCGACCAGCCACGTCGGTATCGACGACCAACGTTCGAGCTTCGAGAAAGGCCCTGCTCTCCGCCGGCGCCTTGCGGATCGCAGCGATGACGACCGCGTTCACCTCGTCTGGGCCATCGCCAACGAACACCAGCGCACCCGACTTGCTCAGCATATGGGTGATAATTTGCTCAGCTTGCTCACTCCGAGCCGCAAGTACAACGTCTTCGTTCACCGCCGGGCGGAATCGACGCGTGAATTCGTCCCAGAATTCATCTGTGCTCCTCGCGCCGTTCTGAGGAACCCGGCCAAGGACCTCGCGGGCATAGCGCGCGCCCACCGCGCCGCATCGCTGTAACCAATCCTCGAGCATCGAGCCATCGATGTAACGAACGTCGCGAAAATCGCTTTTGTCGGCGTATGCTTTGACGAAATCGGGGAGCTTGACCCCAGGGTTGTCCCAGGTTCGAGATGTAGCAAAGACAAACGTCGTCTCCTTGCGCTCGGTCTCATCGATCTGGTCGACGCGCTTCACGTAATCCTTCGCGAACTTATCCGCGGCATCGTTGCCGATCCCGAATTCCCAGATCGAGCGGCCGGCAGGGACGTAGGGAGGCGCGCCTGCCGCGTCGAGCCAGCCATCGAAACCTCGCACCTGTCCCTTGTCACCAGAAGGGAAACGCACATCGCTGATGTCATTAGCCGACGCAGTGATGAGGTCGCGGATGAGCGCGGGGAAAATCGTACGAGCGCCAATTCGATCAGCCCATTGTTGCAAATCGAGCGCAGAAATCCACTTCAACCCGGCTTCTCCTTTAACGACTCAATCGTGCGTGGCTACTGCGCCAAATTAATGCCCATCGATGAGCGATCACAAGTGCTGCGAGCAACTGCCTGAAAGAAACTCAATCATTTGGCGAGGTTGAAGACGCGAGCCGTTCGGACCATTTCTGCCTAACGAACGGCCACCTTCGGGATTGAAAGCCCGCGCAGAGAACGACCGAATTAGGGACGCAGAAGCCGTCGTCGGTCCGAGTGCCGCTCTGAGGGAGACCGCGGCGACAAACCCCCACTCAATCCTAATTGAAATTAGCTAGGGTCCTCTACCCCGGACGCGCATACCGCGCCGTATGGAATGCCGTCAATTGCAGTTCAAATGCCCTCGGGAACTCCCTTAGGTCGTGTTTGCACCAACCCTACAAAAACGATAGGTTAGTGCAAACACGAGATTTTGGATGAATTGCCTGCGATCGTTGCTGCGGACAAGAAATAGGCTGTGTTCATTGAGACCAAAGCCTATGAATGGATCCAAGGAAGTTTAGACGATCTCCATAAAGCGACAGCGCCAAGGCTTCACCAAGCCACCCCGCAAGCATGCTATGAACGGTATGCTGGCGTCCGGCGACGTCAAGACCTGAAAGGCGTCTTCAAATCTCGAGGCTGTTCACCCCGCCTTGACGTGAAGGTGGCGAATTGTGACCCTCATTTCTAAATGGAGTCCTCCGTGATGGCTCAGTCTGTTGAACTCAGCGATGAGGTGATGTCGCTCGTGCGCTGCGAGGCGGAATTGCAAAACCGCGCCGTAGTCGAACAAATCACGCATTGGCTGCGTATCGGCCGCGCCGTCGAAAAGTCAGGCGCTTTCGACCATGCCCGCGTTAGCGCTGCGCTCGCTGGAGAACTCGAGACCACCGACCTCACCGCACTGGAAAAGGCGGTCTGGTCGGAGAGGTTTCTGGAGAAGATGTCGGCACCCGGCCCGGGAGAGCAAGACTTTTTCGCCGAGCTCCGCAAGAACGGCAACGCTTCCGGACTTGATGTTTTCGGCGACATCGTCAGCACGGAGAATCAATCCGAAAGATGAGCCCATCACTAAACCTGAGTGCAGGACCGATTGACACAGGCAAAAAACTGCCCGAGAGCTGTATGGTGCTGAGCTTCGCGGCTCCTTTCATCATCCGCGGCATATAGGGCACGACGAATTGGGCCCCTCTTCCACTTCTTCTCCTCTGGTGTGGATAGAATCGTGTCTGCATTCTGCCGGGGTTCGCAATAGTGGCCGTGCAGAACATTTGCTCCGAAAATGAGCGAAAAAGTTGTTTGCTTGACTCGCCGGATTGACCGGACTTGGACCGTGAACGGACAGTTTGGTTTTTGATTGAAATGGGCAAATATTGAACGTCGTTTCAAATAGTTCCGAGACTCATTGTGGGGGTCGTCATCGCGACTATTGGTCAATAAAAACGGTCATAGTCGCCGCCGAAATCACCCAACGCGGCCAGCTCGCCCAGAACGGTGATTGTTAGTTTGAGCAAGCGACGCATGCGCTCCGGATCGTCCCAGTGGTCATGACCGTGTTTGCCACCATGAAAGAGATTGTTTCGCACCGTCTTCGCGTAGGCCACGACCTTGTCGAGGTCGGCAGTGTTCGGAGAGAAGGGTAGATTCTCGAAGTCATGTTCCGGGTCGCCGACAATTTGGCGCCGAGGCCTCTCTGCCAGGAGCGCCTCCGCGGCAGGTGATACTACATAAGCGGCGCGATGCGCTTTAACGAATTTTTCCCAACTGGGATCGGCACGCGCGCCGATGACCTCGTTCTTCAAGAAGCGCCTTTCCTTCAGCGCGAATTCGAAGCGAGAGAACCAGTAGAAGAAGTCAAAGGCCAAGTCGCGCATATCTTGATCAATTTCATCACTGCGCATAGCACTTTGCGACTCCAAATTGTTGGTCCAGCCAGACCTCATTCCGGGTTGGGCAGATGGATGCGGACATAGACCTGATGTTTAGGTGGATAGCCTACGCTAGGTAGCAGACATTAACTATCGACAAGTTGCGCTAACCGCTAGTCTTTGCCTTGCAATATTGGAGGCATTGAGCCGAATGGCGCGGATTCGCAAAATTGAACTCAGGAACTTTCGGTCCATTGCGTTTCTAGACTGGTTTCCGCTGCCCGGCATCAACTGCCTTATCGGTCCGGGAGACAGCGGTAAATCGACGGTCCTGGATGCGATCGATTTCTGTCTGGGCGCGCGGAGGAACCTCGCTTTTTGCGATGATGATTTCCACCGTCTCCAGCTTGACCGGCCTATCCAGATCAGCGTCACACTTGGAGAACTCGACAGCCATCTTCGTTCGATGGAGGCATATGGCCTGTATCTGCGGGGTTTCGATTTCCGGAGCGGCGCTATCGAGGAGGAACCAGGTTCGGGCCTAGATACGGTTTTGACGGTCGAGCTGACAGTGTGCGACGATCTCGAACCCCAATGGCGGCTTGTCTCCGATCGGGCGGCGGCTCTCGGACAGTCGCGCAACCTTAGTTGGCCCGATCGTGTCCGTATTGCGCCCACCCGACTCGGCCAATCGGGCGAATATAATCTAAGCTGGAAACGCGGCTCGATCCTCAACAAGGTCTCCGAGGAACGGGCCAGTGCGGCTTCGGCGATTGCGCAAGCCGCACGAGACGCGCGCATCGCTTTTGGCGACAAAGCGAAGGATCAGCTTGGCGAGGCGCTTACCGCAGTCCAGACGACGGCTGGCAGACTCGGCGTACCAGTTGCCGGGCAGGTTCAGGCTTTGCTCGATGCCCATGGCGTGAACTTCAACGGCGGCACGATCTCGCTGCATGGTGGAGACGGTGTACCTCTGCGTGGACTCGGGTTGGGCTCGGTTAGGCTACTCGTCGCAGGATTGCAACGGTTTGTCGCGGGCGAAGCCCAGATGATCCTGATCGATGAGCTGGAGCATGGCCTTGAGCCACACCGGATCATTCGTCTACTGACCGAACTCGGCGCGAAGGAGACGACACCGCCATTGCAGGCTTTCGTAACCAGCCATTCGCCAGTCGCGGTACGAGAGTTGTCGGTGCAGCAGCTCCATGTCGTGCGACCTGGCCCGGGAAGGCATACAGTCTCCTGGATGGGTCGAGCTGGTGAGGTTCAAGGGACGGTACGCAAATTCCCCGACGCGCTGCTTGCCCGTTCTGTGCTCGTCTGTGAGGGGGCGAGCGAAGTTGGGTTGATCCGCGGGCTAGATCTCGGTCGCCAGGCAATGCACATTTCATCGCTGACCGCTCTCGGAGTGGCACTTGTCGATGGTGGAGGGGACACGACATTCGCGCGCGCAATCGCTTTCCAGCAGATGGGCTATCGGACGGCGGTCCTGCGAGACAGTGATATCGCCGCGCATGGCGATCTCGAGGCCAGTTTTATTCGTGCGGGTGGGCAGGTTTTCAAATGGACCGAAGGCTATGCGTTGGAGGATGAACTTTTCATGTCCCTGTCGGTCGGGGGGGCCAAGCTGCTTCTCGAACGAGCAATCGATCTTAAGGAGGAGAGCGTCGTCGGCGATCATATCCGATCGGTATCGCAAAATACCTATCAGCTCGAGACTGTACGGAACCTTGCAGCCCTCGGCAGCCTCGACGCGGCAACGCGAGCCATGCTTGGGCGCGCCTCGCGGGTCAGAAAGGGATGGTTCAAAAGCGTTGGTGCCATGGAGGCGGTTGCACAGGAAATAATCGCCCCTGACCTTCAGCAGACGGTCGGCAGCCAGCTTCGCGTGACGATTGATGCAATCTTCGGATGGTTAGATCATGTCTAACGGACTGCCCGATCTACTTGCGATCGGGCGCGGTGCAGTTGTCGCGCCTGCTGGGTGCGGCAAGACTGAATTGCTGAGTCGCGCGCTGTCCCGTCATGGGGGAATCAACCCGATCCTTGTACTTACGCATACCAATGCCGGGGTGGCGGCGCTCCGGATACGTCTCAATCGCGCAGGGGTGCCGCCCCGCCATTACAAGCTTGCGACCATCGATGGATGGGCAATGCGACTGATCAAGACCTTTCCGCTGCGCTCGGGACATGACCCTGCCATCCTTGAAGGGCGGACACCTGGCTATGTGGCGATCCGACGCGCGGCTGTCCAGCTTCTCGAGTCGGGCAATGTGTCCGATGTAATCCAGGCGAGCTATGCGCGACTGCTTGTCGACGAATATCAGGATTGTTCGGGTTTCCAGCACCGTTTGGTTTGCGCCCTTTCTTCCTTTTTGCCGACAGTGATCGTAGGCGATCCCATGCAGGCGATCTTCGGTTTTGATCGCAATGACCCACTTGCAGACTGGAATAGTCAAGTGCTCAACCATTTTGGGATTGCCGGCACATTGGGCGATCCCTGGCGTTGGAAGAATGTTGGCACCGAGGATTTCGGCCGATGGCTCCTTCACGTCCGCGATGAGCTTCATGCCGGTCGGAAGATCGACCTGCGGCAGGCGGTCCCTGAAGTGCACTGGATCCAGCTCGATGGCAGCCAGAATGATCATTCAAAGCAGCTTGGAGCGTGCCAGAGCCGGTCGCCGGTGACAGACGGCTCAGTTCTCATAATTGGCGACTCGCGCAATCCTGGGAGCCAGCAACGGTTTGCCAGTCAGACGCCGGGGGCCGTGACCGTCGAGGCGGTTGATTTGCGTGACCTGGTTTCATTCGCCGAGGCGCTCGACCTCGCCAGTCCCGCAGCAACCGGCCAGATCCTCGATTTCGCGCAAAAGCTCATGACCAATGTCGGATCGAGCGAGCTGACGAGAAGACTCGACAGCTTGCGCGCGGGCCGGGCCCGCAATGAGGCAAATGACGTTGAAGCTGCGGCCCTGGCTTTCGAGGCGGACAGGTGTCATCAGCGGGTCGCCGGGCTTCTTGTCGAACTGAACAGGCAAAGTGGTGCGCGTGTCTTCCGGCCAGCGGTGTTTCGAGCCTGCATGCAAGCATTGCAGCGCTGCGAGCGCGACGGCGCGACGTTTGTTGAAACGGCAGTCGCGATGCGCGAAGAATATCGGCTTGTAGGCCGGTCACTGCCACGCCGAGCTGTGGGAAGTACATTGCTGCTCAAAGGACTTGAGGCCGATGTCGCGGTAGTGCTGGGCGCCGATGAACTTGATCCGCGCCATCTTTATGTAGCGATGACGCGCGGCTCCCGGCAACTGGTGATCTGCTCCCAGTCCCCGATCCTAGGTTGATGCTCACTGTTTGACGGGACGCGGAGTACAGCCCTAGCGACCAGCAGATCACTGGTAGATACATTTGTAGCGGTAGGTTCCTACAACCTAGTCCAGTTTTTTCGGCGGCGACGTAGTCCAGAACTACTTGCTCTAGAATTCTTTAGTTCGACGGACATAGGCGATGTCCGAGCCCCGATCTTGAATCGAATAACCGTTTCCAAGCGCAAGGAAATAGCATTCTAACAGCCGAAATGAGGGCGCAAAGCGATCGTGTAGATCTCTTGTCCGAACTGTTAGTTTTAGCATCTCGCCAATCCGCGCCTCCTTGTAATTTTTTCCGATAGATCGCGCGTTTGTTAACTTTTTATCCGGGAAGTTCCGGAAAAACCGGCTTCAACGAACCGCGGGAGCCGGAAATGACATAGACGAGCACCACCTACCCCATTGGTATTTCGAAGGTAAGTAGCCCTTCAAAGGATTCAATCAGATTGTCCGACGGCTTTCCCGAATGGTTAAGTTCCGTCGCAGAAACCTAATTTCTCGCCCCTTTTTCTGGTGCCGAGATTGAGGTTCGACATGACATCCTGCCGTCAAGGCACATGAATCCTTCGTAGCCTCTCGGCGAACCATCCGGTTCGTCGATCAGCGAACACTCCCAATCCCCCGAACCCGAACATGTCGAGGATCCCAACTGCTGTGGCAGTAAGCATCTCGACGTGAGGATCAGTCACGCCCAAAAATCAGGAAGTTCGAATAATGACCACTCAAACGCCGCGTGCTTTTTCCTATGAGCCCGAGACCTTCCGGACCATCGCCCAAGACCTCCAGACGTACCGAACCACCGGACATCCCGGCCGTGAAAGGCGGTCGAAGGCTCCCCTCATTGTGGACTGGAGCAAAACGCTCCTGCCGTTTCCGGGCATCATCGGCACGTCCGAAACGGCCATTGTGCTGGAACCCGTATTTGCCTTTTCCGACGACAACTCCTGGGCCCTTTTGGCTCAGGGCTGGGTTCGCCTCGAAAACCACGTCAACGACCGGCTTGATATCGCTCGCCGCATAACTCCTTGAACCTGGAAGGATTAGAACCCGGCCTCCCCTCACTCTGAGCGTCCGGACCTTCTTTCAAGTCTCCCAAATCCAGCGATACGCGACGCCAACGTTCTGAAACCCTTCGGAGCGAACGCGAGAACTTTGCCTGAAAGAACTCGAATGAAACGACCAAACCTAATTCATAGGACCGGACACCATATGGGGCTTCTCATGGCCCGCATGGCTATTCGCCGCGCACTCCGGCAATGCCCGGGCCTGCATCGCCGTTCGGCCTACATCCTCGGCGTCGAACTGCCCAATGACATCGACACCAAACTATATGAGAAGGCGCTGGAGTTCGAATTCCAGAGCACGGATCCGGACGGCCCGGGAAGAACGACATGCCCGGAGTTTCACTACTTCATCGATGAAAGAGGGAAGTCGAGGTACAGGCGTAAAGAGCCGTTCGAGTCGTTTTCAATCGGGATGAGTATCACCGAACACCAGCGGCTCATCGGCATCGGAACCCCGAAACATCCGATAACCGACGTCTTCCGGAACATTGCGGAAGCAGTCATTGAGGTGCGTCCGACGAGGCGTCACCTGCAAGCCGCCGCTCTAATCGCTCGTGATCTTCATTTGAGCGATCATATCGCAGACGAGCTTATCGCTCACAATATCGCCAGTCTTTCGATCGCTTTTCGCGGAAACCGACCGCTGAAGGCAGCTCTCGGTATGCTCGAAGCCCTGGCTGCGGCGGAGGCATCCATTTCTCCCAAAAGACGCGACGACGCAGAGACTCCGCCGCTCGAAGAGATGTCCGGATACGGCGAAGCGAAGGAATGGGGGCTGGTGCTTGTTCGCGACCTCAAGGATTGGAGTGAAGGAGCGCTCCCCTGGTCGGACGTCGATCAAGGAATTCTCCTGCTTGGCGGGCCGGGAACAGGAAAAACGATTTTCGCGAAAGCGCTTGCAAGATCCTGCGGCGCCAAGTTCGTAGAGTGTTCCTTGTCAAAGACCCAAGCGCTTGGGCATCTCGGCGATATGCTGAAAGGCATCAATAAGGCGTTCAGCGAAGCCCGAAACAACACGCCGGCGATCCTGTTCCTGGATGAGTTTGACGCCGTGGGGAACAGGGAGACGCTTTCGCGTCATGCGCCAGAATACGCGACCCAGGTGATCACCGGCTTGCTTGAGTTGATGGATGGGTCCGAAAAGCGTGACGGCGTCGTTATCGTTGCGGCCTGCAACCGCCTGGAGACGATCGACCGCGCTTTCTTGAGGCCGGGACGCCTTGAACGCGTCATCGAGATCCGTCCGCCGGACCATGCCGCTCGAAAGGCAATCTTCAGCCAGCATCTGATGTCTGCACTCCCGGAAGGTGATCTCAATGGAATTGGGCGCCTGACTGAAGGATGGACCGGCGCCGAGCTGGAACGGCTTGCACGCGATTGCCGAAGAGCGGCGAGACGAACTGGCAAGGCCTTGGACGCCCAACAGGTGGAGAGCACGATCTCGAACACATTCACCAAGGCTCCCCCGAAAGAACTCGAACGGTTTGCGGTTCACGAGGCCGGGCATGTCGTGGCCGCCTATGCGATCAGCGGTGTCGTCGCCACGGAAGTCGTCATTCGGGAATACGGCAAGACAACCAATGGCTATCGGATCGAAAGTGGCGGACAAACCACCCTCCCCGTCGCCCAGTCGAGTTTCCAGGTACGCAGCGATTATCTCGACAAGATCGCTGTCCTTCTGGCCGGACACGCGGCGGAAGAACTTTTCTTCGATGCGGCGTCAGACGGAGCCGGTTTGGTTGCAGGGTCAGATTTGGAGCAGGCAACGATGGTTGCGGCCCGGCTGGTAGCCTGCTCAGGCCTGTCGAGCAATCTGGTTTTCAAAGCCACTTTATCAGGAGCAGAGCTCAAAAGAATGGTTCGGGACGATGACAGGTTTTCCAGAGATTGCGATCTGATTTTGAAAACACAGATGCGGCGGGTACGGGAAATTCTGAAATCGAACAAGCTGACTATTCATTCGATTGCAATGGATCTGCAAAAATTAGCGAAGCTCGATCGACACCAACTTTCGGAGCACTTGATTGGAAAATCAGAGATTCCGCCATCCGTAGATTCAACAATCATAAAATTGGCAAGAACCTAAATGCAGCTTCTTATCGTTAATCTCAGTTCACTCTTCCTCAGGGCTCCCCTAGTTCGAAAAACCCTGGTAGTAGCTCTCTCCCCGAAACGCCGGTCGCAAATGGGTTGCGATGCGTGTTTCGACTACGGCTTCACCCACCAGCTCAGTCTGGCAGGAAATAGGAGGTAAGCCGACCATGACTTTCATGCAGAACAATTCGGCTCTCCGCGAAGCCGCACAAGATCTCCTGATACGCAACGCTTGAGTTGGGTAACCGACCGCCTGCGCGATGTCTGACATTCGACATCCGCCGGAGTTGGTTCCCTTCTGCTGTCTCGTCGTGACCTCACCGGTCATGGCGCGCAGTTTCTGTTGCTGACGTCGGGAAACGATACCCACTGATTGTCGTTTTAACCGGCACAGCAACTCTCCCCTCAAGTGTTCGAGTTTCGAATCCGCCACTGCGCGGGAACAGGAGAATTGTGCCATGTGGAATGCATTGAACCGTATCCGCTCGTTTGCCCGCCCGGGCAACACCGATGCCGGTGGTTCCACCTGCCGAATAGCTGCCGTGAACAGTCACGTCAGAACCAAGCAGGAAAGGAAACCACCATGTCCAATCAAGAACCCAACTACTACGTCCCCGCCGCCCCGTCCAAGGCCTCCCGCACCATCACGTTGAAATCCTCAGCTTCAAATCGCGGATTTCTTCTGAACCACACTTGCCACCGCTGGGTCGGCTACGAAAGCACCCTCGAAAGAGACTTTCTGACGGTGCTGCTCGCACGTTCCGACGTCAGGAGCCTTCGAGAACAGCCTGAGCCGGTGAGCTATGTCGATGCTGACGGCCAGACGCGCAAGCACACCTGCGATGCTCTTGTCCAGCTTGATAGCGGAAAGAAGATTGCTTGCGACGTTAAGGCCAATAGCCGGCGCGAAAGCAGTGGGATCGACGACGTTCAACGACGGGTTCGAGATCAAAATCCTGGATATGCGGACAAGTTCATTGTCCGCACGGACCGTGAAATCTCTCACGTTCAAGTCCGGAATGCCGAGCTGATCCAAAGGGCTCGCACCCTCTGGGATGAGGAAGCCATCGAAGAGCTGCGCCGGCACCTCGCCTCGATGCACGGTTTTTACCCCTTCGCTTCACTGGTCGCTCTCCTGGACGACGAAGCGGTTGGTTTCAACGCCGTCCTCAACCTCATCGACGCCCAGGAACTGAATCCGGTGACACGTAGCCGCCGGCTCGAAGCCACAGAACTCGAGATCTGCAAGGCCCCTAACAGGAAAGGAATTTGAACATGACTGAACTCACCGGCAACAACCAGATCGCAGATGTGGCCTCCGGATCCGATACTCGGATCCGGCTCGATCCTGAAGCAAGGATCTGGATCAATGGTCGCCCGCACGTCGTGGTGACGTTGGATGAAACGACCAACGTGTTGCGGCGTGTGGACCGCCTTCGCGTCTTCGCGCGTTTCACCGACGCCGACCTCCAGAAGCTGAGTGCCCGTGGCCGTTTGATTCAGGACCGCGCTGGCCTTTCCATGCTCGAGCGTAACCTCCAGTACAATCAAGAAGTTACGTTCTGGCACCTCGATCAGGACGTTGCCAATCTCGTGATGTTCCGATTGCACTTCTGCGTTCAGCTTCTTGAACTGGATCGGAAGGGGAAGCTCCCGCGAGGCGATGCCTCCATGGAAGTCGCGATCAGCCAAATCTACGCAAGCTGGATGCGCCGGATTTCAAAGTGGGAAGGTTCCTGCCGGCCTCTCCCCACCAACGAATGTCCAAAACCTAGAACCGTCCGGGATTGGCTTCGGAAATACCAAGCCAGTGACTTTGAGCCCATGGCGCTCTGCCCGTCGCGACACAAGCGCATCATCTGGAGCCGGTGACGCGCCGTCCCTCGAGCCCTCCCCCTTTTTCGGAATCCAAGACAACAGCAAAGGAATTTGAACATGCTTGAACTCAACACGAACCAGACCGCCTCCTCCACTTCCGCCTTGCGGATCCGCTTCGCCCCCCATTCTGAAATCATCATCAAGGGAGTTTCGTATACCGAAGTTCTCTCTGATGAAGAGTTCTGCGTTCTGCGGCGCGTCGACAACCCGGACGTCTACGAGAAGTTTACCTACGTTGAGCTGAACGACCTCATCGCGCAGGGGCTCCTCACTGAGGAACGAGGCGCATTTGACCTCTCCAAGCAGGCTCTCAAGATCGGTCCAAACGTCAGGCTTTCCGACCTGAAGCCGGAAGTCGCGGAACTCGTTCATTTCCGCCAGTTCATCTGCGATGAATTTCTCAAGATGGAAAAGGAAAGTCAGGCGTCGCGCAGTGACGCCGCGCTGGAGCAGGCGATCGCGATCCTCCATGGCAAGTGGAGCACTCTGCTTGCGCAGCGTGCTCCTGGGACCCGGTTCAACAGCCAGAAGACGAAGGGATCTTTCGGGATTCCGAGACCCAGCACCGTCCGCCGGTGGCTCCAGAAGTACGAAGCGGCAGACTTCAATGTGATGGCCCTCTGCCCCATGAAGCACAAGTGCGGCAACCGGGCGGATCGCCTTCATCCGGACGTCCGGGCGCTTCTGCGCGATGGGGCTCGGGAATATGCCAGCCTCCTGAAGCCGACCATGGACAAGGTCTATGGCAATTTTGTCGAACATTTCGACGGGCTGAATGAAGCCCGCGCCGAAAAAGGGCTGCCGGCCCTGCCGCTGCCGAGCAAGGCGGCAATGCGTGCAGAAATTCGCAAGCTGGCGCCCTATCACGTCGATGCCGGTCGGCATGGCGTCCCGTTTGCGAAGAAAAAATACGCCTATATTCAAGGCAAGCATGACCCTGAATGGCCCTTGCAGCTCGTCGAGATGGACGAGTGGAAGGTCTCGCTTCAGACCCTCCTCAAGGGGACCGGCATCTGGGAGAAAATCGACACTTCAACCAAGGAGTTTCTTGAGAGGAACCTCGGACGCATGCAGCTCTCGGCCGCAATTGATGTCCGGACCAAATGCATTCTGGCAATGCAGCTGGCTCCCACGGCCACGACCGACCTTGCCATCGCAACCTTGAAAATGGCGATGTCCGACAAGAGCGATATCGCCAAGGCAGCCGGCTGCGAAACACCGTGGGACATGGAAGGCCGCATCCAGATGGTGCGCGTTGACAACGGACCGGCTTACGTCGCTGGAGCATTCAGCACCGCCGCGATCGATGCCGGTGTCGCCGTCGACTACGCCGTTGCCGGTGCGCCTTATCTGCGCGGCTCCATCGAACGTGTGTTCAGCAGCTTCCACACCGGAGTCATCTCGCTCTTTGAAGGCCGGACATTCTCAAACGTGATCGACAGGGGCGACTACGAGGCAGAAGCACGCGCATCACTGACGATCGAAGAACTCGGCCGGGCTCTCGTCCGCTGGGTGGTCGACGTCTACCACAACACTCCCCATGAGGGGTTGGGTGGACAGACACCGCGAAATTGCTGGCTGTCGCTTCGGAAAAAGGTCGGCGTTCCTCTATCTCCCAACGAGGACGCGATGCGTGCTTGTTTCGGGATCACCGTTGAGCGCGACCTCCGCAGCGAAGGCATCCAGCTCTATTGCAACAAGTACCAGTCGACGGAGCTTCAACGCGTTCGTCGAGAGTTTCGTCTTCGGAAGAAGTTGAGGGTTCGCTTCGACCCGGCCGATCTCGGACACATCTCCGTCGAAACACCCAATGGCTGGCTCAAGGTTCCGTGCACCACGCCGGAGATGCATGGAATTCCGTTGGAAGCGCATGTCGCCAACCGGCAGCGAATGCTGGCGCGCTACGGCGAAGAGGCCGCGCAGTCCGAAGCGATCGTCAAGAAGGCTCTCGCCGATCTTCGTCGTCTTGCGGATGAATCGCGCGCCCGCAATGGCATCGCATCGCCGGTGTTCACAGCCACCAACCTCGCTCATCTCGACGCCCATTTCTCTGACGACCGCGTGCGGGTCGATGAGGCGTTCGACGGCGACATCCTGGGGCTCGATGAACCCGATGACGCCGGAGTGGCAGGTGATCCGGAAGCTGCCGGTGAGACCACCGCGTCACTGGTCAGGGACTCCATGCCCTTCCTGGGCGACGACGATGATGACGATGACTTCGAATATGTTCTGGAGGACTGAGATGCAGACTGAAATGACCCACGATGAAACTGCCGCGGCTGAAGCGCCGGCACAAAATGAAGGAACCCACCATCGACGAAAGCGCAATTCGGAAGTCGCGGTCCTTCAGGCGCAGCTGAAGCACACGTACTACCCGCACGCCCGTGACCGGGTGCTTCTCGACCAGCTCAACAAGCTCCTGGACGATTTCGAGGACTTTGATGAAATTGCCGCCCAGGCGGGTCTCGGCCGCGTTGGTCGGTTGAACGAAGGTCGGGCCGTCGTCGTCGTTGGCGAATCCGGCGCCGGCAAGTCCCGCTCTCTGGAGCGCGCATTTGCCAACCTCGGGATGACCGACCGATCGGACAAGACCTTTGTCGTCTCCGTCCGGGCTCCCTCTCCGTGCAACCTCAAGCAGCTTGGCATCGAGATCCTGGATGGCCTGCGCTATCCGGTTGAACGTGACCTTCGGGAAAACGTCGTTTGGCGCCTGGTCCGGGAACAGCTTGCCATGCGTAAGATCAGCTTCCTGCACATTGATGAATTGCAGCATCTGACACAGCTGAACAACCCGGCCGAAGCCCTCAAGGTGTGCGATACCCTCAAGGGCCTGATGCAGAATTCGGATTGGCCAATGTGGCTGATCCTGTCTGGCATGCCCAAACTCGCGCACATCATCGAGAGTGACTTCCAGCTGCGCCGCCGCAGCACCTTTGTGCGCCTTGATCAGCTGACCGCCTGCAAGGAAGACCTGAAGGAAATCCGAAACGTTCTCGGCAATTTTGGTCAAAAAGCAAAATTGTCCCTCGACGACCTTCCAATTCCGGAACTCGCCAACCGTCTGCTCCATGGCACTGAGGGCCGCCTGGGATATCTCATTGAAGTCGTGCAGGAAGCCTTTTCCCTGACCCTGCAAGAGTGGCGGAAGACCCCTCTCATGGGTGATTTCGAGCGGGCCTATGAAGCAAAAACCGGTTGCCGCCCGGAGCACAATGTCTTCGCCGATGGCGTCGAATGGCAGAACATTGACGTCCGCAACACGCTGTTCCCCGACCAGGACCTCGAGGAAGAACCGAAGCCCGGCAAGCGGCGTCGCAAGGTCGTGCGAGGCGCATGAGCATGAAACTCGATCCCTTCTACGTCCCCACCTGTCACCCGGAAGAAACCCTCACGAGCTTCGTGTCGCGCGTCGCCGCCATGGCATCTCGCAGTGCCCGCGACTTCTGCCTCGACATGGGCCTGAACTTCCAGTCTCTGTGCGATGGCGACCAGAACGCGGTTGGCGCCTTCGCCGAGCTTGCCGGCTTCGATAACGGACGTTTCCCGGGCGCCATTCTTGAGCGCACCGGCGACCGTTCTTTCAAGATGAACGCCGAACCCCTTCCCAGGGCGTCGCTTCGCCGCTCGACGGTTCGCGTCTGTCCTCACTGCATCAAGGCAGATCTGGAGTGCAGCGCTGACCATGAGAGGGTTCGGCCATATGGCCGCTGGTCCTGGATGATTGCATCCGTCCGGACCTGCTCGAAACACAATACGCCTCTAACCGTGGCCGCGACCGACGATAACCCTCAGATGCTGCACGACTTTTCGCTGCTTCTTCGCCCCTTTGTGGAGGACATCGACCGGCAGGTTGCCGAGGCACATGACCGGGCGCCGTCAGACTTCGAGACCTATGTCCTGAGCCGTATCGAGGGCCAACCTTCCAAGTTCTGGCTCTCGTCCCTCCCCGTCTACGCCGCCGCCCGGTTCTGCGAAATCATCGGAGCCACCAAGATCCATGGCGCCCAGGTGATGGCGGAAAGCCTGTCAGAGGACGAATGGTATGACGCAGGCCAGACCGGCTTTGAAATTGCCGCACATGGCGCCGAGGGCATCCGAGGATATCTCGATGACATGCAGCGGGCATTCATGGAAACGCGGCACGCCTGGGGCCCCAGGCAGATCTATGGGCGTCTCTATGAATGGCTGGCGCATGAGACCGGCGACACCGCTTACGACGATCTCCGCGAGATCATCACCGAGCATGCTTTCAACACGCTGCCCATGGGACCTGACGACGAAATCTTCGGCAAACGACCGGTCAAACGGATCATTCACTCCATCCACTCCGCCCACCTTGAAACCGGCGCCCATCCAAAGCGGCTTCGAAAGGTTCTCCATGCGGTCGGTTTGATTGCTGATGAACAGATTGCCCTGTCAAACGAACGAACCCTGTTCCGTGCCGACGACGCCAAGTTCTATCTGGACCGGATCGAAGAGAGCATGTCCCTCAAGCAGGCCCGGGCCTACATCAACGCGCCTCGTCCCGTTGACCGGCGACTGTTCGAGGCAGGTATTCTGAAGCCCTGGCTCCAAGGCGGAACAGATGTCTTCAAGAACCATGCCTTCGCAAAACGTGATCTCGACGAATTCCTGTCAGCGTTGGCTGCTGGAACAGCGCCAGTAATGGATGAAGAAAAGTCCTTGGAGCCAATCCTGCGTGCAGCGAAGATGGCGAACTGCTCCACACTGGAAGTCGTGCAACTGATCCTGGACAATCGCCTGGGCACGATCCGAACGGATCCGGACCTGACTGGCTTTCTTGCCGTACTCGTCGATCCGGAGGAAGTGAAGTCACTTGTCCGTCGGGAGGACCACGGCGGATATTCGCTTCGCGAAGTCGAGCAGAAGCTGAAGACCACGACACGGGTGATCAAGGCGCTCATCGAGCAAAATCACCTTGAGGCTGAAATCGCGGTCAACCCGATCAACCGCTGCCCGCAGACCATCGTGAAGCGAGACGTCCTGACCGCCTTTATGGACAAGTTCGAGACCGCCAGTTCCCTCGCCCGCAGATCGGGGTCTCATCTCCAGACCATGATGAAACGCCTTGATGGTTTGGGCGTCGGCCCCGCCTTTCCCAAGGACCAGATCCCGGCAACCTTCTATGCGTTGGACCAGGTCCGGTTAGCCGATCCGGATCTCATTCCGGCGCCCTGAACCGGCAGCCTCGCGACCGTCGATGACGCCTCCCACTCCGGGAGGCTTTTTTTGTGCCTGCCGTCCAGATTCCAAGGACTTAGGCTTCTATTGAGCCAGATTATGCATGCATTTGAGTACGTCTTTGGACGAAATCCGGGAAGGACTGAGCCAAAACTGAAAATAAAGCCGTTTAATTTCAATGGCTTATTTTCTCCATGAGCCATACTATGCATTCACGTACATCTGGCCGACACCGGCCGGAAATCTGAATTCCATCGCACACAAAGCTTAGCCGGGAGTTCGCCCAGGTCGGTTCCCACCGGCCACAGCGCGGCTCCCGGCGCCCAGACGAAAGAACCCGCCCATCGGAAACGATCGGGCGGGTTTTGGTTGTTCAGCCTGCCTGTGCGACTAGTCACAGGCTTTCGAATAAGCTGCCACTTCGCATTGACCACAAATTGACTGAGCTATGCCCGATCTAATGTTTCACGCTTAGCGGGATCGTCAGGGTGAGATACGCCGAAGTCCCTTCGAGACGATTTTCAGCAGCGAACTCCCGGTAAACCTTCACGCGTGTCGAGACCGGTGTCTGGCCAAGCTGGAAATTGTAGCCGGCCGTGCCACCAAGAGCGGCAACGCGTCCCTCGAAATCGCCAAGCCTGGCGCCGGATCCGCTGTCGGCTGTAATCTGGTCGTAGTAATAGCCGACCAGCCCCGCCGAGAACTGGGGTGAAAAGGTTTTGGT
>MRWG01000701.1_pt1 | contig 29837 bp, 30 predicted proteins | sample 1013341 | NCBI WGS metagenome assembly MRWG01 (sample SAMN06117577, study PRJNA244670) | biofilm metagenome | biome: Water; feature: Cathode Biofilm; material: Biofilm; isolation source: microbial consortium enriched at the cathode of a solar microbial fuel cell | place: USA: District of Columbia ... | reverse complement strand
CGAAAACGGCAAGCCCGTTCTTGCCCATCAGCTCAACGGGGCGGAAAACCGGCCACTGGAAGATGCGCAGAACCCAGGCGACATTGGTCAGCACATAGGCCAGCGCCAGCGCATGCAGAAGACGCGGGAGCGACAGGAAGGTCTTGTCGAAACCGGCAATGAAGAAAGGCAGCATCTTGCGGCCCGGCAGCGCCCCTGCCCTGAGCGACACCCAGACGCAGGAGAATACGAGGAAGGCCGTGCAGAGCCAGAACAGCCATGCGCGGTAAGGCACCAGCTTGCGCCCTTCCATCATGGAGAGCCCCCCTGCAATGCCCACGGCATAGATCAGCTGCCAGGCGACAGGGTTGAAGAACCAGCCGCCGGGATTGGGGTAATTGGGCAGGTTGAGCCGGAAGGTTCCCGCCAACAGCCACACGCCCACCGCAACACCAATCAGCGCCAGCGGACTGCGCAGGCCAATCATGATGTAGAGCGGCGAGATCACCAGCAGCACGGCATAGAGCGGCAGAATGTTGAAATAGCCAAGCTGGTGCCCGAGAAGCGGCAGCCCGACCATGGTCTCCAGCGGCTTTGCGAGCAGCGGACCGAAATTGATACGGGTCAGCATCTCATACACGCCGAGATATAGCGCGCCGGCCGCCACAATGCCGATGGCGATGACCGAGGTCACGATGTGCGTGACGTAGAGCACACCGGCCCGCCGCCACACTTTCATGCAGGCCTCAAAGAACGGACCGCTGCGAAAACCGCGCGAATAGGCAAGACCAACCGCAATCCCGGACATGAGAACGAACGCCTCGGCCGCATCGGAAAAGCCGAAATTGCGCGACGTCAGGTTCTCATAAAGATTGCCCGGCACATGGTTGATGAAGATCGTGATCAGCGCGAGACCGCGAAACACGTCAAGGCGCTGGTCTCGGCCAACGCTTGCGGGAACGAAGGGTGCGTTCATGGCTGGGCCTTACCGCTCCGCGTCGGCGGCTTCAAATGCCGGCTCAGGGACCGGCCGGAATGCCGGCGCCGACGCCTCGGCGCCGCGCCAGTGAGCGAGAATGGCCTCCTGCCGCAGCACGACGGGAGACGGGTTGCGGTCATCGGCGGTTTCAAACAGCCCCGCCTCGGCCGTGCCCAGCGCGCTTCGCGAACTCACATGAATGAGGATCGGCGCAAACACCTGTGGACCTGCCACCAGAAGAAGCCAGCCGACATATTCAGGCGCAAACTGGAAAGCAAGGCCCAGCGTCACCAGACCCGTCGCGCTAATCCACCAGCTCGCAGACCAGGCTTCCGAAAGGCTGACGGACCCTGCCTCGCGGTCCGTTGCCGGCCAGCCACCATCCATGCCGAAGAAAACCTCAAGCACGGCGCGGCACTGATACATGAGCATGATCGGTGCGAGCAGGCTCGTCGAAAGGATCTCGGTCAGCGTGTTCAGGAGCGCGCGGCCGGTGCCGCCAAAAGTCTCGTTCACACCGCTGATCGCCCCGCGCGCTACGATCAGAAGCTTGGGCCCGATCAGAAGGCCGAACACACCGACCAGAAGCGTCAGCGCCAGCCCCTGCTCCACGCGCGGAAAGACCGCGGAGAGGCCGGGCTCCGGGAAATAGTCCGGCACGCCCTTCAGCGTGGGGGCTGCAATGGAGGCGATGATGAACAGCGCCCAGAGCGGCGACGCCACATAGGCCATGATGTTCTGCACGAAGACGAACCGGCTCCACGGCTTCAGGCCCGGGGCCACCATCACGCGGCCATGCTGGAGATTGCCCTGGCACCAGCGGCGGTCGCGCTTGGCGAAGTCCACCACATTGTCCGGCCCCTCTTCATATGAGCCCGTCAGATCGGGATCGACACGCACGGTCCAGCCATTGCGGGTCAAAAGCGCGGCCTCGACATAATCATGGCTGAGAATATGCCCGCCAAAGGGCGGACGGCCCGACAGCTCCGGCAGACCGCAGCTCTGGGCAAAGGCGCGGGTGCGCACAATAGCGTTGTGGCCCCAGAAAGGACCGGCCGTGCCCTGCAGCGCGGCCAGCCCGCGCGTATAGATCGGGGAGTAATAGCCGGTCGAAAACTGCATGGCGCGACCGAAGAAGGAGCGTGCGTGCACGATCTTCGGCAGGGTCTGCAGCAGGCCAAGCCGTGGATCGTCATCCATGCGCCGCACCATCTCGGCCATGGTTGCGCCTTCCATCAGGCTGTCGGCATCGAGCACGATCATGTACTCATAGAGCGCGCCGGATGTGCGGATGAAATCGGCGACATTGCCGGCCTTCTTGCCGGTGTTCTGCTCACGCCGGCGATAGAAGATGTCGGTATGCGCGCCGCATTCGAGTTGCAGCCGCTGGAACCAGCGCTCTTCCTTTTCCGCCACTTCGGGGTCGCGCGTATCCGACAGGATGGCGAAGTCAAAACGGCCCGCCACACCAAGGGCATGCAGGCTGCCGATCATCGCCGCCACATGCGAGAAGGTCTTGACCGGATCTTCATTGTAGACCGGCACAAGAACCGCCGTGCGGGCGCTGGTCGGCACAAGTTCAAAGGTCTTGTCTTCACGCTTCAGCGGCAGGCTCAGAAGACCGTTGAACGCATAGGCAGCGCCCCATGCGAGCCAGCCAGTGCTGGCCGCCAGAAGCACGATCCTGACCGCGTCGATCCACTGAATGCCGTCAGCGGAAAAATAGCCGACGGCAAGCGAGGAGACGAGGCCAGCCATAAGCAGGCAGAACAGGATCGATAAAACGCGTCTTACGCTGACCATCACTCACTCATAATTGCCGGCATCATTGCAGGGCCGGACCGATGCCACGCGGATGCGCGGCATGTCGGGTCACTTCCAGGCGAAGCGTTTCAGAAGCATCGAGAAAAGCGCCGGACGGGCGCGGCGGCGCTCCAGCACCTGATCGGGCATGGCCATGGGGGCTGCCGGCAGTGCATGGCGTGCGAGCGTCACGTGCCTGCTATCCGTCTCAAGAACGTGCGTCATCTGTCTCTCTCCACTGATAGCTCCAAATTTCCGAAAGCCGTTTGTCATCCAGCTTGAGATGACCATTCATCTCCACTGGCCCGGAGCCGTTTGGCTTCAGGTCGATCACCAGCCGCCACATCCCGTTGCTCCCGATGCGGGAGACGGTGGAATGGGCGATCTCGCCACGGCTGACATTCACAACGGCTTCAATGTTCGAGTCACCCGGAAGGTTCCGCAAAACCTCACCGTCAAAGTCGACAACGAACTTGCGCAGCCCTTCCTCGTTCTTCACACCGGAGACACCGCCCTCGCCGCCGCGCAGCGCCATGACGCGCGCAAAACGGTTGGTCGGCTCTTCAATCGCGCCCCAGGTCAGGCGGTAGTTGAATTCCAGCTCATCGCCGGCCTTCACCGCCTTTTCGGGAACCCAGAAAGCGACAATGTTGTCGTTCACCTCGAGATCCGTCGGGATCTCGACCAGTGTGACATTGCCGCGTCCCCACGATTCCAGAGGCTCGACCAGAAGCGAAGGCCGCTCCTCATAGTGCGCACCGGCGTCCTGGAAGTTCGCGAAATCGCGGTCGCGCTGGAACAGGCCGAATGCCTGCGGGCTGTCCTCGGTGAAAAAGGATGTCGCCAGCTCAGACGGGTTGTTCAGATTGCGCCAGAGCTCATCGCCATCCTGACGCACGATCTTCAACCCGTCGCTGTCATGCACCTGACCGCGATAATCGTCGAACGCGCTGTCATTGTTCTCGGCGAACAGGAACATGGAGGTCATCGGCGCAACGCCCAGACGACCGATATCCCTGCGCGCAAAAAGACGCGCCGTCACATTCATCACCGTATTGCGGCCGGGCGAAATGACGAAGCGGTATGCGCCGGTCACACTCTCGCTGTCCATCGCCGCGTAGACGGTCACTTCCTTGCTGCGGCGATTCGGCTTCTCGATGTAGAAATCGGTGAAACGCGGGAACTCTTCGCCATTGGCGGTCGCCGTATCGATGGCGAGGCCACGCGCCGACAGGCCATAAAGCGTGTCGCGGCCAAGCGCGCGGAAATAGCTCGCGCCAAGGAAGGAGACGAGTTCGTCCATCACGTCCGGCGCATTGAGCGGGTAGTGCAGACGGAAACCCGCCTCGCCTTCCATCACCAGATCTTCAAATGCGGTCGGGTCGAGCGGTTTGCGATACTCGAAATCGCGACCGGTGAAGAGGATCGGTTCAGCCGTCTCACCCTCGACGGCGTAAAGGCGCACCGGCTCCTTGAAGAGCCAGCCCATATGGAAGGCCTGAAGCTCAAATGGGGCCTCGCCCTGCCACAATGCGTGATCGGGGCGGAACCGAATCGCACGGTGCTGATCGTAGGTCAGTTCGGCGATCTGCTGCGGCAGTTCGAAACCGGCCTTTGCAAAAGGTTGGGAAGCCTTGTTCTTCATGGCTTCCGTCAGCGCATCGAAGGAGAAGGGCTGCGCCCCGCTCTTCACCCCGCCGCCTTGCGCGGCAACGTCTTCGGCGCGCGCAGAGGTTGCGATTGTCATCAAGCTGGAGGCGCCCAACAGCGAGGCTGACAGGCAGGAAACAAGAAAGGATCGTCGGTCCATATATGGAACTCGTATGCAGAAAGTCTCAGGGTGAAGCCGCGGCACAAACCACGCGCTTTCAACGCATCAATTGCGGTTTAGTTTCGGCAGGGCACGTAACATTCAAAGACTGCGCGTTACCAAAATTTGAAGGGACAGCGCCAAGCGGCGGATCGCTTTACAGCGTCCCATACCGACTTGCAATCCTCATCTGAATCGTGCCCAATCCCCCACCTCACCCAGGGTGAGACAACCCACCAGAAGCCGCTGCACCCCAGGCATGTCAGGGCGAACCGCGGCGCAAAAATCCGGGGAATTTGTCAATGGATCTAGGACTTAACAACAAGCGCGCGCTGGTGCTCGGCGCAAGTCGCGGCCTCGGCGCGGCCATCGCGGAAGGGCTGGCGCGTGAAGGTGCAACCGTGATCGCCGCCGCGCGCAGCAAGGACAAGATCGAGGCCTGGGCCGGCAAACTGTCTGATGGCGCAGGCACGGTGGAAGCCTGCGCGCTCGACATTTCAGACCTTGCCGCCATCGATGAGCTCGCCGACAGGCTTCTGGCCGAAGGCGGCGTCGATATTCTTGTGAACAACACCGGTGGCCCGCCCCCGTCATCGGCTGTCGATGCCGGTCGCAGCGACTGGATCTCCAATTTCGAGACCATGGCGGCCAATGTCTTCCACCTGACCGGGCGTCTTCTGCCACCAATGCGCGAGCGCAAATGGGGCCGGATTCTCACCGTCACCTCTTCGGGTGTGGAACAGCCGATTCCGATGCTGGCGCTTTCGAACGGCATCCGCTCGGCCATTGTCGGCTGGTCCAAGACGCTCGCCACAGAAATTGCGCGCGACGGCGTGACGGTGAATATTCTCATGCCAGGCCGCATTCACACGCAGCGCGTGGTCGAACTGGACACCGCCGCCGCAAACCGCTCCGGCAAGCCGGTGGAAGAGGTTTCGGCTGCTGCCGCCGACACGATTCCCATGGGGCGTTACGGCGATCCCGAAGAATTCGCCAACATGGCCGTTTTCCTCGCTTCCGAACGCGCGTCCTATGTCACGGGCACCAAGGTCCGCATCGACGGCGGCGCGACCCGTTCAGTCTGATCGCCTTGGGTCAGGACCTAGCGCTTCAGCGCACGCCCAAGAGCATACCATGATGCCTTGGGCGTGCGCTCCAGCGTTTCAAAGTCCACATGGACAAGCCCGAAACGCTTCTCATAGCCGAGCGCCCATTCGTAATTGTCCAGAAGCGACCAGACGATATAGCCTTTCACCGGCGCGCCCTCATCCAAGGCGCGCCGCACCGCCCCCAGATGCCGGTTCAGAAAATCGATGCGCGCGAGATCATCGACCCGCCCGGCCGACAGCCGGTCCGGCGCGGCCATGCCGTTTTCCGTCACATAAATCGGCAGGCCCTTCGTGTAGTTCTCATGCGCCCATGTGATGAAATGGTGCAGACCCTCGGGATAGATCTCCCAGTCCATGAACGTTTTGGGCAGCGGCCCCTCGACCTCTTTCAGCGCCGGAAACCGGCCTGAACCGTCCGGGGCGATCAGCTTGCGCGTGTAATAATTGATGCCCAGCCAGTCGACCGGCGTGCCGATCACGCCAAAGTCCTTCTCAAAACCCTGCGGCATGTGAGGCCCGAGCCCTTCCAAGACATCCTCGGGATAGGCTCCGTCGAACACGCCGCCAAGGAACCAGCGATTGTAAATGCCGTCGTAAAGACGGGCGGCCTTCCGCGCCGCCTCGCTGTCATCGGCGGGAGCGGCGTATTCGAAATTGGTGACCAACCCAAGATTGTCCATGCCGAGCGCGCGCATCGCTTGCGTCGCCCGCCCATGCGCCAGAAGCACGTGGTGCATGGCGCGGGCGGCGGCGCGAATGTCGCGCAATCCCGGCGCATGTGCCCCCATGAAATGGCTGAGCCAGGCCACACACCAGGGCTCGTTGATGGTCGCCGCCGTCGCCACCCGGTCTCCAATGCGCTTCATCACCAGTTCCGTATAATCGGCGAACCAGTCTGCAATATCGCGGTTGCGCCAGCCGCCCAGATCGGCAAGCGGTGCCGGCAGATCCCAGTGATAGAGCGTGGCGAAGGGTTTCAGCCCGCGCTCCAGCATGCCATCGACAAGGCGGTCGTAGAAATCGAGCCCCTCTGGATTGGCGTCTCCCCTTCCATCCGGCAGCACACGCGACCAGGAGATCGAGAAGCGATAGCAGTCGAACCCGGCGTCACGCACCAGATCGAGATCGCTTTCCCAGCGGTGATAGTGATCGCAGGCCGTGGCCCCATCCTCGCCGCGCACCGTGTTGCCGGGCGTTGCCGCAAACGTGTCCCAGTGCGAGGTTCCGCAACCGCCAAACCGGCTGCCCTCGATCTGATAGCTCGAAGTGGCCGTGCCAAAGACGAAATCCCCGGGGAAATCGTCGCGTGAGAATTCAAGCTCCATGGCTTCCATTCCGTTGGCGGGCATCAGCCTCTCCCCGTTCTTTCTGGACCCGTTCTTTCTGAAAATGCCGTTTCCGCCCTTTAGCGGCGGCGTGGCGGCGCGGTCGTCTGGCCGATCACGAAGTCGGCCTCCCAGAGCTCGCTCAGAGGCGGCCCGTCCGGGGTCTCGATGCGCTCAAGAAGTAACTGCGCCACCCGTTTTCCCGCCTCCCGGATGGAGGAACGAACCGCCGTGAAATAGGGAATGTCCGGCGCGCTGCCCTTGTAGCCCGACTGTAGAAAGGACAGGCAGTCGTCAAAGGCGATCACGGAAACGTCTTCGCCAGCCCGCAGGCCAAGATCGACCAGCGCGCGCGTTACGCCCATGGCCGGCAGAACACTCGCCACCAAAATGGCCGTCGGCGGCTCATCCAGTTCCATCAGCGCCCGCGTCGCCTGATAGCCATAGGGCTCGACCATATCGGCGCTGTGAAGCAGGCGTTCGTCGAGCGCGACACCGGCCTCTGCCAGCGCCGCCTCATAGCCCTGCCTGCGCCGCTCGGCAAAGTTCATCGTCTCAAGACCGTTGATCAGCGCGATGCGCTCATGTCCCAGATCCAGCAGAAACTTCGTCGCACGATGGAAAGCCCGCCGGTTGTTGACGTCCATCCAGCAATAATCCGCCCCCTCCTCATCGCAGCGCCCATGAACCACGAAAGGCATTCCCAATGCATTCAGAATGCCGATGCGGCTGTCGCCGGTCAGCGGTCCATGAACCACCACGCCATCCACACGCTGGTCTTCGGCAAGGTTCAGATAGATGCGCTCCTGCTCTTCCAGCGGCGCGAGCCGAAGGAGAATGTCGTAGCCGCTCTGCGCATAGATTTCGCCCGCCCCGGCAATGAAATCGGCGAAATGCGGATTGATCATGATGTGTTCGGAAAGGCTCACCACATGCCCGATCATGCGTGACTTGCCGGTCGCCAGACTTGCCGCGCTGGGGCTCGGGCGATAGTTCAGCCGCTCCGCCGCCTCGACCACGCGGGCGCGCGTTTTCTCCGCCACTTCCGGAAAGCCGTTGAGCGCGCGCGAAACGGTGGTCTGCGACAGGCCAAGCGCCTCGGACAGCATCTTCAGGTTCATGGCTTTGCGGGTAGCCAAGGCGGTTCCTTTCCTTCAAAGCGCTTTAAAAAAATTGGTGTCACAGCGTTTTGGGGAGATCAAGCCCTTCAGGCGGACAATTGGTCGTTTTCATATCAATACGGCGGTGAAACCAATTTTCTTCATGAATCTTCGCGCTGGCAGCAAGGCGCTCTTGACTCAAAGGCTTCCCGGATTGATGCTGCCAAAATCCAAAGCGCTTTGAATTTCGTTTAAAACGTTAGCAATGCGCCGGACCCGCAAAGACCTGAGGAGGAGCGGCTCCGGCCGCAATTGGAGGAACCATGAAGACGTCCATGCTTATTGGCGCGCTTGCCCTGGCACTGTCCGGCAGCGTCGCCCATGCCGCCGATCTCAAATTCGCCCCGGGCGAGGATGCCCGTTTCAACTGGCAGAGTTTCGAAGACTTCAAGGCCGCGCACGATCTCTCCGGCCAGGAGATGAGCCTGTTCGGCCCCTGGCTCAGCTCCGACAAGGATCTGATCGAATCCGTCACCGCCTATTTCGAGGAAGCGACCGGCGCAAAGGTCAATTACTCCGGCTCGGACTCCTTCGAGCAGCAGATCGTCATCGACACGCAGGCCGGCAGCGCACCGAATGTCGCAGTCTTCCCGCAGCCGGGCCTCGCAGGCGACCTCGCCTCCAAGGGCCTGCTCGTGCCGCTCGGCAACGAAACTGCCGGCTGGATGAAGGAAAACTATGCTGCCGGCCAGTCCTGGGTGGATCTCGGCACCTATGCCGGCAAGGACGGGGCGAAGGCCTTCTTCGCCTTCCCCTACAAGGCAGATGTCAAATCGCTGGTCTGGTACGTGCCGGAAAACTTTGAGGATGCGGGCTATGAAGTGCCGCAGACCATGGAAGAACTGAAGGCGCTTTCCGACCAGATCGTCGCCGATGGCGAAACGCCCTGGTGCATCGGTCTCGGTTCGGGCGGCGCAACCGGCTGGCCGGCCACTGACTGGGTGGAAGACCTGATGCTGCGCACCCAGTCGCCCGAGGTCTACGACCAGTGGGTGACCAATGAAATCCCGTTCAACGATGAACGCGTCGTTGCGGCCATCGAGGAATTCGGCGCATTCGCGCGCAATGACGACTATGTGGATGGCGGCGCGGGCGCCGTGGCCTCCACCGACTTCCGCGACAGCCCCAAAGGCCTCTTCGCCGTCCCGCCGAAATGCTACATGCACCGGCAGGCGTCCTTCATCCCCTCCTTCTTCCCCGAGGGCACGCAGCTTGGCCGCGACGCAGACTTTTTCTACCTGCCGGCCTATGCGGAAAAGGATCTCGGCACCCCGGTTCTGGGTGCTGGCACCGTGTTCGCCATCACGAAGGATTCGGATGTGGCGCGCGCCTTCATCGAATTCCTGAAGACGCCCATCGCGCATGAAATCTGGATGGCGCAGGCCGGCTTCCTCACCCCGCACAAGGGCGTGAACCCGGAGGCCTACGCCAATGATGCGCTGCGCAAGCAGGGCGAAATCCTGACCAATGCGACCACATTCCGCTTTGACGGCTCCGACCTGATGCCCGGCAAGATCGGCGCAGGCGCGTTCTGGACCGGCATGATCGATTATGTCGGCGGCCAGTCCGCCGAAGAGGTCGCCGGCGAGATCCAGAAGGAATGGGACGCCATCAAGTAGGACTGCGCATGCAACACCGCCCCACCCCGCCGCCATTGAGCATGCGGGGTGGGAGCACCGGCACAGCCGGCATGCGCCCAGGAGGCTGACATGGCCATCTCCTCGACCGAAGCCGCCCCGCGGTCCCGTCCATCGGGCCTCGGCCGCTTCCTTTTCAATATGGTGATTGCGCTTGGCATCATGATTGCCGGCATCATCTTTGCGGTGCTCTGCGCCGTCGCCGTCTTCACCGCGCTCAACACGGCCCTGCCCGACATCAAGCTCGTCCAGGCAGTGCTTGTCATGGTGCTCGGCGTGGCCGCCTGCTTCGGCTATTTCTGGGGTTCCAACCGGCTCCTAGACCTGATCTATCCGCCACGCGGCAGCCGCGTCGCGGACAACATCAACGCCGCCAACGGCATCCGCCCCTGGCTCTTTCTGGGGCCGGCCATCGTCATTCTCGGCATTTATCTGGTCTATCCGGTCATCAACTCGATCTTCCTGTCGTTCCACGGGCCGAGCGGCGAAACCTGGGTCGGCGGAGCCAATTACGCCTGGCTTGCCAAGGACGCAGCCTTCCGCGAGAGCATGCGCAACAACATTCTGTGGCTCATCGTCGTGCCCGCCGCCGCCACCTTCTTCGGCCTCATCGCCGCCGCCCTCACCGACCGCATCGGCTGGGGCAATGTCGCCAAGAGCCTCATCTTTATGCCCATGGCGATCTCCTTCGTCGGCGCGAGCGTGATCTGGAAATTCATCTATGATTACCGCGCCGAAGGCTCCGAACAGATCGGCATCCTCAACGCCGTCGTCACCTTCTTCGGTGGCGAGCCACAGGCGTGGATCACCATCCCCTTCTGGAACAATTTCTTCCTGATGGTCATCCTGATCTGGATCCAGACCGGCTTTGCCATGGTCATCCTCTCGGCCGCGCTGCGCGGCATTCCCGAAGAGACCATCGAGGCGGCCATCATCGACGGCGCCTCGCCCTTCCAGATTTTCTACAAGATCAAGGTGCCACAAATCTGGGGCACCATCGCCGTGGTCTGGACCACCATCACGATTCTGGTTCTCAAAGTGTTCGACATCGTGCTGGCCATGACCAACGGCCAGTGGGGCAGCCAGGTGCTCGCCAATTACATGTTCGACTGGATGTTCCGCGGGCTCGATTTCGGCCGCGCCTCGACCATCGCGCTGGTCATCATGGCCATGGTCACGCCGATCATGATCTGGAACATCCGCGAAGCACGGAAGGACATGAAATGAGCACGCCCGTCGGCTCGCGCCCTGCCCTCTCATGGGTTGTCAACATATCCGTCCTCCTGCTCGTGGCGCTGTGGACCCTGCCGACCTTCGGCATTCTCGTCTCATCGCTTCGCGACAAGGACCAGCTCGCCGTGAGCGGCTGGTGGACCGCCCTCACCGCGTCCGAACGCAACGTGGTCGCACGCGCAGCCCCGCCGGAAAACGCCACGCTGGAAGACGGCCGCTACGTGCTCACCGGCAATGTGTTCGAGGATGGCAGCGGCAAGGCCGTCGGCTTCGGCATATCATCGCGCGCGCCTTCAGCCTTCGCCGTCGGCGAGAGCGCTGAATTGCGCGACGGTGGCATGCTCACCGTCGAGGCCAGTGGCGACTACACCATCACCTATGCCGAACAGCCCGAACCCGGCCGCGGCCAGCGCATCTTCGTGAGCTCGGTCGAGCCGCCGCGCTTCACCACGGAAAATTACAAAAACGTCCTGTTCTCCGAAGGGCTCGGCAAGAGCTTTATCAACACGATGACCGTGACCATTCCGGCGACCGTCATCCCGATCCTGATTGCGGCCTATGCGGCCTACGCACTGGCATGGATGGAGTTCCCGGGCCGCGCACTTCTGCTTGCCGCCATTGTCGGCCTGCTCGTGGTCCCGCTACAAATGTCGCTGATCCCGCTTCTGCGCTTCTACAACACGATCGGCATCGGCAAGTCGTTCATCGGCATCTGGCTCGCACATACGGGGTTCGGCCTGCCGCTCGCAATCTATCTCCTGCGCAACTACATGGCCGGCCTGCCGCGCGAGATCATCGAAAGCGCGCGCGTCGATGGCGCGTCGGATTTCGAGATCTTCCGCAAGATCATTCTGCCGCTGTCGTTTCCCGCACTCGCCTCTTTCGCCATCTTCCAGTTCCTCTGGGTCTGGAACGACCTGCTCGTCGCCACCGTCTTCCTTGGAAACAATGAAGAACAGCTGGTGCTGACCGGCCGGCTGCGCGAACTGCTCGGTTCGCGTGGCGGCAATTGGGAAATCCTCACCGCATCGGCCTTCGTGGCCATCGTGGTGCCCATTCTCGTTTTCTTCGCATTGCAACGTTACCTGGTCCGCGGCCTTCTGGCCGGGTCCGTCAAAGGAGGCTGACCGCTCCCATGAATGTCCTTCACGATGCTCCCTTGGAACATGCTCCCGGAGCCGTAAGCCGCCACGCCGAAGACGCCGACTGGTGGCGCGGCGCGGTCATCTACCAGATCTATCCGCGCTCCTTTCAGGATTCCAACGGCGACGGGATCGGCGACCTCAAAGGGATCACCCAGCGTCTGCCCTACATCGCTTCGCTTGGGGTTGATGCGATCTGGCTGTCACCCTTCTTCAAGTCGCCCATGCTCGACTTCGGTTATGATGTCTCCGACTACACCCAGGTCGATCCGATGTTTGGTTCGCTGGCCGATTTCGACGCCATGATCACCGAGGCCCACCGGCTCGGTCTCAAGGTGATGATCGATCAGGTGATCTCGCATTCTTCCGCGCAGCATCCCTGGTTCGTGGAAAGCCGGCAGAACCGCACCAATTCACGCGCCGACTGGTATGTCTGGGCCGATCCGAAACCCGATGGCAGCCCGCCCAACAACTGGCTGTCGATCTTCGGCGGCTCCGCATGGGAATGGGACACGAGCCGCTGCCAGTATTATCTGCACAATTTCCTGGCCAGCCAGCCGGACCTGAACTTCCACAATCCCGATGTTCAGGACGCGCTGCTTGAAACGGTGCGCTTCTGGCTGGAACGCGGCGTCGACGGCTTCCGTCTCGACACGATCAATTTCTATGTCCACTCGGCCGGTCTGGAAGACAATCCGCCGCTTGAGCAGAACCAGCGCAACGCCTCCATCGCGCCTGCGGTCAATCCCTACAACTTCCAGAACCACCTTTACGACAAGAACCAGCCCGAGAACCTGGAATTCCTGAAACGCTTCCGTGCGCTGCTCGATGAATATCCCGGCACCACGGCTGTCGGCGAAGTGGGTGATGCACAGCGCGGCCTCGACATTGTCGCCGAATATACGAGCGGCGGCGACAAGGTTCACATGTGCTATTCCTTCGACTTCCTGTCGCAGGAACCGCTCACGCCGGGCCGTGTCCGGCGCGTCATCGAGGCATTCGGCGACAAGGCGCCCGATGGCTGGTCGTGCTGGAGCTTCTCCAATCATGACGTGGTGCGCCATGCCTCGCGCTGGGCCGATCAGGTCCACGACCGCAACGCCTTCCTCAAGATGACCACGACGCTGCTTCTGTCGCTGCGCGGTTCCGTCTGCCTCTATCAGGGCGAGGAGCTGGGCCTCACCGAAGCCGTACTCGACCTGAAAGACCTGCAGGACCCGTATGGCATCCAGTTCTGGCCGACCTTCAAGGGCCGCGATGGATGCCGCACCCCGATGGTCTGGTCGGAAACGCAGGTCAATGGCGGCTTCTCCGGCGCAAAGCCCTGGCTGCCCGTGCCGCCGGAGCACCTCCATCTGGCCGTGTCGGCGCAGGAGGGGCCGGACACGCTCCTGTCGCACTATCGCAATGCACTTGCCTTCCGCGCCCGCCATCCCGTTTTCGCCAAGGGCGGAATCACCTTTCGGGAAGGCACTGAGGAGGTGCTTGTCTTCGAGCGCTCCATGGCCGGCCACGCCATTCTGGTGGCGGTGAACATGAGCGACGGGCCGGTCACGCTGAAGCTCGATGTCCGGGATTATGCGACCATGGCCGATTCCGGCGCAGCCGGAACGGTGGAGGACGGCATCGTCACGCTGCCGGCCTATGCAAGCTGGTTCGGCAGCAAGGGGATGGAGACATGACGGATCTCTCGCTCAAGAACATCCAGAAGAGCTATGGCAATACCAGGGTCATCCACGGCATCGACCTGGAGATAGAGGAAGGCGAGTTCATCGTCTTCGTCGGCCCTTCGGGCTGCGGCAAGTCCACGCTCCTGCGCATGATCGCCGGGCTTGAAAGCATCACCGGTGGCGAGATGTTCATCGGCGGCGCGCGCGTGAACGACATCCCGCCATCGCAGCGCGGCATCGCCATGGTGTTCCAGTCCTATGCGCTCTATCCGCACATGACGGTCTACGACAACATGGCGTTCGGCATGAAGATCGCCAAGGCCCCGAAGGAAGAGATCGACAAGCGTGTACAGGAAGCGGCCGAGATCCTGCAGCTGACACCATATCTTGATCGCCTGCCCAAGGCGCTTTCAGGCGGTCAGCGACAGCGCGTCGCCATCGGCCGCGCCATCGTGCGCAATCCGAAAGTGTTCCTGTTCGACGAACCGCTCTCCAATCTGGATGCAGCGCTTCGTGTCGCCACCCGCATCGAGATCGCCAAGCTCAAAGGCTCAATGCCCGACACCACCATGGTCTACGTCACCCACGATCAGGTGGAGGCCATGACGCTTGCAGACCGCATCGTCGTCCTGTCGGCGGGACATATCGAGCAGGTCGGCGCGCCCATCGAGCTTTACGAAAAACCCGCCAATCTTTTCGTCGCCCGGTTCATCGGCTCGCCCGCCATGAACATCCAGCCGGCCCGCATCGAAAAGACCGGCGGGCAGACCGTGATTTCCCTTTCCGGCAGGCAGGTCGCCGTTCCCATCCCTTCTCCCGAAAGTCTGGCAGGCGCGCCGGCCCATTTCGGCGTAAGGCCGGAAGATCTGCGGGTTGCAGATGGAGATGACTTTCTCTTCGAAGGCGAAGTGCACTTTGTCGAACGGCTCGGCGAGGTCACGAATGTTTACGTAAATGTGAAAGATGTGGATGAACCGGTCGTCGTGAAGATCGCCGGCGTCCAGAAACATGCCAGGGGCGAGCGCCTTCGCCTCACCGCATCCGCAGAAAAGATGCATCTTTTCACTGAAGAGGGGCGTTCTCTGTTCTACATTTGAAGCATTTCAACCGGTTTGAGCTTTTCTTGACCCGAATCGAAACCTTACCTAACGATTAACGAGGTGACTGGGGGGCCACTGAATGACAAAGCTGTTCTGGCCCGAGAGCGCTGCCCGTTTCAAAGCGTATTTATACGGTCATGCCGGTTGTACGGACACCGATTTCGACGCTGGGCGGGGGACGTTGCGGGCCTCGTATTGCGTATCCGCAAAACCAACAATACCGGCTTCCCGCCGGTGGGGATTTGCGATGAGAGCGAATGGCAACTGATACACGCGAAAAGCAATCCGTCCGGCCCTTGAGGGCCATATCGCGGCGCGACCTCGCCAGCCTTGCCCGCAGCTATTGCCCCAACAGTGGCAACACCTCCTACCTGATCGCTGAAGCAGCACCAGACAGTTCCACCGGCATGGCCCGGATCCTCGTTTCCAACTGGAGCTTCGACACAATCGAAGATGTCGGGATGACGGCCATATCCCGGCTTATCGAGAGCTCTGCTTCCACCTTTCCCGGCCTCACCTCACGCCCCTGGCACCCGGCTGCACTTGCCGCCCTTCTCTCCTGCGAAGACATTGCCAATCTGAGCCTTCATGATCATCAGGAGATCTTCCTCCTCAAATTGCCAGCGGGAAAGAAGCGCTACATCGCGCTGATTTCCGGGGATCGGCCAGGCGCTCTCGATCCGGCAGACCTGCGGCGCATGCACATCAATCTGTGCTACCACCTTTCAGGCTTCAGAACAAAGACCAATGCGCTCGGCGAACCCTTATCGGAACGCGAGCGCGAGTGCCTTTACTGGGTCTCCGAAGGCAAGACCGCGGATGAGGTCTCTCTCATCCTCAACGTGTCTTCCAACACGGTAAACAGCTACGTCGCCCATGCGATTCACAAGCTGGCAGCAAAAAACCGAGCCATGGCCATCGCAACGGCCATTCGCAACGGGCTAATCTAGAACGGCAGATCAATGACGCTTTCGGACATCGCACAGGAGCTGCAAAAGCTCACCGAAAGCACCGGTGCCGACCGGTTCCATCTCTACACGGTCAAGGGCCTCACAAGACAGCGACTGTCACCCGCCCTCACCGGTAGAAGCCCGCAGACAGATGATGAAGCGCAGGAACTCGCCGGTCGATTACCAAAGCGTTTCTGCAAGAAAATCGCCGAGGCCTTTCACCCCTTTCACTGGGGCATCGCCATGCCCGGTGACGACACCGGCATGCACAGCGAGGAAATCCCGCCTGCGCATGAGGCCAGTGGGCTTGTCCTGCCACTCACCACAGAGCAGAGACACCTTGGCGCGGTCATCATGATCGGTCAGAACATCCAGATCGAGCGCGACGCGCTGCTCGACCTGCACAGCCGGTGCAATGCGCTTTTTGCACAAATCACGGAGCAGGACCCGCTCCCCGAGGACAGCGAAGGCGCAGCGATCTCCAAACGCGAGCTGCAATGCCTGAAACTCACCGCCAACGGGCTGACCAGCGAAGAAATCGCCAAGCGCCTCGGCCTGTCGGTGCACACTGCAAACCAGTATCTCGCAAACACCACGCAGAAGCTTGATGCGGTCAACCGCGTTCACGCGGTCGCCAAGGCGCTTCGCAACGGCCTGATCGACTGAAGAAGTCTACCCGTTGATCAGCGGTCGCTCGCTGCGCACGATCCGCGAAGCCTGCAGCGCATCGGCCAGGTAGCGCGAATTCACTTCCGGGTCTTCGGCCGGATCATCAAAGGCCACGTAATTGACCTCGACAGCCGCATTGTCGTCGCTCAGTTCGAGCGTGAAATAGACGGTCACGCCACCCGGGCGCAGTTCCAGATCGAGAGAAATTTGCGGGCTTCCGCTCCACGAAACACGCGCATCGCAGCCATGGCCCAACCGTAATGTGCCCGGCATGAAATAGAGTTCGGCAGCGGACTCCACGATATCCGCAACACTCGCCAGGCTCTCAAGCCTGATGAACGCGATGTAGTCGGCAACATCGACAAGACGCAATTCGTTCGCCACCGCGCGAATGGCATTGGCGACTATGATTTCGCGAGCAGGCGAATGCGGCTGCTTATCCATAATATAATCCTGCTGACTACGGTTTATCGCCAGTTCGATAGATGCGGCGGATCAGCTCCGCGACAGCCTTGTAGAACTGTGATGGAATCAAACTATCAACCGAAACTTGTTTGTACATGGATCGGGCGAGCAGTGGCTCTTCGAAGACGGGGATGTTATGATTCGTCGCTATCTCCCTGATTTTCAGCGCAATGAGGTCCTGCCCCTTCGCAACCACGACGGGCGCTGCGTCCTCGTCACGGCGATATCGAAGGGCAATTGCAAAGTGCGTCGGGTTGGCGATCACAAGCGTGGCCTGCGGCACGGCCGACATCATGCGCTGGCGTGCGCGGTCGCGGGCGAGTGAGCGCAGGCGTGCCTTGACGATCGGATCGCCCTCCACCTGCTTGTGCTCATCCTTCACTTCCTGCTTGGTCATGCGCAGGTCGACACGCCACTGATGGCGGGACCAGAACAGATCGGCCACCGCGATCACCGCCACCACGAGCGTGACAACCACGAGGCTTTCCACAGCAATGTCGCGAATGACCGTGCTGAACTCGACCGGATTGGTGATCATCCCGGCAAGCAGGCGGGTCTCCGCCTCACGCATCGCAAATATCAGGAACCCGCCCGCCACAAGGATCTTGCCAAGGGATTTGGCGAATTCGACCATGCCCTTGACGCCGAAGATGCGGCTCCAGCCTTCCTTGAGCGAGATGCGCGAGACCTTCGGCTTGATGCGGTCGAGCACGAAACGGGGCGTGTTTTGCAACACCGAAGCTGAAATGCCGGCGGCCACCAGAAGCAGCATCACGACGCCGACCACCTTGGCGATCTCGAAGAACACCAGCTGATAGATCGCCATCGCATCCGAGCGGGTTTCGAGCGCCCAGCCATCGGCCCGTTCAAGGAAGGTCGACAGGAAGCTGCTCAGCCGCACCGCGCTGTCCTGAGCGAAGAAGATCGTGAAAGTGAGTATCGCCAGAAAAGATGCAAAAACAGGCACCTCCTTCGAGAAAGGCAATTGTCCCTTCTCGACGGAGTCACGGATTTTCTTCTCCGTGGCCTCTTCTGTTTTGCTTTCCTTGTCAGCGCCTTCCGCCATCAGACCCTTCGCTCAAACGCATTCAGACCAGACCGGCCGCCCGGAACGCCTTGTCAGGCGCGACCCGGACAGGCCTTGCGAAAAGCGTCAGGCGGCGGCCTGCTGCTGCATTCCGGGCAGTTCGAAACTGCCCTGCTGCGAAAGCTGAACCGCCATCGCGGAAATGCGCTTGCGGGCCTGATGGATCTCCGTCTCCGGCACATCCTCGGAACCGACACTGAGTTCCGCCTCGATCATGCGCCGCGTGCGCTGGCCAAGAGCGGAAAGAACCGCCTCCACCGCATCGGGCGAAGCATTGCGCAGCGCGGTCGTGACAAGATCGCTCGAAAGACCGTCGAACAGGGCGACGCGCGCCTTCTGGTCGAGAAGAACGATCTCCTCGAAGCTGAAGAGCTGCGAACGGATGGCTTTCACATCGCTCGTGCCGCTGCGCTCCAGCTCGTGGATGACCTCGTCGGCCTGTTCCTTGTCGAGTTCGTTGAGCAGCGAAGCCACGCGCGCCAGACCCACGGTGGAATCCTTGCCGGCGCGCATGTCGCGCAGCAGATCGGCCATGCGGTTCTCGATCAGCTTCTTGGCCGCCGCCGGCATGTCGCCGGTGGCCGCCATGCGCGCCACAACGGCGGTGCGCAGCGCCTTTTCCAGGCTCACCAGAACCTTGGCCGCAATCGCCGGCGAAATACCGCTCAGAATGGCGGCGATCACCTGCGGATGCTCGCTCGAAACCAGCTCGATCAGCTCTTCGGATTTCAGCTTTTCCAGCTCGGCCCAGATTTCCTCGGCCTCGCCGGCCTTCGGGTCGTTGCGTCCCATGAGGAGGTTCATCTCCTCCTCGGAAAGCGTCTCGGTCAGAATGGTGTCAATGCTGTCGGCAGAATCCAGCAGGCCGGCGCCTTCGGTAAACTCGGCCTCGAATTCGCCGACCACCTTTTCCAGCTCCGCCTGCGGAATGGTCCGCAACAGGCGTGCGCCTTCCATCAGCGCCTTGAGCTCATCCTGCTTGAAGAATTTGAGCAGGCGGCCCGCTGCGGGCTTGCCCATCGCCACCAGAATGGTGGCCGCTTTCTGCGCCTGTGTCAGAGCCAGAGCTTCCGTCATGACCAATCCGACCTTTCTCTTCGCAATCCAGTTTACTGGGCAGAAGCCCTGCCGGCAATTTCCGTAAGCTTCACGCCAAAGCGCGAAGGATCATCCTCGACCAGCGTGATCTCGCCGCGCGCGATGCGCCGGCCGTTCACCACGATCTCCACCGGCTCGCCGACACGACGGTTCAGCGAAACCGTCGATCCCTTCTTGAGCGCCATCAGCTGGGAAACAGGCATTTCCGCACTGCCCAGAACGATCTGCACCTCGACCGGAATGCTCATCACCAGTTCGGGATTGCTCGCAAAAGACCCGGCTTCGCCGCCGGTGCCCGACGTTTCCTCGTGGAGAACGTCCTTCAGCTCCTCAATGGCCTTGTTGAGCTCTTCCTCGCCGTTTTCCTGCGGCTCAGGCTCGGCATTGGTCATAGTCATTCTCCTTCACCGCGTTCCCGGCGCATCATTGCGCCAGAAGACCTTCGACGACGTCCTTGCGGGCATCGAAGGGTTGTTTGATCCGCACCGTGTAGTGATGTCCGGCCTTGCCGAAATCACAGGTGAACACCGTCTTGTCGCGCACCGCCAGCCGCGCCTCGGGCTGCGCGCCGTCACCGAACTCAATGACCTGGCCTTCGTGCAGCGAGGCAAGCTCGCCGAGCGCCATGCGCATCAGCGGGATGGTCGCGCGAATGCGCACATTGGAGCGCATCACTTCATCGCTGAAACGATTGTGCCAGTCGGCCGCCTTCGCATTCTGCTGGCGCTGGTCGCTGCCTTCCAGCTCCCGCGCTTCCAGAAGCAGGCGCTGCGGCATCCAGGCCGTAAGAACGCCGCCGCTTTCCTCACCGCCGATAGCGAAGCGCATCCGCACGCCCGGCCCGTCGCGAACGACGAAACGGCGGAAATCCGCTCCCGATTGAACGGTCGGCAGCAAAAGGCGCAGGCCAAGCGAGCGAGCGCCCTTGCCATTGAGAGCCTTGGCGAAAATATCAAATGTCAGCGCCGCCACATCGCGCTCAATCGCCGATGGCGGGCGCTGCAGCGGAACAGCCGGCAGTTCCGGATTGCCGCCAAACATCGTCCCCACGAGAATGGAGATGGCTGTCGGGTCAAGACGCATGGTCAGCGCATCGCCCGAAACTTCGCCGGCGATGACCGCGAGCGCGTCGCAGCAATCTTCCTTCGGCTTCAATTCCGCCAGTCGAACGATCTCCACATCGATCAGCTCAACCTTCACCGCTGCGGGGAGTTTTTCTTCCAGAGCGTCCATCACGCGCGTCAGGGCGCGGGTCGCACAGGAGCGCGCTGCTTCCGACACGCGGCGCGGATCGCCGGTGGCTCCCACCAGACGCTCCACGACGAGCGCACGCATCAGTTCTGGATCTTCGGTCAGCGCCATGGTCGGTTGTTGCTCCGTTGACGATCGCGCATCACGCGGCCTGCTTGTCACCGGCCCCGCCGGTATTCATCGTGCTCTGCTCCACCGCATCGATGGTCGGCCGGTCATGGGCCGAAATGGTCTTGCGGCCGAACTCCAGCGCCACCTGCGGCAGCGAGCCGTTCATGTAGGCAAGCAGCGTCTGCTTCACGATCACGTAAAGCCGGTTCTTCTTCTCACGCACGATCTTGATCTTGGTGGCGATCGGACCGACCACCGCATAGGACATGAAAATGCCGAGGAAGGTGCCGACGAGCGCCGCGCCAACCAGGCCACCCAGAATTTCAGGTGACTCGTTGATGGCGCCCATGGCCTTGATGACGCCCAGCACCGCCGCAACGATGCCCAGCGCCGGCAGACCTTCGGCCACCGCAACGAGCGCATTGTAGGATTTCAGCTTGTCGCGGCGGATGGTCTGGATTTCCTCATCCATCAGCGCCTCGATCTCGAACGGACGGGCATTGCCGATGATGATGATGCGGCAGTAATCGCAGATGAAGCTGGTCAGATCCTTGTTCGCCAGCACCGTCGGGTAGGACTGGAAGATCGCCGATTCCTCGGGATTGTCGATATGCGCTTCCACTTCGCTGCGCGACTTGGTGCGCAGTTCCCGCATCAGGCTGTGAAGAACGCCCAGCGTCTCCAGATAGTCCTTTTCCTTGGGAACCGAGCCCTTTAGCGCCTCGACACAGGCTTTGCCGGCGTCCTTGACCGTCGACATCGGATTGGCGACCAGAAACGTTCCGAAAGCCGCGCCGCAGATGATCACGACTTCCCAGGGCTGGAGAAGCACGTCCACATGGCCGCCCATCGCCATGTAGCCGCCAATCACGCAGCCGAGCGTTACCACGAGTCCGACAAGAATACCCATCTATACCGCCATCTTTTATAGGCCTTTTCTCCTGTGTACCCGCCGTGGCTTGCGTGAGGCTTGAATCCCGGAACGGCGTGCGGAAAGCCTCGCGCAAGATACGCAGACTAATTTGGCGCAACCGAAGATGGCGGAGGGTGCGCCTTGATCAACACGTTCACGAGCTACAACCTGATCAACCGCGACTTGTCGCGCTCGCTGGAGCGCGTCCAGTCCCAGCCAATGGTGCAGCGCGAGACGGAATATTATCAGCAGAACATCGGCCGGGTGACCTCCATCGAGGAATTCGTCAATGATGACCGCCTGTTCCGCTACGCCATGAAGGCGCACGGTCTGGAAGACATGGCCTATGCCAAGGCTTTCATGGTGAAGGTGCTTGAAGAAGGCATCAGCGACCCGGAAAGCTTTGCCAACAAGCTGACCGACAAGCGCTATATCGAGTTCGCCCGCACCTATAATTTTGCCGCCGGCGGCCCCGACACCACGAATTACAACCCGGCCCAGAAGGGCACCGTCGACAAATATCTCACGCGCGCCATCAAGAATGGCGTGCCGCCAAACGACCCGACGCTGATCGCCAGCCTCAACAACTATCTGGCGAAGATCCCCGACATCAAATCGGTCGACGATCTGATGGGCGATCAGGAGATGCTGACCTTCGCGCTCATGGCGCACGGTTTCGATGTCGAGGAGGTGATCGACCTCCGGTTCCTGCGCTCGGTGCTCGAAGGCGGGATCGACGATCCGCAAAGCCCGGCCAACCAGACCGAAGACAAACGCTACAGGGCGCTGGCCGAAGCGTTCAACTTCGCCCGCTATGGCGAGGACGCGACGACCTACAACATCGCCAACAATCTGGCCGTCGAGCGCTATATGCGCCAGACGCTCGAAGAGGATGCCGGCAAGGAAAACGAGGGCGTGCGGCTTGCGCTCTATTTCCAGCGCAAGGCCCCCGAATTCCGCTCCTACTACGAATTGCTGGCCGACAAGGCCATCGCGCAGGTGGTGCGCACCGCGCTCGGCTTCCCCCCTGCGCTGGCGCAGGCCGACATCGACAAGCAGGTCGAGATGATCAAGGAGCGCGTCGAGATCGCGGACTTCAAGGATCCCGAGAAGCTTGAGGATTTCCTGAAGCGCTTCACCACCATGTGGGAGCTGGAAAACCCCTCCGGCTCGCAGCAGACCTCCATCGCCGCGCTGTTCAGCCAGCCGGCGGAGTTCGGCATTTCCACCGACATGCTTTTCACCATTGCGCAGTTAAAGAGGTAGCAGACCAGATGCAGACCGGACTTTACGTCGCTCTTTCTTCTCAGGTCGCACTGGAAAAGCGCCTCGGAACTCTGGCCGACAACGTCGCCAATGCCGGCACGGTGGGCTTTCGCGGCACATCGGTGAACTTCCGGGATCTGGTGAGCGGCGACGGGCCGGATTCCGTCTCTTTCGCCGCACCCGGCTCCCCCAACATCGACACCCATCAAGGGGGCCTGCGCGAAACCAAGAACCCGTTCGATTTCGCGGTACAGGGGGAAGCGTGGTTTGGGCTCGAAACACCGGCGGGAACCGTGGTCACGCGCGATGGCCGCTTCACCATGCGCGAGACGGGCGAACTGGTCAGCCTCAACGGGCACCCGGTGCTTGATGCCGGCGGCGCGCCGCTGCTGCTCGATCCGCTGGCCGGCCCGCCGGAAGCCAGCGCCGATGGCACACTGCGCCAGAATGGCCAGCTTGTCGGCGCCATCGGCCTCTATGAGTTCGCCCCCTCGCAAAACTACGCCCGCTTCGGCAATTCCGGCTTCGTTGCCGATGACGCACAGCCCGTTGTCGATCAGCCCGGCGTCGGCGTGGCGCAGGGCTTTGTGGAAGAAGCCAACGTCAATCCCGTGCAACAGATGATGAACCTCATCGAAGTGCAGCGCACCTTCGAGCACGTGTCGGCGCTCATGAGCGATAGCGACACCGCGCTCAAGGACGCCATCAAGCTTCTGGGTGGGTGAGCATCACCGTGACAGAACTGCCCTCCTCCGCAACGCCGCCACGGGAAACCGTGCTGACCGCCCTGGAAGAAGCCTATCGGCGGATTGCAGGCGATGCGCGTTTTCTCGTCAGCCATGGCGGCCGGGTGAGCGAGGTCTCGCCCAGCCATTACAGCGTGCGCGGCCTGTCGGAAACGGCAAGGCTTGGCGATCTTGTGTCGCGTCGCGGCCGCAATGGCGGCGCTGCGGGTGCGGGCGAAGTCGTGCGGATTGCCCGCGACGGCGTGGTGGTTGCGCCTTATGAACGGGCCGGTGAAGTCGGGCTCGGCGAAGCGGTCTTCAATCGCGGACCGCTCAGCCTCGCCCCCGGCCCCTCATGGCGTGGGCGCGTCGTTGATGCGCTCGGACGCCCCGCAGATGGCGGCCCTGCGCCCGCCGGTGGACCGCTCACCACGGGCCAGGCCCCCGCCACACCGCCCGCCATGCAGCGCCAGCGGGTTTCGGAAGGTTTCCGCACGGGCGTGCGCGTGATCGACATTTTCACACCGCTCTGCCACGGACAGCGGCTCGGCGTTTTCGCCGGTTCCGGCGTCGGCAAATCGACGCTTCTTTCCATGCTGGCGAATGCCGACGCATTCGACACGGTGGTGATCGCGCTCGTTGGCGAGCGTGGCCGCGAAGTGCGCGAGTTCCTCGAAGACACGATTGGCCCGCAGGGCATGGCGAAATCCGTGGCGGTGGTCGCCACCAGCGACGAAAGCGCCATGATGCGCCGCCGTGCGCCGGACACGGCCATGAGCATCGCCGAATATTTCCGCGACCGTGGCGACCGGGTTCTGCTCATCGTGGATTCCATCACGCGCTTTGCCCACGCCCTGCGCGAGGTCTCCATCGGAGCCGGCGAACCGCCGGTCGCGCGCGGCTACCCGGCCTCGGTCTTCACCGAACTCCCCCGCCTTCTGGAACGCGCCGGCCCCGGCGAGACGGGAAGCGGCTCCATCACGGCCATCCTGTCGGTGCTGGTCGATGGCGACGATCACAATGACCCGGTGGCCGATGCGGTGCGCGGCATTCTCGACGGTCACGTGGTGCTCGACCGCGCGATTGCCGAACAGGGGCGCTTTCCACCCGTCAATCCGCTGGCCTCGATCTCGCGTCTTGCGGACCGGGCCTGGACCCCGGACGAAAAGCGCCTCGTCACGCGGCTGCGCGCCATGATCGCCCGCTTCGAGGACACACGAGACATCCGCCTGCTCGGCGCTTATCAGCCCGGTCATGACCCCGAGCTCGATCAGGCCGTGCGGCAGATCCCGCTCATCTACGACGCCCTTACGCAGTCGCCGAACGATCAACGCTCCGCCGATCCCTTCACGGATCTGGCGATGAAACTGAAAGCCGGGGAGCCGGTACAATGACAATCAGACTGGCAAGTCTCGAACTTCCGGACGGGCGGCGAACGGAGCCCAACCCGACCGCAGCAGACCCCATGCCCGATCCCCCGCAGGCGGCAAAGGCAGCGCCACGGCGCAGGTCCGGTTTCCTGCCCCGGCGCATACCAAAGCCGGGCATGCTGCACACGCCGAGCAGCAGCCGCAGCGACTGGATGATCATGCTGGGCGGGATCGGCCTCGCCGCCGTCTGCGCCATGTTCCCCTGGTACATCTTCTTCAACCAGGAACAGTTCGGCGTGCGCCCGATGACTTTTGCCGGACGTCCCACGCCGGAAGGCCCATCGCGCGACGCCCTGCCCGCGCTCATCGGCGCGCGTCTGCCCACCAACATGATCCCGTTGCCGCAGGTGGATTACACCGCCACCGGCACCGTGGACCGTGGACCGGCGGCGGTGCTCGAGGATCAGCCCTTCCCCGGAGACGGGCCGGGCTTTCGCCTGGTTCACGTGGTCGGCGGCCGCGCCATGATCGAAGACGAAGATGGCTACTGGATGCTCCAGCGCGGTTCGCGCCTGCCCGATGGCAGCCGCATCTCCCGTATCCAGTGGAAGAATGGCCACTGGGAAGTGATCACCTCACGCGAACTCGTCATCACGCTTTCCGCCGACGCCGGCAACGGCACGTAAGGCCCGCACAAGACTGGCTGCCTAAAGTGCCGGAAGACATGTTCGCATAGACCGAGAGACTTGCCAGATGCAGCCCGTCAATCTGTTCGACCTCGCCACACAGCAGGCCAAATGGCTGTCCGTGCGTCAGACGACGGTGGCCAGCAACGTCGCCAACATCAACACGGCCGGCTACAAGGCGCTGGAAGTGGAGCCGTTCGAAAACGTTCTGAACGGCACGCGGGTGGCGCTCCGGAACACCAATCCGAACCATCTGCAGTTTGGCGCAACGAATGCCTCCTTTTCCGTGACCAGCAAGGATGACCCGGCAGTCCTGCCATCGGAAAACACGGTGAACATGGAAGACGAGCTGTCCAATGCCGGCGAGGTGCGCCGCTCGTTCGAGCTCAACACTGCCATCGTCAAGGCGTTTCACCGCATGCTCATGACCACGTCGAGGGGGTAAATCTTGGATCCGCTTTCCGCTTCCCTGAAAGTCGCCGCATCCGGCCTGCAAGCGCAGTCCGAACGCATGCAGGTGGTTTCGGAAAACCTGGCGAACGCCAAGTCCACCAGCGACGTCCCCGGGGGCGATCCCTATCGCCGCAAGACGATAAGCTTCGTCGCGGAACTCGACCGCAATATCGGCGGCAGCGTCGTCGAGGTCGGCTCGGTCGCCCGCGACCCGTCCGATTTCACGTTGCAGTTCGACCCCGGCCATGAGGCGGCGGACGAGCGCGGCTACGTGAAGATGCCGAATGTGAACGTGCTGATCGAAATGGCCGACATGCGCGAGGCCAATCGCGGTTACGAAGCGAACCTGCAGGTGATCAAGCAGGCGCGCGAACTCATTTCCATGACCATTGATTTGATGCGGAGCCAGTCATGATCCCTCCAGTCGGCAGCATTGCCCCTTCGACCCTGACCGAGACCACGGGCCTTCAGCCCACCCGCCAGATGCCCGCATCCGAAACCGGCGAGGCTTTCTCCGCCATGCTCGGCGAGGCAGCGGCCAGCACGGTTGCCAAGCTCAACCATGCCGAAGGCGTTTCGCTCAAGGCCCTGCAGGGCGAGGCCGACACCCGCGAAGTGGTGGATGCCGTGATGAGCGCCGAACAGGCGCTGCAGGCCTCCATCGCCGTGCGCGACAAGCTCGTCACCGCCTATCTCGACATCAGCCGCATGGCCATCTGAGGAGCCTGATCCATGAAAGCCCTTTCGATCGCCGCAACCGGCATGAGCGCCCAGCAGCTCAACCTCGAAGTCATCGCGAACAACATCGCCAACATCAACACGACGGGCTTCAAGCGCGCCCGCGCCGAGTTCTCGGATCTGCTTTACCAGACCGAGCGCATGCAGGGCGTGCCGAGCCGCGCCAATCAGGCCATCGTGCCGGAAGGCGCAAATGTCGGTCTTGGCGTGAAGGCCGCAGCCGTGCGCAACCTCCACATTCAGGGCCCGATGAACAACACGGGCAACAAGCTCGACGTGGCGCTGGTCGGCAAGGGCTGGTTCGAGATCGAAGGCACCGATGGCGAGCCACTCTACACACGCGCCGGCTCCTTCAACACCAATGCCACCGGCCAGCTCGTGACCACGCAGGGCTACAACGTCAATCCGGCCATCATCGTGCCGGAGGACGCCATCGAGATCGTGATCAACAAGACCGGCCAGGTCTTCGCCCGTCTCGACGGACAGGCCGACCTTCAGGATCTCGGCCAGCTCACGCTTGCCAATTTCGCCAATGAAGCGGGTCTCGACCCGATCGGCGACAATCTCTTCCGTGAGACGCCGGCTTCCGGCGAGGCCATTCAGGGCGTGCCGGGCGATCCGGGCTTCGCCGTCATCGAACAGGGCTATCTCGAAGGCTCCAACGTGGACCCGGTGAAGGAAATCACCGAGCTGATCTCCGCGCAGCGCGCCTATGAGATGAACTCCAAGGTCATCCGCGCGGCCGATGAAATGGCCGCAACCGTCACCCAGTCGATCCGGTAGGTTCGCATGATACGGCACAACCCCATCCCCGCGCTTTTCCTCGCACTGGCAAGCCTCTTCGCCACGGGCCTTTCGGCTGTGGCGCAGGAGCAGGCGGTTGTGTCCACCCGCGTCATCTATCCCGGCGAGACGATCTCCGTCGATGCGCTCAACGAGGTGATGCTGCGCCGCCCGCCGCGCGGCAACACCGCCGTTGCCCGCATGCTGGAAGACATTGACGGCAAGGTCGCCCGGCGCACCCTGCTGCCGGGCCGGCTCATTCCCATCAGCTATGTCCGTGAGGCCTATCTGGTGGAAACGGGCAGCCCCGTCACCGTCACCTTCAATGAAGGCGCGCTCTCCATCTCGCTGCGCGCCGTGCCGCTTGAGCACGGGGCAGCCGGTGACATGATCCGCCTGCGCAATATCGAAAGCGGCCGCACCTTCACCGGTGTGGTCCTCGCTGACGGAACCGTCGAGGTCGGCGCCATATGATTTCCCGTCTCCTTTTCGCAGTGATGATGAGCGTCACGCTGGCCCTCCCGGCCGGCGCGGCTTCGCGCATCAAGGACATCGCCGTCTTGCAGGCCGCGCGCGACAACCAGCTTGTCGGCTACGGTCTGGTGATCGGCCTTCAGGGCAGCGGCGACAGCCTGCGCAACTCGCCCTTCACCGAACAGTCCATGCGCGCCATGCTCGAAAATCTCGGTATCGCGTCCGAAGGCGTGCGCTCGCGCGCCAAGAACGTCGCCGCCGTCATCATCACGGCAAACCTGCCGCCCTTCGTTCAGTCGGGCGCACGCATCGACGTCAACGTCTCTTCGCTGGGCGACGCCACATCGCTTGCCGGCGGCACGCTGGTCATGACGCCGCTGCGCGCTGCCGATGGCGAGATCTACGCCGTGGCGCAGGGCTCCGTCATCGTTTCCGGCTTCAATGCGCAGGGCCAGGCCGAAACGCTGACCCAGGGCGTACCCACATCCGGACGCGTGCCCAGCGGCGCAATCATCGAGCGCAAGGTCGAGGCCTCCATGTCCGACAGCGCAACGCTGGTGCTTCAGCTGCGCAATGCCGATTTCTCGACCGCCGTGCGTGTTGCCGACGCCATCAACTCCTACACCGGCCCGCGTTTCGGCGCGCAACTCGCCAAGGAAGAAGACGCGCGCACCATCCGCATTCGCCGGCCCAAGGGCGTTTCCTACGCCCGTTTCTACGCCGAGATCGAAAACCTGATGGTCGAATCCGACGGACCGGCCCGCGTCGTGGTGGATGAGCGCAGCGGCACCGTGGTCATCGGCAATGATGTGCGCATCTCCCGCGTCGCCATCAGCCATGGCGCGCTCACCGTGCGCATCACAGAAACGCCGCGCGTGGTTCAGCCCGAACCCTTCTCGCGCGGGCAGACGGCTGTCGAGCCGTTCACCGAAATCGAAGCCACCCAGCCGGACGCCAGAGTGGCGGTGCTGGACGGCCCCAACCTGCAAACCCTCGTTTCCGGCCTCAACCGGCTGGGCGTGAAGCCCGATGGCATCATCGCCATTCTTCAGGGCATCAAGTCCGCCGGCGCGTTGCAGGCCGAACTCGTGCTGCAATAGGTGCGCCGCATGTCTCGCAGGAACCCATTGAAGAAAATCGCAACGGGCGCTTTCGCCGGCGTTCTCCTTGCCGCGCAACTTGCGCCGCTGCACGCGCTGGCAGCAGAAAACCCCGCCACCATGAAGCCCGCCGAAGTGGAACGCTTCTGCGCCAACATCGCCGATGCGGCGCGCGACCGCCGTTACGCCCTTCAGGCCATGGAGCTGGAAAAGCTCAAGGGCGAAGTGGACGAACGCATCGCGGCTCTTGAGCAGAAGCGGGCCGACTACGAAGGCTGGCTCCAGCGCCGCAACATCTTTCTGGCGCAGGCCGAGGCAGGCATTGTCGAGATCTATTCGTCCATGCGGCCCGACGCCGCCGCAGAACGACTGGCGGAAGTGCGCGTCGAACTCGCCGCCGCCATCCTGATGAAGCTCGAGCCACGCACGGCCGGCATCATCCTCAATGAAATGAACAGCAAGTCCGCAGCGACGCTGACGACCATCATCGCCAGCGCCGCGCGGCCGGAGGACCCGTCATGACGTTCCGGCCCCTACTGATTCTGCCGCTCGCGCTGGTTGCCGGTTGCTCGCAGTCGATGAAGGAAATCGGCAAGGAACCGGCCATGACCCAGGTCGGCGCGACCATCGACCCGGAAGTCATGGCCGCCTACAATTATCCAAAACGCCCGGCCCCGGCCCTCACCCGCTATTCGCTGTGGGACGACAAGCAGAGCCGGCTCTTCACCGATGCCCGCGCGCTCAATGTGGG
>MRWG01000700.1_pt1 | contig 29929 bp, 31 predicted proteins | sample 1013341 | NCBI WGS metagenome assembly MRWG01 (sample SAMN06117577, study PRJNA244670) | biofilm metagenome | biome: Water; feature: Cathode Biofilm; material: Biofilm; isolation source: microbial consortium enriched at the cathode of a solar microbial fuel cell | place: USA: District of Columbia ... | reverse complement strand
GTCGGGCGCGCTGGATTTCGCGGCGCTGGCGCTTTTGCACGCGGGTCTCGGGCCGGACGAGGTGGATCGTGGCGCGGTCGGGCTGGGCCTGCCCGAGGGGCCGTGCCTGGCCATGGATCGAGAGGGGCTCGACGCGGCGCAGGCGCGGCTGGCGGCGCTGGCACCAAGGTTGGACATGTCACCGCCGGGGGCGGAGGGGCCGCTCGCCACGCGGATCGCGCGGGGCGCGCGCGGGCGCGCTGTCGGGCGCGGGTTCTATCAATATCCGCCCGAAGGCCCGCGCCCGGGGCGTGCCGACGGGGGCGCCGGGGTGCCGCAGGGCGTGGGCGCGGCGGAAGCGCTGCACGCCGCGCTGGTCAATACCGCCGAACGGATGCTGGCGGACGGTGTGCTGGGGCGTCCAGGCGATGCCGATCTGCTGGCGACCGCTTCGCCGGGCATGGCGCGCGACCGGGGCGGGCCGCTTTTTGCCGCCGATGATCGCGGGTTGCTGGCGGTTCTGCGCGACATGAAGGCGCTGGCGCCGATGTCAGAGGCATTGTGGGCGCCGCAGCCGGGTATCGAGGCGCGGGTGCGCGAGGGGCAGGGGTATTTCCGCCGCGCCGCCGCGATCAGCCGAGCATGATGCCCACCACCACCAGCATCAGCCCGATGACCGACAGGAACAGCGCCGCGAGATTGATCGGCAGTACCGCCTGCACTGCGGTGCGCATCTCGGCGTCCGACAGCCCCGCGCGGCGCAGCCGCCAGACCTTGAGAATGCACCAGACGAGCCCCGCGAGCCCGGCGAGAGAGACCGCCGCGCCGCCCCAGACCAGCATTTCCATCGTGCGCCCTCCGTCGGTTTCGCGTGTTGCCGCCCGCGGTTAGGCCAAAGCGGCACTCTGCGCAAGGGGCGCGGGCGTGATCGCGCTTGCGCGGGGCGCGCGGCGGCGATAGTCAGGCGGCCTGACCAGAGACCGCCAGACCGGAGAGCATTCATGAACGACATGACGTCCGACGTCGCCCATCGCGTCACCGCAGACGAGTTGCGCCAGTTCATCGAGCGTTTCGAGCGGCTGGAGGCCGAGAAGAAAGACATCGCCGACCAGCAGAAGGAGGTGATGGCCGAAGCCAAGGCGCGCGGCTACGACACCAAGGTGATGCGCAAGGTGATCGCGCTGCGCAAGCGCGATCGGGACGATATCGCCGAGGAAGAGGCGGTGCTGGAGATGTACAAGGAAGCGCTCGGCATGAGCTGAGTGGGGCTGCGCGCGTCTCGGCGGCAGCTCAGCCAACACGCGGGCGCTGGCGAAAGGCGAGGCGCATCTGTTTCTCCGTCTCGATGAGGACAAAGAACACGACGCCGACACCGACGATCAGCAACCCCTCGGTTAGCGGCACCGGCGCCGTTCCGAAAACCCGGTGCAGGGGCGGCAGGTAGGTGATGGCGCATTGCGCGCCCGTCACCGCCACGACGCAGATCCAGACCGTTCTCGTGCCCCGTGCTGCCGCCCATGTAAGCGAGGTGCCGTGGATGTTGCGGACGAAGAACAGGTGGAAAATCTCCAGCACGACCAGCGTGTTCATCGCCATGGTTTGGGCCAGCGCCGAAGGGTAGCCCTTGTCGATGGCGTGGAAATACATCCCGAACACCGCCGCGAGGAACAGCGCTGATACTAGCACGATGTGCCAGACCAGCCCGCCGGTCAGGAGCGGCTCATCGCGCGGGCGTGGCGGGCGGAGCATGGTGCCCGGCTCGGACGGCTCGAAGGCCAGCGCGAGACCCAGCGTGACGGCGGTGACCAGGTTGATCCACAGGATTTGCACCGCCGTGATTGGTAGCGCCATGCCAGCGAAGAGCGCGGTGATGATGGTCATCGCCTCGCCCGCGTTGGTGGGCAGGGTCCAGCTTATGACCTTCTTGATGTTGTCGTAGACGGTTCGCCCCTCGCGCACCGCCGCCGCGATCGAGGCGAAATTGTCGTCGGCCAGCACCAGTTCGGCCGCCTCCTTGGCCGCTGCGCTGCCCTTGAGCCCCATGGCGATGCCCGCGTCCGCGCGCTTGAGTGCGGGGGCGTCGTTGACCCCGTCGCCGGTCATCGCCACGGTGAGACCGCGCGATTGCAGCGCGGTCACCAGCCGCAGCTTGTCCGCCGGAGAGGTGCGCGCGAAGATGTCGGTCTGCGTCGCCGCGTCAGCGAGGGCGGCATCATCCATCGCCTCGAGATCGGCACCGGTGAGTACGCGGTCGTGATTTTGCAGCCCGACCTGCGCGGCGATGGCGCGGGCGGTGGCGGCGTGGTCGCCGGTGATCATCTTCACGCGGATGCCCGCGGCGCGGCATTCGGCCACCGCCGCGATGGCCTCCAGGCGGGGCGGGTCGATCAGGCCAACGAGCGCGACGAGGGTGAGATGCCCGTCGAGATCGCCGGGGCGGAGCGCGTCCTGCCCCGCCTCGGCTGCGCGAGTGGCCACCGCGATCACCCGCTGCCCGTCGGCGGCGAGCGTCTCGACCGTTTCGTGCCAATTCGCGGTGTCGAGCGGGGCCGTGCCACCATCCTCCGTGCGCTGAGTACTGCAAAGCGCGAGGACCGCCTCGGGCGCGCCCTTGACGTGGACGCAAGCGCGCCCCGCCCCGTCATGGTCGAGCGTTGCCATGTAGCGGTGCGCTGCGTCGAAGGGGATGGCGTCGCGCCGCGCCCAGCCGCCGAAGGGCGTGGTTCCCTCGCCGGTGATCTTGCCCGCGAGCGCGCGCAGTGCCCCCTCCATCGGATCGCCCTCCACGCGCCAGCCCCCCTCTGGACCGTGCAGCACCGCGTCGTTGCACAGCCCCGCCACGCGCGCGGCCTCCTCAAGGGTGGCACGCGTCTCGCCGTCGATGTCGAGAGTGCCCACGGGGGCATAGCCCTCGCCGGGCATCTTGAGAACGCGCCCGGTCGTGGCGAGCGTCGCGGCCATCATCTCGTTGCGGGTGAGTGTGCCGGTTTTGTCTGTGCAGATCACCGAAACCGCCCCAAGCGTCTCGATCGCGGGCAGGCGGCGGACGATGGCGTTGCGCCTTGCCATGGCCTGCACGCCGACGGCGAGCGTGATGGTGAGCACCGCCGGCAGGCCCTCGGGGATGGCCGCGACAGACAAGCCCACCACCGCCATGAACAGATCGGCAAAACCCAAGTGGCCAACGAAATAGCCATAGGCTAGCAGCGTGCCCGCGACGATTAGGATGAACATGGTGAGCCAGCGCGCGAAGCGGTCTATCTGCTCCACGAGCGGGGTGGTCAGCACCTCGACCCTGCCCAGCATGCCGCTGATGCGTCCGATCTGCGTGTCGCCGCCCGTCTCGCTGATCACGCCGTGCCCGGTGCCCGCCGCGACGAGCGTGCCGGAAAAGAGCATCGAGGCGCGGTCGCCGAGCGGGGCGTCGGTGTCGACCGGCGCGCAGCCCTTGTCCACCGGCATCGATTCGCCGGTGAGGATCGCCTCGCCCGCCTTGAGCCCGTTGGCGCGGATCAGGCGCAAGTCGGCGGGAACGAGATCGCCTGCCTCCACGAGCACGATGTCGCCGGGCACCAGATCGCTTGCCTCGACGGTGATGCGGTGGCCGTCGCGCAGCACCGCCGCGCGCGGGGCGAGCATTTCGCGGATCGCGGCCATCGCCTGTTCGGCGCGGCCCTCCTGCACGAAGCCGATCACCGCATTGACGACCACGACCGCGAGAATCACCCCGGTATCCACCCAGTGTCCCAGCGCCGCCGTGACCGCCGCTGCGCCGATCAGCACGTAGATCAGCACGTTGTGGAACTGCGCGAGCAGGCGCAGCAGCGGACCGCGTCCGGGCGGATCTGGCAGGCGATTCGGGCCGTGGCGGGCGAGACGGCGGGCAGCCTCGTCGCCGCTCAGTCCCGCGGGCGTCCCGCCGAGTGCGTCGAGCGCGCTTTCGGTTGTCCTGTCGTGCATGGTGATCCCCGGATTCGGTGGCGGACCGGTGGGCCGGTCCGCGCGGCGACGATACATGACCTGGCCCTTGCAGGGAATTGACACAAGTCAGTGTCATCCCCGCCCATGACAGCGATACTCGGACGCGCGGGTGTGGCCTGTCGTTGCCTCCCCGCTGACCGCAAAGGAGAGTTCCGCATGACCCGCACGCCCGCCCGCCGCAAGACCCGCGAGGACGCGCCGCAGGACGCTCTAACCCCGCCTGCCGAGGTTTCGCAGGTGCCCGCGCCAGCCGAAGGCGCGCGCCCCGACCGGGTGGAGCCGCACCCGCACGCCGCGCTCGACCGCGCCACGATGGCCAGCCTCGCGCGGTTTACCGCCGGGCTGTCGCCCCACGCGATGATCGACGCCTGGAGCGATTGGGCCATGCACCTTGCCCGTGCGCCGGGGCGGCAACTGGAACTGGCGGAGCGGGCGCAGGCAAACGGGACGAAGCTGGCGCAATACGCCGCCGCGCAGATGACCGGGAAGGCACCGGACAAGCCCTTTGCGCCGGGGCGTTACGACACGCGCTGGACGCATGAGGGCTGGGACAGGGCGCCCTTCGCGCTCTGGCAGCAGGGGTTTCTCGCCACGCAGGACTGGTGGGAGGCGGCCACCTCGAACCTGCGCGGATTGCGCAAGCAGAACGCGGACCGGACCGGCTTCACCATGCGGCAGCTTCTTGACAGCGTGTCGCCGTCGAACTTCCCGCTTGGCAATCCCGAGATCATCGAGAAGACGCAGGCCACCGGCGGGCGCAACCTGCTCGAGGGGGCCGCGCATTATGCCGATGACGCCTGCCACATTCTCGCGCAGGAGCATCGCGCCGTGCCCGAGGAATTCGCGCTCGGCAAGGTGCTGGCCGCGACACCGGGCAAGGTGGTGTGGCGCAACGAGCTGATGGAGCTGATCCAGTATTCGCCCACCACCGAGGAGGTGCAGGCCGAGCCGGTGCTTATCGTGCCGGCGTGGATCATGAAATACTACATCCTCGATCTTTCGCCCGAGAATTCCTTTATTCGCTGGCTGGTGGGGCAGGGGCACACAGTATTCTGCATCTCTTGGCGCAACCCGGGAGCCGAGCACGCCGAGCTGTCGCTGGAGGATTACCGCACGCAGGGGATCATGCAGGCGCTCGACGTGATCAACGACATCGTGCCGGGCCAAAAGGTGCACGCCAACGGCTATTGCCTCGGTGGCACGCTACTGGCCATCGCGGCGGCGGCGATGGCGCGCGATTGTGACGACCGCCTCGCCTCTGTCACGCTGATGGCCGCGCAGGTGGACTTCGTCGCGGCGGGCGAGTTGCTGCTGTTTCTCGACGAGAGCCAGGTGGCCTTTCTGGAGGACTTGATGTGGTCGCAGGGCTATCTGGACCGGCCGCAGATGTCGGGTGCCTTCGCCGCCATCCGGTCGGAGGACCTGATCTGGTCGCGCGCCGTGCGCCGCTATTTCCTGGGCGAGCCGGACCTGCCCACCGATGTCACCGTCTGGGTCAACGACACGACGCGGATGCCCGCAAGGATGCATTCGGAGTACCTTCGCGGTATCTTTCTGGAGAACCGCATCTCGGCGGGGCGCTTTGCAGTCGAGGGGCGGGTGATCGCGCTCAAGGACATTTCCGTGCCGGTCTTTGTCGTGGGCACCGAGACCGACCACATCGCGCCGTGGCGGTCGGTCTACAAGACCGCGCTATTCACCGATTGCGACCTGCATTTCCTGCTCACCAAGGGCGGCCATAACGGTGGCATCCTGTCTGAGCCCGGCCACAGGGGGCGGCATTACCGGATCGGCCACAGGCCTGCCGGGGCGCATTACCGCGACCCCGACACATGGCTGGCGGCACATGATCCGGTGGCGGGCTCGTGGTGGCCGGAATGGGGGCGTTGGCTGATGCGCCACAGCAGTGGCGCGGTACCCGCGCCAGGCAGTCATCAGGGCTATCCCGCCCTCGCGGACGCACCGGGGACGTATATCCATCAGACCTGAGGCATCTGCTGATCGGGTTGGCCATGATCCCCCGCGCATCCTGTCGGAGCGTTTTGTCTGCGACTGACCGCCCGTCAAGATCGCGCGCCCGTCCTCGCGCCATTGCGGCAGGCCGCCGTCCATGCGCCGCGCGTTGAAGCCGCGGTTGCGCAACAGGGCCACGGTCTGATGGGCGTAGATGCAATAGCGCCCCCGGCAATAGGCGACGATCTCTGCCTCGGGGTCGAGCGTGGGCAGGAGCTGGTCGAGATCGGCCAGTGTGGTGTTGCGCGCTCTGCACCAAGGCGGGGAAGGAGACGCCAGAGGGGATCTACAATATCGAACGGATGCTGCGCTATGCCTCAGATTTCGTCGCGCAGCGGAATGATCTGTTGCACGATTCCCACGAGAACCAGGTAGACGCTGGTGACCACCAGCCCCCAATGTGCCCAGCTTTCAGGGTCGAAATGCACCCAGGCCGCCCAGCCCGCGAAAAACGTCCACGCCAGCGCCATCGGCAGCGACAGCCAGCGCCAGCGTTCGGTGCGAACCGGGTGGATGAATTTCAGCGGCAGGAACATCGCCACCGCCAGCACCGTCACGAGCGCAAGGATTATCCAGGTTGCGGGCTCGACCGCGAACAGCACGAGCACCAGCATGTTCCAGCAGCCAGGGAAGCCGGAAAAGGAATTGTCCCGCGTCTTCATCCGGCTATCGGCGAAATACATGGCGCTGGCATAGGTGATGACGATGATCGCCACCCATCCCGTCCAGCCCGGCAGCAGATCGGATTTGAACAGCGCGAAGGCCGGAATGAACACGTAGGTGAGGTAGTCGATGATGAGGTCGAGCAGCACGCCATCGAATTCCGGTGCGGTGGTCTGCACATGGTACTTGCGCGCCAGCGGCCCGTCGATGCCATCGACGGCAAAGGCCACCACGAGCCACAGGAACATCAATTCCCATTCGCGGTCGACCGCGGCGAGCATCGCGAGCATCGCGAAAACCGCGCCGGTGGCGGTGAACAAGTGGACGAGCAGGCCGCGGTGATGAGGTGTCATGGCTTTTTCATGCCCCAAGCACCGGCGTTTTGCAAAGCGAAACCCGGCCCCATTTCAGGGGCCGGGCCGGAAATAGTGTGCGCTGGCGCGCGGATGCGCAGATACGCGGCGGCTCAGTTCGAGACGCGGACCTCTTCGACCGGGTAGGCCAGCATGTCCTGCGCCTCCCACGAGACGTGGCAATCGTGGCAGAAGCTCTGCTTGATCTTCATCGGCTTGCCGTTGGGCATCAGCGCCGAGTAGATCCAGTCTCCGGCGTCGGGGGCCGCGCCCTCCTCGCCCTTGGTCATGATGAAGAGCGGGCCGGGGCGGGCCGTCTTCTTCTTGGTCGAGATGGTGATGCTTTCCTTGGCGAGCACCGAGCCGGCAGGCATGTCCACGCCTTCGGTGGCGAACTTGAGGTATTGCTCGGCGGCCACGTCATTGGCAAAGGTCAGCAGCAGGCGGCTGCCGTGTGCGCCCTGCACCGCCGGACGGGTGCCGGTCACCGTCCAGTCGCGGTAGGCGGTGGCAACCTCGTTGCCGTCCTTGGCATAGCCCTCGGCCATCTTGTCCGAGAGGCAGGTGTAGATCTCGTTGATCGCCGCCGCGTCGAGATCGAACGGATCCTCGACATCGGCCTTGCAGTTGCTGGCGACGGCCGAATGCCCCAGCATGACGCTGATGGCGAGGGTGGCTGCGGCAAAAAGCTGGCGTTTCATTGGGGTGGTACTCCGTTTCCTGACGTGACTTGCAATGCGTCCGGGACGGAGGGTGGCATATCTCGGCTGTAATTGAACCTAACACTTGCGTGAGGGTGGGCGCGCCTCAGCCGCCTCCCTGCGGGTGGGCGCGGGCGTAGACCTCCATCAGGCGCGCGGTGTCGACGCCGGTATAGGCCTCTGTGGTCGATAGCGACGCGTGGCCCAGCAATTCCTGGATCGCGCGCAAGTCGCCCCCGGCGTTGAGCAGGTGAGTGGCAAAGCTGTGGCGCATCGCGTGGGGTGTGGCCGAGGCCGGCAGGCCAAGTTGCGCACGGGTCTGCGCCATCGCCCTTTGCACGGCGCGCGCGCCCAGACGCCGCCCCCGCACCCCAAGGAAGAGCGGGCCGCGATCGGTGATCGGGAACGGGCAAAGCCGCGCGTAGGCGGCCACGGCGTCGCGCGCGGGCGCGATCACCGGCACCAGCCGTTCCTTGCCGCCCTTGCCGGTGATGCGCAGCGTGTCGCCGAGGGGCTGCGCGGCTCCTTCGAGCCCCAGCGCCTCGGAAATGCGCAATCCGCAGCCGTAGAGCAGCGTCACCACGGCCGTGTCGCGTGCCGCGATCCACGGCTCTGGCGCGTCCGTCTCCAGCGTGTCGAGCACATCCTGCGCGGCGTCCACCGACAGCGGGCGGGGCAGTTTGCGCAGGTATTTGGGCGCGCGCGCCGAGAGTACCGCGGTGGGCTCGAATCCCTCGCGCTCGGACAGCCAGCGGTAAAAGCTCTTGATCGCCGAGAGGCGGCGGGCGAGCGAGCGGGGGCCAAGCCCGGCGGCGCGCTCATGCGCCATGAAGGCGCGCATATCGGCGGTGGTGATGCGCGCGAGCGCCCCGAGGCCCTGCGTCTGCCCGTGATGGCCGGTCATGAAGGTCAGGAAGGCGCGCAGGTCGCGCGCGTAGGCGTCGATCGTATGCCCGGCGGCCCCGTCGAGCGCCTTGATGGCAGCCAGCCAATCGGCCAGCGCCGCCCGGGCGGCGGCGGAGATCATGACAACCAGCGGCGCATCACCCTCTCGAACACGCCGGCGAAGAAGGCCAGAAGATCGCTGCCCTGCTGCGGGCTGAACTGGTGCGGGTCCTCGGCGCCCATCACCAGCATCCCCGGCAGCCGGTCGGCCCCGAAATCCAGAAGCAGGCACGCCTCGGAGCGGATATGCTGCGCGGTGCGGCCATAGACGCGGCTGTCGCCCTCGTCGAGCTGGCGCAGCGTGACCTGCCGCGTGGGCGCATCGCGCCCGCCGGTGAGGTAGCCGCGGATGAAGCCCGGCTCGGCCACCGACAGCACGTTGCCGAGGCGGCGCACCGCCGGGTCGTCGTCGTTCTGTACCGATTCGAGCACCAGCCGCATGGCGTCCACGCGCAGGATATGGGCCACCTCGCCGTCAAGGTCGCGCAGGAAGCTCTCGAACTCGACCGGGTCGAGCATCCGCAGGATGGCACGGTGCACCTGGTTGGTGCCGGCGAGGTTTTCGTAGGCGGCGGCGATCACCGCGCGGTGGGTTTCCTCGAGCCGGTCGAGCCGCGCCTCGAGCCGGTCCATGGCGATGCCGCGCATATCGACGATGTTGGTGCCCATCTCGCGCTCGTTGGCGGCGATGAGGGCGCGCATCATTTCGGTGTCATCGAGGATCACGTCCGGCTCGGAGATAATCCGCTCGCGCAGGGTATCGTCGATGCGGGGCTTGCTGCTCATCGCTGCCTCATTCGCTTGTTTTGCGGCAGACTAGCAGAAGCCGCCGCGGAATGCCGCAAGAAAATGCGGTATTCGGTTGTGCGTGTGTGTCATCCTCGGACCCCACCCGAGGATGACGGGGGCGGTTCAGAGGATCTTTTGCCCGGTCTTTTCCCAGTCGGCCATGAAGGCGGCAAGGCCCTTGTCGGTGAGGGGATGGGCGGCCATCGCCTTGATGACGGCGGGGGGGGCGGTCATCACGTCGGCGCCGATCATTGCCGACTGAAAGGCGTGGTTCACCGTGCGGATCGAGGCCGCGAGGATCTGCGTCTCGAACCCGTAATTGTCATAGATCTGGCGGATGTCAGAGATGATCTGCATCCCGTCGAGGTTGATGTCGTCGAGCCGCCCGATGAAGGGCGAGATGAAGGTCGCCCCCGCCTTGGCCGCCAACAGCGCCTGATTGGCCGAAAAGCACAGCGTCACGTTGACCATGTTGCCCTCGCCCGAGAGCACCTTGCACGCGCGGAGTCCGTCCCAGGTGAGCGGCACCTTGACGGCGATGTTCGGGGCGATGGCGGCGAGCTTGCGGCCCTCGGCGATCATGGCGTCGGCCTCGAGCGCCACGACCTCGGCGCTGACCGGGCCATCGACCATGTCGGCGATCTCCTTGGTCACTTCGAGGATGTCGCGCCCCGATTTGAGGATCAGCGAGGGGTTGGTGGTGACGCCATCGACCATGCCGAGATCGTTGAGCTCGGCGATCTGGGCGGTGTCTGCGGTATCGACGAAGAATTTCATGGGGCGGCCCTCTCTGGCGGCTTGGGTTGTTTCACCCCCGGCTTTACCGCATAGACGGGGAGGCCGAAACCCCGCAAACCCGGCCCGGAGGAGCCTGTCGCGCGTGAGCCAGAGCTGCAATTTCGAGAGAGGGGCGTTGGTGGCGGTGCTGACCGCGCAGCCATTGGGCGGCACGCTCGACTATCTCGCGCCCGAGGGAGGCTGCGACGCGGGCGATTTCGTCGAGGTGCCGCTGGGGCCGCGGCGCGTGCTGGGCGTGGTCTGGGGGTCGGGCGCGGGCGGTTTTGACCTGGCCAAGGCCAAGGCGGTGAACCGGGTGCTCGACCTCGCGCCGATGGATGTGGCGATGCGCGGATTCCTGGAGCGCGCGGCGGCCTACACGCTGACACCCTTGCCGGCGATGCTGCGGCTGGCCACGCGCGCGCCGCGGCTGATGGACCCGCCCGGCGCGCAAAAGGTCTATCGCCCCGGCGATGCCACGCCCGCCCGGATGACCGATGCGCGCGCCCGCGTCCTGGCGGTGCTGCGCGAGCATGGCGGCATGGGGTTCGGTCTGGGCGATCTGTGCGATCTGGCGGGGGTCTCGGGCGGCGTGGTAAAGGGGCTGGTGGCGCAAGGCGCGCTGATCGAGGCGGAGGCCCCGCGCGACGCGCCCTATCCACGGCTCGATCCCGACCGCCCCGGCCATGCGTTGAACGAGGATCAAGCGGCGGCCGCCGCGGCGCTGTGCGACGGTGTGCGCGCGGGCCGGTATGGCACCACGCTTTTGCGCGGGGTCACCGGGTCGGGCAAGACCGAGGTTTACCTGGACGCGGTGGCCGAAACCCTGCGGCAGGGGCGGCAGGCGCTGGTGCTGCTGCCGGAGATCGCGCTGACCACGGAATTCATCGACCGGGTGGAGGCGCGGTTCGGGGCCAAGCCCGCCGAGTGGCATTCGGGCGCGGGGCAGGCCGAGCGGCGGCGTATCTGGAAGATGGCCGGGGAGGGCGGCGTGCAGCTTGTGGTGGGGGCGCGCTCGGCGCTGTTTCTGCCGTTCCGCGATCTGGGGCTGATCGTGGTGGATGAGGAGCACGACCCCTCCTACAAGCAGGAGGATGGCGTGCTCTACCATGCGCGCGACATGGCCGTGCTGCGGGCCTCAATGGGGGACGCACGGGTGGTGCTGGCCTCGGCCACGCCGTCCCTGGAAAGCTGGGCCAATGCCGAGGCCGGGAAATACGACCGGCTGGACCTCGCGGCGCGGTTCGGGGTGGCGGCGCTGCCACGGATGCGCGCCATCGACATGCGCGCCGAGGCGTTGCCCGCGAGCCGATGGGTGTCACCCACCTTGCGCGCGGCGGTGACCGCAAGGTTGGCGGCGGGGGAGCAGGCGATGCTGTTTCTCAACAGGCGCGGCTATGCGCCGGTCACCGTGTGCCGGGCCTGCGGGCACCAGATCGGCTGCGAGCACTGCGACGCGCGCATGGTCGAGCACCGGTTCCAGAACCGGCTGGTCTGTCACCAGTGCGGCGAGAGCGCAGCCCTGCCCGCGGCCTGCCCGTCCTGCGGCGCCGAGGGGCGGCTCGCCGCCGTGGGGCCGGGGGTGGAGCGGCTGGCCGAGGAGGCGGGCGCGCTTTTCCCCGAGGCGCGGATCGCGGTGTTGTCGTCGGACCTCTTCGGCTCGGCCCGGGCCTTGAAGGAGCAGATCGCCGAGATCGCGGCAGGGGCGGCGGATATCGTTATCGGCACGCAACTCGTGGCAAAAGGGCACAACTTTCCTTTGCTGACGCTGGTGGGGGTGATCGACGCCGATCTTGGGCTTCAGGGCAGCGACCTGCGCGCCGCCGAGCGCACCTTTCAGCTCATGCGGCAGGTGGCGGGGCGGGCGTGGCGATCCGAGCGGGAAGGGGTGGCGCTGTTGCAGACGCACCAGCCGGAGCATCCGGTGATCCGCGCGATCCTCGGCGGTGACGAGGAGGGATTCTGGCGCGCCGAGGCGGGGGCGCGGCGGCAGGCGGGCGTGCCGCCTTATGGGCGCATGGCGGGGATCATCCTGTCCTCGCCGGATGCGCGTGCGGCGTTCGATCTGGGCCAGACCCTCGCGCGAAATGCCGCGCCGCTCAGGGCGGCAGGGGCCGAGGTGTTCGGCCCCGCGCCTGCGCCGATCGCGCGGATCAGGGGGCGGCACCGGGTGCGGCTATTGGTCAAGGCGCCCAAGGGTGCGCCGCTGCAAGAGGCCATCGCGCGCTGGCTCGCGCCCGTGAAGCTGCCCGCGCAGATGCGGTTGGCGGTGGATATCGACCCGCAGAGTTTCTATTGAGGGGACCGGAAAACCGGTGTCGGTATCGCGTCGGTATCCTGTCGGTATCGCGCCGGTGCGCGGTGTTGCAAAACGCGGTTTCGTGAATAGGTCACCGGAGGATATGAAAACAGGCCGAAGGAGAGCCTCTTGACCGATCGGACGACAAGTATCGAAAACCTGCAGACCGCGCTGTCGATGGAATTGACGGCGGTGCATCAATATCTGCTGCACGCCCACACCCTCGAGGATTGGGGCATCGACAAGCTGGCCGTGAAGATGCGCGAGGAGATGCACGAAGAGCTGGGCCATGCCGGGGCGTTCATCGACCGGATCATGTTCCTCGGCGGCGTGCCCAAGCTGGAGGCGGCCAAGACGCCGAACAAGGCCGAGAGCCTCAAGGCGTTGTTCGAGGCCGACAAGACAGAGGAAGCCGGGGCCATCGAGTTCTATACCAAGGCCGCGCGGCAGGCGTTCGAGAGTGACGATATCGGCACGCGGGCACTGTTCGAGCGGATCGTGCAGGACGAGGAGGGCCACTGGGAATGGCTCGACCTGCAACTCGACCTGTTGCGCAAGATGGGCGAGCCGGCCTTCATGGCCAATTACATGAGCGGCACGAGCGCAGATCAGGGCGCGGGCTGACGGCGGCGCGGCTGTCATCCTCCGGCTTGGCCGGAGGATCTCGTGGTAAGAGGAGAGCCTCGGGTCAAGCCCGGGGATGACGCCTGGTCGCTTTCTTGAAAAGAAAGCGGTCCGAAATCTTTTGAAGATTTCGGGCGGACGAGGTCGCGGCCTCTCGCCAAGGCCGTGACTTGGGCGTAAGGAATGCGCATGAATGCGCAATTCCCCCTTGGCCGGGCGCGGGATCTGCCCGTCTGGCGACGCCCCGTGACGCTGCTCTTCCTCATGGCCGCCGCGATGCCGGTGGCCTTTGCCACATGGTCGGCGCTGCTCAACAATTTCGTCATAGAAATGGCCGGGTTCGACGGCTCGGACATCGGCTGGCTGCACACGGTGCGGGAAATCCCCGGCTTTTTCGCCATCGGGGTGATCGCGCTCATCATGTTCATGCACGAGCAGGTGCTGGGCCTGGTGTCGCTGCTGTTGCTGGGGGTGGCCACGGCGTTCACCGCGCAGTTTCCCTCCTTGGGCGGGATTCTCACCATCACCATGCTCAGCTCGATCGGGTTTCACTATTTCGAGACGGTGAACCAGTCGTTGCAACTGCAATGGCTCGACAAGCTGCGCGCACCGCAGATGCTGGGATGGCTGCTGGCTGCGGGGTCCGGCGCCACGCTGGTGGCCTATGTGCTGATCGTGCTGACGTGGCGGGCGTTCGATCTGAATTACAACCTCGTCTACATGGTGTCGGGCGGGTTCACCGCCTGCGTCGCGGTGTTCTGCCTGCTCGCCTATCCGCGCTTCGAGGCGCCGAACCCGCAGGTCAAGAAGATGGTGCTGCGCCGCCGCTACTGGCTCTATTACGCACTGCAATTCATGGCCGGCGCGCGGCGCCAGATATTCGTGGTCTTCGCAGGCTTCATGATGGTCGAGCGGTTCGGTTTCGAGGTGCACGAGGTGACCGCGCTGTTCATGATAAACCTCGTGATCAACATGGTGGCGGCCCCCCTGATGGGCCGGGCGGTATTCCGCTATGGGGAGCGCAATACGCTGATATTCGAATATGTGGGGCTGGCACTGGTATTCCTCGCCTATGGCGGCATCTACATGTTCGGCTGGGGGGTGGTACTGGCCGCCGGGCTTTACGTGGTGGATCACGTGTTGTTCTCGCTGGCGCTGGCGCTCAAGACCTATTTCCAGAAGATCGCCGATCCCGGCGACATCGCCCCCACCGCCGCCGTGGCCTTTACCATCAACCATATCGCCGCTGTGTTCCTGCCCGCCGCGCTGGGCTATCTGTGGCTGGTCTCGCCGGCCTGGGTGTTCGTGATGGCCGCCGGGATGGCCGTGGTGTCGCTGATGCTGGCGCTGATGATCCCGCGCCACCCCGAACCGGGGTATGAAACCATTCTGGCAGGCTTTGTGCCGAAACCCGCAGAATGATTTCAGAGCCAGTACCCGCGCAGGGCAAAGGCGATCACGGCTGCAGCGATAGCGAGATTCAGGGTCCAAAAGGCGCGGATGATGCGTTGGCGGCTGGTTCGGTCAGTCATAGCTGAACTGCTCTGAAAGGATATGGCGCGCGGGCACGCCCATCTCCAAAAGCGCGGTTTCGACCATATGCAGCATCGGCGGCGGACCGCACAGGATAAAAACCCACGCCTGCCGCGCGTTCTCGTCAATGTAGCGCTCAAGCAGGTCCCGGCGGACAAAACCGGTTTCTCCGGTCCAGCCATCCGGGGGGTCGGATAGCACATGCACAAGCGTGAGCGGTGTGTCTCTCGCCATCTGGCTCAGCGCGTCGCCATGGACGATCTGCCCGGTATGCCTGTTGCCATATATCAGCAGGCGCGGGCGCGGGTCCTCTGCTGCGTTCAAGGCACGCAGATGTGACAGCGTCGGAGCAATGCCAACCCCGCCCGCGATCAGGCACAGGCCTGCGGCGCTCTCATGCCCTTTTAGCGTCAGGGCCCCGAACGGCGCATCCACATAGGCGCGCGTGCCGGTCGCGACTTCCCCAATGTGATTGGTGAAATCTCCCAGTTCCTTGATGACGAAGCGCAGTTCGGATCCGTCGCTGGGTGCCGAGGCGATCGAAAACGGGTTTTCATTCAACGAAAAAGCGCTGCGCCCGATGCTGATCCAGGCAAAATGCCCGGGGGCATAGCGCAGGCCGTCATGCCCCTCTGGCACAAGCCGCAATTCCCATGTCCGGTCGGCCAGCTTGCGCACCCGGCTGACCCGCCAAAGATGCGCGCGCTTCCAGATCGGCTTGATCACGTAGACCCAGAGCAACGAGAGAACCGCGATGCCGAGCAGACTGCCCCAGACCCAGGTCAACACCGGCTCACGGCTATATTGCCCGGCCCGCGTGGCGTGCAGTACGCCCAGGGCCGCCACGATCAGCGCCATCACCCCATGCGTCAGACGCCAATGCTCATGGCGGTACAACGCATCGCGCCCGATCGCCATCACCATCAGGGCCCCCAGCAGAAGCCAGGCGATGATTCCAGGCCAGAGACCATCAAACCCGAAATCCAGCGCGCCCGAGCCCGGCGGCAACTGGCGGGGATCAAGGCTTTGCTGTCCCCGATAGAGAAACGGATGCAGGACGATCAGAACTGCCGCCGACCGTGCCAGCAACTGGTGCAGCCGCATCGTGATATCCATCCCGATGTTGCCCGAGATCGACCGGAAACGCCCCGACAGCACAAATTCAACCAAGAGGATGGCAAGCCCCGCCATGCCGGCGCCAGCGGCCAGTTCATCCCACACGCCCCGTGGTGGCTGGCCCTGCACCGTGGCCAGCGCCAGCGGCGTGCAGACCACCAGGATATAGAAAAGGAAAAGAACGGCTGCGGGCATTGGAATTCCATCTGAGCTCTAGTTGTCCGGAAGCAGGCGTGTTCCATCGACTTGTCTTCGATACCATACGCGCCGCTGCCGCTTGCGGCTCCTGCGGTATCGTGTCACGAAATTCATTCGATCAACAGGCTTTATACGGACCTCTTATGACAAAGACCTATACCGCGCTCACCACGCTCAGCGACAAATCACAGGCCGAGGCGCTCGCCGAGGCGCTGGAGAGGCTGACACCCGAACCGACCGGCGTCGGTGCCTTCGAGATGGAGGACGGATCGGGCCTGTGGGAGATCGGCGCCTATTTCGAGGAGGCCCCTGATGCCGTCGCCCTCGACCTGCTGGCGGCGGCGCATGGCGCGCGTCCCTTTACCGTGTCGGAACTGCCCGAGATCGACTGGGTCGCCAAGGTGCGGCGTGAGTTGAGCCCGGTCGAGGCGGGGCGGTTTTTCGTTTATGGCAGCCATGACGCGGACCGCGTGCCGGAGGGATGCGAGCCGCTGCTGATCGAGGCGTCGATGGCGTTCGGCACCGGGCATCACGGCACCACGCTTGGCTGTCTGCGGGCGCTCGACCGGTTGGCGGCGGACGGCTTCGAGGGCAAGTCGGTGCTGGACCTAGGCTGTGGCACCGCCGTTCTGGCGATGGCGGCTGCGCGCATCTGGCCTGCCGTGATCCTGGCCTCGGATATCGACGCGGTGGCGGTGGAGGTGGCCGAGGCAAACCTGGCGGCCAACGCGCTGACGGGCCGCGTGACGTGTGTCGAGGCCGAGGGGCTCGACCACCCGGTGCTGCGCGACGCGGCGCCCTTTGACCTGATCTTTGCCAATATCCTCAAGGGGCCGCTGCTGGCGCTGGCGCCGGGGATCACCGAAGCCCTCGCGCCCGGGGGCAGGGTGATTCTGTCGGGGCTGCTCAACGAGCAGGCCGCGGAGGTAGTCGCGGTTTATTCAGAGCTTGGAAACAGTCTCGAGCATCACGAAGAGATTGGTGACTGGTCAACCCTGACAATGTCTAAAAGTCACTGAAAATATGTCGAAATCTGGCCGAAGCGAGGGGTCTGCCCAGTTATTGCCACATTTTGACCGCACAATAATCGCATCGCGGTGGGGGCCCTTTCTTCGGGACTGAGGCGATGTCTGATGCCACTCGGAATTTCAACGCCCGCCTGCGCCGGATCGACGAGTCGCACGCCCGGCTGGGACGAGGCTATGTCGGCAAGGTTCGGCCAGACGGTCTGATCGTTTTCGCGCCGTGCCGCCGCCGACGGATGATCCCGCTACGCGGCGTTCTCTACCTCTTGGTCGGCTTTGTCTTCTTCAAGGCGGTCGTGCTCGCGCATCTGGGTGGAGACACCTACGAGGCGCGGATTGCGCGGTTGGCCGAGGGTCATGTGCTCGAACAGGCGGGCGCAATGATCATGCAACCCGACGCGCTGACACTCTGGGTGGCCGGATACCTGGCACCGGTCCTGCGCTGAGCCGGGCGGACAGGCACGAAAAAGCCCCGCGCGGACCATGTCCGCACGGGGCGCGCGCGATCCTGTGGTGGCCTGCGCGCTCAGAAGCGGCGGGCGACCCGGTCGATATCGCCGCGGCTCAGGCCGATATCGTCAAGCTCGCGATCCGAAAGCTGGGCGAGCGCCTTGCGCGTGGCGCGGCGGTCGTTCCACGAGATCACGGCCTCGACGATGCGAGAGAGCAGGCCGAAGGCGGGGCGGGGGTGCGCGTGGGCGCGGGGGGTGTCGATGAGTGCCATGTGCGTCGTTCCTTGATACGGGGGGGCTATCGGGGCAACCCGTTTGTATAGTGCAGCTAATCGGGGCAACCGGTCCGCACAAGCTGGGGTTTCTGCATAGTCCTTATGCAATTCCTGCAACGCTCGACGCCGTCGCGGCCCGCGCATTGTGCTTGGTTGTCGTTCACGTTTCGTGCTATTGAGGCGAAAACCAAAGCAGGCAGGGCAGACATGCGGGTATTGGGCATCGACCCGGGATTGCGGAACCTCGGCTGGGGCGTGATCGAGGTGCAGGGCAGTCGCCTGAGCCACATCGCCAACGGCGTATGCCATTCGGTGGGCGACGATCTGGGCGCGCGGCTCTTGTCGCTCTACGAACAACTGGGCGATATCGTGCATCGCTATGATCCGGAGGCGGCGGCGGTGGAGCAGACCTTTGTCAACAAGGACGGGGCGGGTACGCTCAAGCTGGGGCAGGCGCGGGGGATCGCGCTGCTGGTGCCCGCGCAATACGGGCTGACGGTGGGGGAATACTCGCCCAACCGGGTGAAGAAGACGGTGGTGGGCGTGGGCCATGCCGCCAAGGAGCAGGTCGCGCACATGGTGCGGGTGCAGCTTCCCGGCGTGGTCCTGGCGGGGCCCGACGCGGCTGACGCGCTGGCGGTGGCGATCTGCCACGCACATTACGGGCGCGCACTGGCCGGGGGGCTGGCATGATCGGGCGCATCGCGGGGCGGATCGACTGGCGCGGGGCCGATCACGTCCTGATAGACGTGCGCGGGGTGGGCTATATCGTGCATTGCTCCGAGCGCACGCTCGCCGCGCTGCCGGGCGTGGGTGGCATGGCCGCGCTCTATACTGACCTCCTGGTGCGCGAGGACCTGTTGCAGCTATTCGGCTTTCCGACGCTGGCGGAGAAGGAATGGCACCGCCTGCTGATGAGCGTGCAGGGCGTGGGCGCCAAGGCGGCGCTGGCAATCCTCGGCGCGCTGGGGCCCGAGGGTGTGGGCAGGGCCATCGCCATCGGCGACTGGAACGCGATTACCGCGGCCAAGGGGGTAGGGGCCAAGACGGCGCAACGGTTGGTCAACGAGTTGAAGGACAAGGCGCCCGCGGTGATGGCGATGGGCGTGGCGCCGCCACCCAAGCCGGACACGGGCGAGGTGATCGAGGCGGCGGCCCCCGCCGTCCCGGCCGCGGCCCCTGCGGGCCACGCACCGGCGGGCAAGGGCGCGCAGGCCGAGGCACTCTCGGCGCTGACCAACCTCGGGTACGGCCCCAGCGAGGCGGCGGGCGCGGTGGCGCAGGCGGCGGGCGAAGACGCGCAGGCCGACACCGCCGCGCTGATCCGCGCTGCGTTGCGGCTGCTGGCACCGAAGGGCTGATCCATGACCGACCCCGACCCCACCCTGCGGCCCGAGGAACTGCCCGAGGACAGCGACCGCAGCCTGCGCCCCCGCGCGCTCAAGGAATTCATCGGGCAGCGCGAGGCGCGGGCCAACCTGGCGGTGTTCATCCAATCGGCGCGGCAACGGGGCGAGGCGATGGATCACACGCTGTTTCACGGCCCCCCCGGCCTGGGCAAGACGACGCTGGCGCAGATCATGGCGCGCGAACTAGGCGTCGGGTTTCGCATGACCTCGGGGCCGGTTCTGGCCAAGGCGGGCGACCTCGCGGCGATCCTCACCAATCTCGAGCGCAACGACGTGCTCTTCATCGACGAGATTCATCGGCTCAACCCGGCGGTGGAGGAGGTGCTCTACCCGGCGCTGGAGGATTTCGAGCTCGATCTCGTGATCGGCGAAGGACCGGCGGCGCGCACCGTGCGGATCGAGTTGCAGCCCTTCACGCTGGTCGGGGCGACGACGCGGCTGGGCCTCTTGACCACGCCGCTGCGCGATCGGTTCGGCATCCCCACGCGGCTGCAATTCTACGAGATCGACGAGCTGCACGAGATCGTCACCCGCAACGCGCGGCTGTTGAACATCCCCACAGAGACCGAGGGCGCTCGCGAGATCGCGCGCCGCGCGCGCGGGACGCCGCGCATCGCCGGGCGTCTGCTGCGCCGTGTGGTGGATTTTGCGGTGGTCGAGGGCGGCGGCAAGATCAGCCGGGAACTGGCCGACGCCTCGCTTACCCGGCTGGGGGTGGATCACCTGGGCCTCGACGGGGCCGACCGGCGCTATCTGCGGCTGATCGCGGAGGCGTATGGCGGCGGCCCGGTGGGGATCGAGACGCTGTCGGCGGCGCTCAGCGAGAGCCGCGACGCGCTCGAAGAGGTGATCGAGCCGTTCCTGCTGCAACAGGGCCTCATCCAGCGCACACCGCGCGGGCGGATGCTGGCGGCGGCGGCGTGGCGGCATCTGGGGCTTGAGGCGCCGGGGCCGAAGGGGACGAGCGATCTTTTCGGCAAGTGAGGGCGTGCGTGGCCGGTGGCGGGGTTTGGGTATTTGGGCCAAGAAGAAACCGCAGGGGTTTGCGCGGGTGGATCGGTCCTGCTAGAGGGGCGCGGCATTGCGGAGGCGGCCGATGAGCGACACCCTGACACCCGACGAGATCGCGGCGCTGTTTACCCGTGCGGACGGGGAGTTCCTGTTTGCCCGCTGGGGGCGGCCCATCGTGCCGGTCGTCTTTGGCGTGGAGGATGCGACGCTGAGCGTGGTCAAGGGCGCGGTCGAGGCGGTGGTGGCGATGGCCGGTCACAAGATGGCCGAGACCGACCCGGAACTGGGCGCGAACCTGATGATGTTCTTCTTTCGCGACTGGCAGGAATTGCTAGCCGTGCCCGACCTCGACAGGCTGGTGCCGGACCTCGCGCCGCTGGTGGCGCGGCTTGGGGCGGAGGGGGCCAACCAGTACCGCATCTTCCGTTTTGACAAGGACGGCGCGATCCGGGCGGCGTTTGTCTTTTTGTGCATGGACGAAGACCTCTCCGCCGTGCCCGCCGAGACGCTGGCGCTGAGCCAGGTGGTGCAGACGGTCCTGCTGTGGTCGGACCGCGCGTTCACCGACCGCTCGGCGCTGGGGCAGTTGGCAGACGGGCGGGTGGTGCTGCGGCCAGATATCGGTGCGCTTATCCGGGCCGGCTATGACCCGGTGCTGCCCGCGATGAGCCGCGAGCCTGCCCATGCGCTGCGGCTGGCGGCGCGGGTGGCGGGCTGAGCGCGTCAGGCCCCCTCGAAGGCGCAGAGCGTGTGCACGTCCATTCCCATCGCTTCGAGCCGGGCGTGCCCGCCGAGATCGGGCAGATCGACGATGAAGGCGCAGCCGATGATCTCTGCCCCCAGCCGTTCGATCAGCCGGATACCCGCCGCCGCCGTGCCGCCCGTGGCCAGCAGGTCATCCACCAGGAGCACCCGTTCGCCGGGCGCAATGGCGTCGTCGTGGAGCTCGATCACCGCCTCGCCGTATTCGAGCTGGTATTCCTCCGAGATCACCGCGCCGGGCAGCTTGCCCTTCTTGCGGATCGGGACAAAGCCAACCGAGAGCTGGTGCGCGATGGCGCCGCCAAGGATGAAGCCGCGCGCCTCGAGCCCGGCCACCTTGTCGATCGGCTGCCCGGCATAGGGATGCAACATCTGGTCGATGGCGATGCGAAACCCGCGCGGATCGGCGAAAAGCGTGGTCACGTCGCGAAACAGGATCCCCTCGTGGGGGAAATCGACGATGGTGCGAATGTAGTCCCTGACGGTCTTTTGCTTGGGCATGGCGGCTCTCCGGTGGGTCGCCGCGCTTGTGCCGCAGCGCGGGCCGCCGCGCAAGGGCTCAGAGAGCGCCGCGATAGGCGGCGATGGCGCCGGTCAGATCGCTGATGGCGTAGAGGGTGAGCAGGAACACCCTCACGCAGAGCAGGAAGTTGAGCGCCGTCTGCGCGAGGCGGCCCAGGCGCCCCGGCGGGTTGCCGAGAAAGGGAATCTCTGGCCGCAACAGGAAGCGTGAGGCGATGTAGCCGAAGAGCAGCGCCGACAGCGCCCAGTAGGTGAGCGTCAGGATCGCGGCGTCATGGGCGCGCGCGAGATAATCGGCGAACCCAACGATGAGCACCCAGCGGATCACTTGGAAAATCTCGTCCGCGAGCGCCTCGAACCGGCGGCCCATGTCGTGGCGCCATGCCTGGTCGGTGAGCTTGTCGATGAGCCGGGACATGGGACTGTAATGGGGGCGGGGCGCGCAGGCGTCCAGTGATGTGACACGCTGCGCGCGAAGAGTTGAGCAGGCCGCGATCAGTCGAGCACCCGCCCCGCCACCGCGTCGAGCCGCGCGACGAGGGCCGGATCGCGTTTGTCGGGCGCGGTGAGGATGGCGAAATCGAGCGCGCGGTCGCAACCGTGGGGGCAGGGCGCGCGGTCCGCGCCCAAGAGCGCGGGCAAGCGGCGGACAAGGTCGCGGCCCTTGTCGGCATTGGCCCCGAGCGTGGCGATGATGTCGGAGATATCGACGGTGCCGTGATCGGGGTGCCAGCTGTCGTAATCGGTGATCATGGCGACGGCGGCGTAGCAAAGCTCGGCCTCGCGGGCGAGCCGCGCCTCGGGCATGCCGGTCATGCCGATCACGTCTGCGCCCCAGGCCACGCGATACATCTTCGATTCCGCCATGGTCGAGAATTGCGGGCCTTCCATCGCCAGGTATGTGCCGCCCGAGTGTACGGTGGTGCCTGCGTCGCGCGCGGCGGTCTCGCAAGCCTCTGACAGGCGTGGACAGGTGGGGTGGGCGAGGCTCACATGGCCGACGCATCCCGTGCCGAAGAACGAGGCGTCGCGCGCGACGGTGCGGTCGATATACTGGTCGAGGAGGACGAAATCGCCCGGTGCCATCTCCTCGCGGAACGAGCCGCAGGCCGAGACCGAGATCACGTCGGTGACGCCGAGCCGCTTCAACGCGTCGATATTGGCACGGTAGGGCACCGTCGAGGGGCTGTGGACATGACCCCGTCCGTGGCGGGGCAGGAAGGCCATCGCCACCCCGTCGAGCGTGCCGGTGAGGATCGCGTCCGAAGGGGTGCCCCACGGGGTTTCGACCTCTTGCCAGCGGGCGTCGCCCAGCCCGTCGATCTCGTAGAGCCCCGAGCCGCCGATCACCCCGATCATGGTTTCTGCCATCGCCTTGCCTCCATCTGGTCAGAGGCAGGGATAGGCCGGTTCGCTGAAAAAGGAAATGCCCGCGCGGGGTGTGATCCCGCGCGGGCGGCCCCGCCTCATCCCCGGGGGCGCGGGCCGGTGGCGCGCTCAGCCGAGCATCGCCACGACCTCGTCGGTGGTCCACAGCGCGTTGGCCATGAAGCGGAAGTTGGTCAGCGCGGCGAGATAGCCGTCGCCTTCGGGCAGCATCGCCGCCGCCGTGCCGTCGGAGACTACGGCCACCTCGAAGCCCTGTTCGAGCAGTTCGCGCATGTGGCTCTCGGTGCACAGGTTGGCCGACATGCCCGCTAGGATCACCTGGTCCACGCCCATCTTGCGCAGTTGCAGTGCGAGATCGTTGGTTTCCGGTCCGTAGACCTTGTGCGGCGAGCACTGGATGGTCTTGCCGTCCTCGATATAGGGCTTGTATTGCGGCATGTAGTCGGCGCCCGAGCCTTCGAACCCGTCGAGGCTAAGCGGGCTCTTGCGGTCGAACATGCCGATCTTGTGCATGAGCTTTTCCAGCGCGCCCTCGAATTTCCAGCCGTGATCGGTGGGGTAGTAGTAGTGCGGCGAGACGGCGACGGTGATATCCGCGCCCTTGGCCGCCTTGAACAACCGCTCGATGTTGTCGACGGTGTTGTTCATCTCGACCGACTTGCCCACCGCGCCCCAGGCGACACCGTCGGGCGACAGGAAATCGACCTGCGGGTCTGTGACGACGAGGGCGGCGCGCGAAAGGTCGAGTTCCATGTCGCTGGGCGGCAGGAACGGCTCGGCGGGCGGTGCGTAGGGGTTGGCCTCCTGCGCCTGCGCGCCAGAGGCGGCGAGCCCGGTGGCGGCAGCGGCCAGCGCGACCGTGCCGGTGAGTGCGGCGCGGCGGGTGAATTTCGGGTCATGGTCGTGATCGTGACAAGTGCACATCGGGTCTCTCCCTTGGTTTTGACATGACGTAGTCTGCCGGAGGTGATGTGCCTTTGCGTCCTGAATCGGTGGCATATGGACGATTTTTCGTGCCTTTCGCGTCCCGCTGCGGCAGGATCGGCCCCATGACGGAGCACCCCCACGACCGGATTCTCGACGCGCTGGAGATCAGCGCCGAGCCCTTTGCCATCTGCGCGCTGGAGGGCGCGTGCAGCATGGGGCTGGGCCGCACCCCGCGCGCCACGCTGCACTACGTGCTGGGCGGGCGGGGCGTGCTGTCGGTGCAGGGCGGCGCGCCGCTCGACCTAGCGCCCGGGCGGCTGGTGCTGGTGCCGGCGAGCCGCACCCATTCGCTCGCCCATCGCGGCGGCGGTCAGACGGGGCTGCCCGCCTGCCACCCGGCGGGGCTCGACCTCGAGGCGCATGTCGCGCGCGGCGAGGGGGCGGGGGTGATGGTGGTGCTTTGCTCCACGATCTCGGTGGGGCTGCGCGGCACGCACGGGTTGATCGACCTGTTGCGCGCGCCGCTCGATCTCGATGTGACGGCGAGCCCGGTGGCGTCGCAGGCGATGGCGGCGCTGGTGGCCGAAATGGGGAGCGTCCGGCCCGGGCAGCGGGCGATGGTGCGCGCGCTGTTGCTGCAATGCCTGATCGAGATGCTGCGCGTGAGGCTGGAGGCGGGCGATCCGGCAGTCACCTGGCTCGCGGCGCTGGCCGATCCGGGGCTGTGGCGCGGCTTGCGTGCGATGCTCGACGAGCCCGGCGCGCCCCACACGCTCGACAGTCTCGCGGGGGTGGCGGGGATGAGCCGGTCGCGCTTTGCCGCGCGGTTCCGGGCGGCCTATGGGCAGGGGGCGATGACGCTGTTGCGCGACCTGCGGCTGGCGCGGGCGGCGCAGATGCTGACCGAGCGGCGCGCACCGGTGGAACAGGTGGCGCGCGCGGTGGGGTTTCAGAGCCGCAGCGCCTTTACTCGCGCGTTCGTGGCAATGTGGGGCGAGACGCCGCGCGCATTTCGCGGGCGCCCCGGTCAGGCCGCCGAGCGGGCGCAGAAGCTGGCCTGATTGCGGCCCTGCGCCTTGGCGGCGTAGAGCGCGCGGTCGGCCTCTTCCAGGACGGTCTGCATGTCGGGAGCAGGATTGCCGGGACCGCTTTGCACGAGGGTGACGCCGATGCTGAGCGTGACCGGGATCGGCGCGGGCTGGCCCGGTACGGCAATGGGCGTGGCACGGACCGCGTCACACAGGCGCTCGGCTACGCGGCGGGCGAGTCCGGGCGTGACGTCCGGCAGCGCGATCAGGAATTCCTCGCCGCCGATGCGCGCCAGCAGATCACCCTCGCGTAGATGCGCGCCGAGCCGCTCGGTCACGGCGCAGAGCACCGCGTCGCCCGCGGCATGGCCGTGGCGGTCGTTGACCCGCTTGAAGAAATCGAGGTCGGCCAGCATCACCGCGAGGCTCTTGCGCCCGATCGTGGTCTGCACGAGCTGGCGTTCGAGCCAGGGCAAGGCATGGCGGCGATTGTAGGCGCCGGTGAGCGGATCGCGGACCGCTGCGGCCATGCCGGAGCGCAGCTTGCCGCGCAGCACCTCGATCCGGCGCTTGCGGTCGATCTGGCGGGCGATGCGCAGCGCCAGTTCCCCGCCGTCGGCGGGGGCAAGCAGGACGTCGTCGGCCCCCATGTCGAGCAGTGTTACGGCGAGCGGGGCCGCCGCGCGGTCGAGCAGGACGAGGACGGGGCACCGGCAGGTGTCGCGCGCGGCCTTGAGATCCGCCAGCAGGCGCAGTCCGGCCTCGGCCTGACCGTTGGCGATGCGCAGGAGAAGTATGTCCTGCGGTCCCGGTGGGGTGGTGCTCTCGGGGGCTACGCAGGTCAGGCGATGCGGCGTGCAATCGGCCAGCAGGCTGCGCAGCGCGCGGGTCGCGGCGCGATCCGCGCCGCAGATGGCGACGCGCCCGGGCAGGACAATTTCGGCCCGCGCTTCGGCGAACCCGGTGGCATCGCCCGCCTGCGCGGCGATCTCGGTTTCGGCGTGGTGGCTGCGCAACAGGTTGCGCAGCCTTGCGAGCAGCAGCGCCTCGGGGACCGGCTTGGCGAGGATGTCGTCGGCGCCCGCGCGAAGCATGGCCTGCCGCTCGGCGGCGCATTCGGTGTCCTGAACCATCAGCACCGGCACGTGCGCCAGCCTTTCGACGCGGCGCAGCGCGCGCAGGAACGGCTCGGCACTCTGCCCGTCGAGGTGGGTATTGGCGAGGATCAGGTCCGGCGCGTCCTTTGCTGCGATGCGCAGCGCCTCGCGCGGGGTGGCCGCCTGCACGACCCGGTTGGGGGTGGGTGCGAGCTTGACCTTCAACACGATCCTGTTGGTGGCCATATCGTCGACAATGAGAACCGTGCCCGACATTGCGGTTGCGCCTTCGCTCTGAGCGTTTACCTTTGGGCCACTATCGCGCCGAGTGGTTAAGAAAACCTTTCCGGGAATTAACTCAAATGAACATGACGCAGGATTTCGCCGAGACCGTCGCGCTCGGGGCCTTGGGCTGGCTCGCGGGCCATGATGATCTGTTGCCGGTTTTCCTCGGGGCCACGGGGGCCTCGGAGGACGATTTGCGCGCGCGTGCCGCCGATCCCGAGTTCCTGGGCGCGGTGCTCGATTTCCTGGCGATGGACGACGCATGGGTCACGGCGTTCTGTGACGCGCAAGGTTTGGGTTATGACGTGCCGATGCGCGCGCGCGCGGCCCTGCCCGGCGGGGCGGAGATGAACTGGACATGAGCCGCGCCGACGCAATCCTGTTCGACAAGGACGGCACGCTCTTCGATTTCCACGCCACGTGGAGCACGTGGGCGGGGCAGGTGATCCGCGACCTTGCAGGTGGCGAGGCAGTGGCGATGGCGCGGTTGGCCGAGGCCGCGCATTACGACCTGGCGGCGGCGCGGTTCTTGCCGACAAGCCCGATTATCGCAGGTACCAACCGCGAGGCCGCCGAATGCCTGGCCGGGGCGCTGCACGACAGGGACGTGGACGAGATCGAGATCCACCTGATGCTGAGCGCCGCCGAGGCGCCGCTGGCCCCTGCCGTGCCTCTGGCCCCTTACCTCGACGGGTTGCGCGCCCGCGGGCTGCGGCTGGGCGTGGTGACCAACGATACCGAGTACGGCGCGCGCGCGCATCTGGGCACCGTAGGGGTGCTGGAGCGGTTCGATTTCATCGCGGGCTTTGATTCCGGTCACGGGGCCAAGCCCGCGCCAGGGCCGCTCCTGGCCTTCGCGCGGGCAGTCTCGGTCGCGCCCGGCCGGGTGGTAATGGTGGGCGACAGCACCCATGACCTGATCGCGGGCCGCGCGGCGGGGATGGTATGCGTGGGCGTGCTGACCGGCACGGCCGTGGCGGCCGACCTTGCCCCGTTCGCCGACGCGGTGCTGCCGGATATCGGCCACCTGCCGGAGTGGCTTCTGGCATGACGCGACACCCGCTGTTTGGCCTGTTTCTCGCCACCTTCGGCGCGCTGGTGCTCACGCCCGACGCGCTATTCATGCGGCTGTCGGGCATGGGCGGCTATCAGATGGTGGGCTGGCGCGGCCTATTGATGGGGGCGGTGATGGTGGCCCTCTGGACGCTGACGTCGCGCCGCCGGGGCCGCGACCTGGCGCTTGTGGCGACCGGTTTCGGCCTTGCCATCGTGGCCTGCCAGTATGTCAACGCCACGCTGTTCAGCCTCGGCATCGCGCACGCGCCGGTGGCGGTGATGCTCTTGGCGGTGGCGACGGTGCCGGTCTTTGCCGCGTTGTTCGCCCGGATCATCATCGGCGAGCCGACGCGCCGCGCGACATGGGTGACGATCGTGGTGGTGCTGGGAGGCATCACGCTGGCGGTGTTCGGCGGCGAGGGGGCGGTGACGCTGACCTCCGACGCGCTGTTGGGGGCGATTGCGGGGCTCGGGGTGGCGATGGTGCTGGCGCTGAATTTCGTGATTCTGCGGGCGCGCCCCGACCTGCCGATCCCGCTGTTGATCGGGCTGGGCGCGGCGCTCGCGGGCGTGACGGGCACCGCGATCACCGGGCCTGTGGCGATGACCGACGGTGTGGTCTGGGCGATCGCGGTTTGCGGGCTGGTGATCCTGCCGGTGTCGTTCTTCTCGCTCTCGCTTGCCTCGCGCTACACCCACGCCTCGAACGTGAGCCTTCTGCTGCTGCTGGAGACGGTGCTCGGCCCGCTCTGGGTGTGGCTGGGCGTGGGGGAGGAGCCCACGCCCATGATGCTGGCGGGGGGCGCGGTGGTGGTGGTGAGCCTCGCCGTCTATCTCTGGCACACGGGCCGCCGACGGATGGCCGTGGCCTGAAAGAGTGAAAACGACAGGTTTCGTCGCAAAGCGGCATGTGGGCTGCGCGCGCGCGGTGTTTCGTTATGGAAGACGAGCACCGGGAGGGCGCGAAGATGGCCGAGGATCTCAAACGCAGGAAGCGCGGCGGCGGCCGCGCAGGCAATGCCGCGCGGCGCGGCGGCGCGGTGATCGAGCAGATGCCGTGGAACCCGCCGTTGAACATCGACCGGCCGACCGAGCCGCTCGGACCCGAGGGCGTGAAGGCGATCCACGACGGTGCGATGCGCATTCTCGAGGAGATCGGCATCGAGTTTCTCAACCCCGAGGCGGTGAAGATCCTGCGCGCCTCGGGTGGCTGCAAGATCAATGGCGAGAACGTCCGCATGGGCCGCGATTTCGTGATGGAGATGATCGGGAAAGCGCCGGAGAGCTGGACCATCACGCCGCGAAACCCCGACCGGCGGTTGACCATCGGTGGCAATCACCTGAACTTCGGCAACGTCTCCTCGCCGCCGAGTTACTGGGACATGAAGATCGGGCGCAAGGTGACGGGCACCCGCGAGATGTGCCAGAACCTGTTGAAATTGAGCCAATATTTCAACTGCATCCATTTCGTCGGCGGCTACCCGGTGGAGCCGCAGGACATCCACGCGAGCGTCCGGCACCTCGACGTGCTTTATGACAAGCTGACGCTGACCGACAAGGTGGCGCATGCCTATTGCCTCGGGAAAGAGCGGGTCGAGGATGTGATGGAGATGGTGCGCATCGCGGGCGGTCTCAGCCACGAGGAATTCGAGGCCACGCCGCGCATGTATACCAATATCAACTCCACCTCGCCGTTGAAGCACGACTACCCGATGCTCGACGGCTGGATGCGGCTGGCGCGGCGCGGGCAGGGGCTGGTGGTGACGCCCTTTACCCTGGCCGGGGCGATGGCGCCGGTGACGATGGCGGGGGCGGTGGCGCAATCGCTGGCGGAAGCGCTGTGCGCGGTGGTTCTGGCGCAGGTGATCCGGCCCGGCGCGCCCTGTGCGATTGGCACGTTTACCTCCAACGTGGACATGAAATCCGGCGCGCCCGCGTTCGGGACGCCGGAATACATGCGCGCGACGCAGATGACCGGGCAACTGGCGCGGTTCTACAAGCTGCCGATGCGGGCCTCGGGCGTTTGCGCGGCCAACGTGCCCGACGGGCAGGCGATATGGGAGACCTCCAACAGCCTGTGGTCGGCGGTGCAGGCGGGGGCCAACATGGTCTATCACGCGGCTGGATGGCTGGAGGGGGGGCTGATCGCGTCCCCTGAGAAATTCGTCATGGATTGCGAGATTTTGCAGCATATCCAGCGGTATATGGACCCGATGCTAACCGCCACGGGGCCGGACGAGATCGCCATCGACGCGATCCGCGAGGTCGGCGGACAGGGCCACTTCTTTGGCATCCAGCACACGCAGGACCGCTATACCACGGCGTTCTACGCGCCGTTCCTGAGCGACTGGCGCAACTACGAGGCGTGGGAGGCGGCGGGGGGCGTGTGGACGACCGCGCGCGCGCACCAGGTGTTCCAGGACATCATCGCGGACTTCGAGGCGCCGCCGATCGACGAGGGTATCCGCGAGGAACTGGCGGCGTTCGTGGAGCGGCGCAAGGCCGAGGGCGGGGCGCCGACGGATTTCTGAGGGTTGGCGGGGGTCGCAATCCGGCCACCAAACGACGCAACCTGAGCATGTGCCGCCGGCGGCCGGTGCGAGGCTCGCCGCGTAGCCCTGGGGAGGATTGGCGATGAAGTCTCATGCGCGCGTGGTGGTGATCGGCGGCGGCGTGGTCGGGTGCTCGGTGCTCTACCACCTCACCAAGCTCGGCTGGAC
>MRWG01000699.1_pt1 | contig 29932 bp, 24 predicted proteins | sample 1013341 | NCBI WGS metagenome assembly MRWG01 (sample SAMN06117577, study PRJNA244670) | biofilm metagenome | biome: Water; feature: Cathode Biofilm; material: Biofilm; isolation source: microbial consortium enriched at the cathode of a solar microbial fuel cell | place: USA: District of Columbia ... | reverse complement strand
CCGCCGCAACCACTGCGCCTGGAACAACAACGGTTTCGATCACGCGCGTCCCATCGCGAGGCGCATGCGGCGCCAGAGATATTGCGGGATGTTCCCCATGCGATCCCGATTCGCGACCGTCGCCCGCATCGTCGCAAACGGGAGCTTGATCCACTCCCACCACACGACCGGCGGCGCCACGTGATCCGGCTCCAGCTCATACCCGGCCGCTTTCATCACCGGACCGCAGCATGATTGAATCACCGCGATCTCGCGGCTGCTGAGTTTCGACCGCCAACGCTTCATCGGCTCCGTTGACACGCCGCTCTTGGCTTCAAACTGCGAGAACGAACTGTTGTGCATCGGCACGTCGAGCATCGCGGGCGTGAATTCGAGCCCGAGCCAGTCTGCGACCTTTCGCGCCGCTGCTTCAGGGTCCGTGACCATCTCCTCGTATTGCTGGAGATGCACACGATCCGATCCGAACCGATCGCGGGCCGCAACCGCCGCATTGACGGTGCTGCGCCAGATCAGGCTCATCAGCAGCAGGTTGTAGGACTTTCGCGCTCGCTGCTCCTCTTCGCGCAGCGCCTCGGCATGAGTCGGATCCTCTTCAAGATCGAACCCGCCCTGGTTCCGCCAGTCGCGATAGGACGCCACCACCGCGCGCGCATCGCGCACCATGCACACGACCTTGGCGTTCGGATATCGCTCGAGAATCTCGGGAATCCGAAAGATGTGTCGCGGCGTCTTGTCGCCCCAGATGGATTTGCCGGCTCGCTGCGCTCGAACGATACAGAACGCCTCGAAATACGAATCCGCGCCCTTGCCGCGATGCTCCGCCATCGCGCGCAGGTCTTCACGTTTGGTGTCCGAGCGCTCCGGATCGCCCTGGTGCCCGTACGGACGATGATCAAGCGCGAGGAAATAGTCTTCACACACCGTGCGCTGCTCATCATCAAGTGCGGACGTCGTGTGATCCGCCATTCGCACGCGAAGGTCATCGAAGTAGTGCGATTCGCCGGAGATCAACACATCCGGATGGTTGTTCAGCACGGAGCGCATCATCGCGGTGCCTGAGCGCGACGCCCCGACGATGAAGATGGGCGATTCATTGATGGTCATGCGCCCTCCCCTTTCCCGTTGACGGCGTCAGCGCCGTCGTTGTGCCCTTTGGAAACCCGGCGCAAGGCTCGATACGCGCGTTCTGCGCTGTCGGTAAACGCCGCTCGAAGTCCGCTCGGCTTGCGCTCGAATGGCCCCGCGCCGGTCAGATCATCGCCGCGCGTGCCTCGTTTGAAGTCATACCCGCCGGGGTTGTCATCCGGATCGATGCCGCCCATGTCGTATCGAACCATGCCGCGCTCGTGCGCGAGTTCGATGGCGGCCCACTCAAGCAGATACGCCGCGTATCGCTTCGCGCCTTCGTACGTCGTCGCGCCGATGATTCCGACCAGTGTGTCGCCAAGCGCGCTCACGACGTTCATGCCGCAGACGTCGCCATCCAGCTCCCCCAGAATGACCGTGAATCGCTCCTGCGGATTCATCTTTTCATTCGCCGCGGCGTAGAAGTTCGCATCCAGTTCGACATCGAAGCCCTTGCGATCAAGCAGACCGTCGTACAACGTGCGCACGTGATCAAATGAAACAGGGTCTTGGCTCACACGGAGCGTCACGCCGCGCTGCTCGCCGCGTCGAAGGTTCTTCCGCCAGTTCTTGGAGAAATCGCCACGAACATCTTCGAGCGGCCGGTCCGTTCGCACGGCAATCGTTCGATACGGCTTCGGCCATTTGGCAGGCTCAAAGCCGCAATCCTCGATCACGGCTGCGGCGTGTTCATTCCACGATGCGGATCCAAGCGGGCACATGATTCGAAGCGTGAGCCCGCGCTCATCGACGTACGCCGTGCGCAAAGCATTCACCGCATCTCGCAGCGTTTCAACATCATCGCTGTCAGTTCGGCGCGTCAATGGTCCGCCACCGATATAGGCGATGCCGCCGCCAACGATGGGCAGCGATCGAATTCGCACATCAGCAAGCGCAATGACCTCATCGCCGCGCCGAATCGCCACGTGCTCACACCGAGCGCCGTTGCGGGCGGCGACAATCTCACCGTACTCCCACACATGCCGGTAGTTGTGATCGGCGAACGCCAGCGCCGCCTCGCGCCAGGCGTCCTGTTCAATCGCCTCCACGACACATTCGCGATCGAGAACAGCACTGCTCATGCGGCCACCTTTGTCGGATTCTCATGCTGTGGCGTGTGCCCACGATGCCCACGCGCCTTTCGCACGGCGCGACGAAGTGACCCGAGCCATGCATAGGCGCCGTCGATCAACAACCGAAACTCAAGCGATGACAAATCCGGGGATGCGCTGAATCGGCCGACGACGTGCGGCTCCGCCCCCGGCGCCAGGTCATGCTCTAGTGTGTGAATGCGCTGATAACCAACGCCTTTGGCGGCGCGCAAGACGCCGCTGTTGTACGCCCCGTGCGGCAACGCCAGATCGGTCATCGTGGCGCCAAGCATTGTTTCAAGCGACGACTTCGATTCGCGCAGCTCTCGATCAAGCGATTCTCGCTCAAGCGAATCCAGCCGCGGATGCGTCGCCGAATGGGATCCGATCGTGATCAGCTCGTCCTGATTGACCGCCTGAAGCTCTTCGGCGGTCATCGTGCGCTCAAATCGTTCCGGATGATCGTCCGGCATGGACCAGCGTGGTCGCTCACCAAGATTGTCAGAAACCGCAAAGATCATCGCCGGGATGTTGTGCGTGTGCAGCGCGGGAATGGCGTTCGTGATGAGATTCATGAATGCGTCATCAAACGTCACGATGATGTTGGGTCGGCCACGATCGCTCGACGGATTCGCCAGGTCGGAGACCGGTCGAGTTCGACCTTTAATCGCGCGCATCTGACGTTCGAAATGCGGCGATTGATCTGCCAATACGCCGTGATAGCACAACACCACATTGCGTCGCCGGCGGAGACGACCGCCACCCGTGAGCAGCCACACGACCAGCGCAACCATCGCATAGACGATGCGCACCGGCCCGCGGCCGATTCCTGCCTTGGTTGATCCATTCGACGCGCCCATCACGCCGTCGCCCTCGCGTGGTTCATCTCCATCGACGTGGCAGTCGCATTGCTCGATTCCGCGACGGCTTGTTCAAGTTCAGCACAGAATGACGAATCGTGCGAACTGGCCGCAGATCGTTCAAAGCGCTCAGGCAGAGCGTGCCTTGTCTCCACATCGACACCGTGCGACGCGAGAAACGCCTTCATCTGGCCAGCCATGGCTTCCGGAGCCGCGCAAAGCTCTTCATATGACACGGTCGCCAATCGATCGGCCCCGATCGCCTGCGCATCGCGCTCAATGGCTTGGCGCGTCAGTGCAACTTGAGCAACCGCCTGGCGCGCCGGTGACTCATCTTTGACCTGCTCCCAACCCGGCGGCCGCACGGAGAGCCACTCCTTCATGCCGCTTTCGCCGAATTCATCGCGACGCGCTTTCAGAATGGACCGCGCCGTCGCCGTGATATCGCGGCTGCACTCAATAAAGAGGCATCCCGGATAGATGGCATCGAGCAGTCGCATGTGCACACTGTGCATCACATTCTTGTTGATGAACGGCGCGCCGATCAGTTCGGCGATCGCAGCGACCGTCTGCCGCATGCATTGAACGGGGCGGTCATTGACGTCACCCGCATCAAGGGCGTGTTCCTCCGGAATCCATCGCTTCCAGATCCATCCCCCTTCGTTGGGTGAACCCCAGCCGGGAATGTGGCCGTAGTTGCTCTCGAAATTGCCCGTCCAGCTTCGAATGGCGTTTCGCCCGATCCACGTGCCGGCGACGGGCGTCCGGTGGAGTCGATGCGAGATATTCGAGAAGTACGAAAAGCGATAGCGCGTGACCAAGGCTTCGTAGAGCAATGTCGTGCCTGATCGCGGCGGGCCGACGATGAACACCGGGGGCGCCGACAGATCGCCGGCGCGCGCACGAAGGGCGCGATCCAACGGCGACAACGCCGCCATCGCCGCGGCGCGCGGCGCCGCCAGCATGATCCGCTTCACATTCACGTGGACCAATCCGTCCGAAGAAGACCCGAAAGATGCAGACGAAATCGGCCGGCGGCGCGCTTCAGCGAGTGCATCACGCCAGTCGACGCATCACCCGCGAACGGTTTGCACACCAACCAGGCCGCAGCCCGTGGCAGGTCTCGAATCAGCATGAACAGATTGGCGAGATAAGCGCCGAATCGGCCCTGTGTTTTTTGGATGAGCAACAGATTGCTCTTGGCCATGGCGAGATTCATCTGCGTTTGTGAGCGATCCGTGCTGACGCCCCCGTAGTGAAGAATCTTCGCGCCGGGGTAGTAGCGCACCTTCCATCCATGGGTGCGGAACCGATGGCACCACTCCGCCTCTTCGCCGTACATGAAGAACTGTTCGTCCATGCCGCCGACGCGCTCGAAAGCTTCCCGCGGCACGAACATGAAACATCCGGCGACAATCTCGACATCGTGTTCAGCGTCAAGGTCAATGCCGATATATCGCGAGCGGCCCAACACGCGGCTCTTTCGCATGAATCGATTCGGCACGAATGCATTGACGAACACATCAAGCACGCGCTTGGTTCGAAACAGCGTCGATTGCTGCTCGCCGTCGTCGCCAAAGGATCGCACGCCGACCACACCCACCTCAGGATGCGATTCAGCGAAACGCAGCGTCTTGACAAGCGTGTCCGGGTAGACCTCGGTGTCCGGATTCAACAGAAGCAGGTACTGCCCCTTAGCGACCGCCAACCCCTGGTTATTCGCAGCAGCGAACCCCTTGTTGTCCTTGTTCGCAAAGAGCGTGACTTCCGGAAATTCCGCCGCGATGGCTTCAGCAGACCCATCCGGGGAATTGTTGTCCACGACGATGACTTCGTACGTGCACCCTTCCGCTCGATCACGAATGGATCGAAGGCACGCGAGCGTCACATCGCGCGTGTTGTAGGACACGATGACGATGGAAACGTCGATCACGCCCGTCGCGGTGGATTGTTCGGTCACTGGATTCACACTCGATGTCGCTTCCTCAGTTCGCACAGTCACGGAGCAACTCCTTCCAGCGCGACTGGAGCGCCATCTCCGTCTTCAGGTCGTAGGCGGCGTACGCAATGCGCTCCGGCAGGGATGTCACGAACCGACTCGCCGCGCGCTGCGCCCGCCACGATGGCGAGGGCCCCTTGGCAACCTCGTCCATCTCTTCAATCCAGTGCGACACCCGGCCGTCGAGATACTCATTCAACGAACGCATGCGCGGGAGCCACTGCACCGCGAGCGCCCACCGAATGGCCGGCGGCGCCTCAAGCTTCTTCTTCAGCAAATCCTTCGCCGCCAACACCGGTTGCGCCAGTGTCTCTTCAGGCTCCGGCTCCACCTCGGTATTCGCGCCGATGTGCGACAACACGTCGTGCAGGAACCCGGCTGAATCCTGTTTGATCCGATCGAACACATCGACATGCACCGCTTCGGCGCCCCAGTGGCGCGACCACCGACGAATCACGGTCTCGTAGTCGGTGTAGCGAATCGTGCGTTGGCGCTGGAGAAAATTCATCAGGCTCAGCGTGGACAGCGATCCGATGTCCTTCTTCTTGCACACGCCCCAGTCGTACAGGATGTGCGACCAGATGCGATCCAGCGGATTGCGAATCGCCAACACAATGCGAGTGCCTGGAAGCAGTCGATGCACATTGGCGACCGACTCTTCACTCAGTCGCGAATAGAAGGGCGTGATCTCGCCGCGCACCGGCCGGACATCGCCGCCGTCGTCTGGTCGGAAGTGCCCGTAGAACCAATCGAGGTCCTTCGTGAGCATGAATTTGTTGAAGTACTGAAGCTGCTTCGGCGTCGTCATGTGCACATCCGGGCGCCGCTGCAACGCGCGATGCAGCCACGTCGAGCCGCACCGCATCGAACCGATGCCCAGAAATGTCGGCTTGATGGCCTGCCCCGAGCCTGGCGGGGTGACGGGCGCTTCGGACTCGTGAACCTGATTGGTCATCGCCGGCTGCGCGGTCATGACGCCGCCTTTCGCGCGGCTCGATCGCGCCACCAGCGCTTGATGCGCGACGTCAAGCCCGATCCAACCGCTTTCTTGCCTCGAACGGAAGCAGCCACAGACATTCGGTCCATCAACCGAGCGACGCGACTGCGGACGCTGTCGCCATAGACATGCAGCGCCGCTTCATTCCATGACCGCGTGCCATAGAGGCGCTTGTACTCCGCATCGCCAAAGCCCCAGTCAATGACATGCGCGCCCTGATCGCAAAGATCCTGCATCACGCGCATCATCAACACCGTTCCCGGTCGAAGGGAGCTGAACTCCGGCAGATACGCCGTTCCCTCGGCCGAGTAGACACCGCGATGCAACGAGCCGGTCTGATAAGCGATGGGCTTGCCGCCGCCCACCAGCAGGTAGGAACGCAACTCACCCGCCGCTGCGCGGCTTTTGAGCGCTTTCGCCCAGTCCAGGCCCATCATCTGGTCCTGCGCGATGCCCGCTTTGTAGGTCTGCTCGAAGATCGATCGCATTGACTCGACATACGAATCCACATCCGCTTCGCTCGTCACGATGCGAAGCTCGACTTCGCCATCGAAGTGTGCGCAGAGTTTGCGATCCAGCCGCCGCAGATTGCTGCGATGCTTGCTCGAATGGCCGCTCAGCGTTTGTTCATACGAATGCGGCGTCAGCTCAGTGACCCAGTGCGGACGAATCTCGCGCTGCACGGATCGATCATCGGCGGCCAGCAAGCTCATGAATGCACTGTCGCAATCCAGCTTGTTGGTGAAGACGCATTCAAACCGCTTCGATGCAATCAAGGAACGAATAGCGTCGGCGGCAGTGCGCGCGACCGCGTCATCGTCCACACCGACGCAGCCGCCATACATCAGTTTGAATGTCCGAAGTCTCGGCGTGCGCGGCTTGAAATAGCCGAGTCGGCATCGAATGCGAGATTGCTCCGTCCGGCCCACCAGCACGGCGCACGGCGTCCTTCCGTTGCGGATCAGCAGGACAGCAGGCGACCCACCAGCGCCGATGGCCTCCAGCGTGTCGAGCAATCGTTGCGGCTCGGCGTTGCGTGAGGCGTTCGGATGTGACTCCAGCAACGACTCCCACTCCGGTCGGATTTGCTCGATGGCCTCGCGCGATTCGTACAAGTCCCACGAGAATTCCGGCGCGGATTCGGCCGTTGTGGCATCGCGAACCGCTGACTCGGCAGCCATGTCATGCACAGCGCTCATCATGAGGGAGCGCCTCCCCGCGCGAACGCAGTGTCAGGAGTGCGCCCGCTCCAGGCCTGTCCGTTTCGCGCTTGCTTCGACCGTCGTTGCGCGATCGCCGCCTGCCGCTGGCGTACGGCAAACGCCCGCTTCGTCGGTGAGAGGCTTGCGATCATCGCAAGGTGAATGGTCAACAGCGTCACAATCTGCCCGAAGTACGACACGGCCATGAATGACGTCAGGTGAACGAACATGGTCACGCCGAGCGCCCACGCCATGGCGACTTCAGGGCGGCGAGGCATCGCCACGCGCCACAAGCGGCCCACGGATCCAAAGCTCACACTGACCAGGGCGATCATGAGCACCATGGTGAGCAAGCCGCCTCGAATGCCTTCAAGGACAAACTGATTCGTGATGTCCGTCACACCCCAGTGCACGGTGGATTTCGTTCCCCACAACATCCATTCAGGGAAATGATTGATCGCCTCATTGATCACGCGGTATCGATGCCAGCCCGTGGAGCCGCCAATCAGGTCGGCGTAGACAAACATGTGCCATACCGGCTTTGATTTCACGAGTTGAAGCACGATGAGCATGCCAAGAATGCCCCATCGCACGGCTCGCATGTTTCGTCGCAACAGGAACATCCCTGCCGCAAGACTCGCCGCCATCATGCCCACCAGCGGCGTGCTCGAGGCGCAGGCCCATGAAATCACGACGCAGACCAGCACGCCGACAACGGCCAGATAGACATCCAGGCCCTTCTTCCACCACAGCGCGGCGAACATCGGCGCCATGGCCGCCCAGAAGCAGCCGGCCAGAATGGGGTGCGCGTACGCGCCCTGCGCTCGAATCTCGCCGTAGCGAATCTGCGTGAGCTCAGGAATGCCGCCGAACGATGCGAAGAAGTTCCGGGCCGTCATTTTCTCGACGAGAAACAGGGCGGCGACTGGAATCCCGACGAACACCGCCGCGCGCACGAATCCATAAATGTCGTCCCAATTCTTGACGAGCATCCGGAAGAGGTAGTACCCGCCGGCGATGGTCAGGAGCTGCCCCAGTTGCACGGTGAGGACGGCCGTCGTCTTGTGCAGCATGATGGGCGCGATGACGCTCATCAGGCACCACAGCGCGAAGATCGTGTCGGTTGGCTTCCATTGAAATCCGCGCATCTCGCCGCGGGCCGCGACGCGCATCCATCCAAAGATCACGAGCAGGCGGATGAAGTCAAAGTCCAGCGTGGCAATCACGACGCGCTGCCGCGCTGCAAAGCAGGCGAGAATAAAGAACGGAATGATCGCCCAACGCCTCGGCACGACGAAGACCGCGATGATCATCGTCAGCAACAGCGCGATGCCGACCGGTTGCGCGGTGGTCTGGTTCGCCCAGCCACCGGCGCGCATCTTGACATCCTCAAGTGCGAGGAGCAGATTCATGTGTTCCACATCGACAAGTCGCGTCCGAGGAACGCGGCGAGCTCCCGATTTGGACCTTCAAACTCGTGCAGAAGCCGCGCCCTCGTTTCAGGCGTCAGCGGGCTGGGCTGATAACCACGCTTCAGGCGCTTCCCCATCGGCGAGTTCGTCAACGCTCCGAGAAGGCCGTCTTTGAGACGGTCCGGTATCAAATGCTTGATCTTGTGGTACCCCGGCGCCAGGCGTTTGATCTTGCGCAGGCGCTGCCGCGCAAAGTCGTCGCCGGCTGAGGCGATCGTGTTCGACGCGATGGCGCCTTCAGATGTGAGATCGACCTGATTCACCCCGATATGCGCCTGCACCTGTTGCAGGACGGCGCCCGGATCGCGTTTGAGATCATCGAGCAGCAGACACAGCAGCGACTCGCGCGGGAAGCACGCGAGGTACGGCTCGATCTGCTTCATGTACATGCTCGTGTCGATGAACATCGGGTCCGCTTCGAGCGCTTCCTCGAAGGTCCATCGAGGCACATCCAGTCGCATGCGGTGGCGATAGTTTGAATACGTTCGATCCACCGGGTGTCGCATGATGTAGATCAGCCGCGCATTGGGGATGACCTCCGCCATGCGGGCCGGCACGTCGCCAAAGTGGGGCCAGCGCGTATACGTCGTCGAGGCCTCACCGCAGCGCTGATCATCGGTCGCGGGCGCAAAGAGCGCCTTGTAGCTGTCCACCCCGAGTGCGTGCCGATCATCCTTGCTGAAGAATTCCGGCTCTTTCGGCTCAGCGAGAAACACCTGCGGATGCTGTCGCAAGTACTGCCAAAGCGTCGTCGTGCCGCTCTTGCTGGCGCCGATGATGATGAAATCCGGCAGCCGTCCGGCGCCAGCGCTCTTGGCGGCGCGCATGCCGCTGAATCGCATCGGCGTGTCGTGCCGTTCAACCGGCGCTGCGGATGTGGCCTTCGCGTCCGTCATGAACTCACCGCCTCAGGGACACGTTGCGGCGGCGCTTCGGGCTCGTCTGCCTGATCATTCAAATAGCCGAACGCCTCCAGAAGATGCCCCGCCTTTCGCAAGCACAAGGCCTGCTCATCGGCGCTCAAATCGCGCTTCCATCGCGACACGGCGGATTGATACAAAGGCTGTCGCACTTCCGGATTCACGATTTCGACATCCGTGCGCTGTTGCTGGCGCGACTCGCGATCAAGAATGGCGGGCGACCACTCGACGTTGCAGTGCGCGCAAATGCGCTTGGTCGTGGCCTCATAGTCAGCGATGAGGTCTTCGTAGCGCACTTCCATGTAGCGCTCATCGCCGCGATGCTGGATGCCCGCCGACACGTATCGAATCCAGTGATCAATACAGCGGCTGATCGGCCGATTGATGTTCGTCGGGACGTAGGCGTCCCCCACGCGCTTTCGCTTTGGATGGTTTCGCAGTGAACACGACACATCACGCCCGTCGCGAACGATGTGAATCACACGGGCTTTGGGGAATCGCTCCCAGATCCAATCCAGCCGCAGAATGTTTCGCGGGCTCTTCTCGCACCACACGGGCCTGTTCTCGCGCTTGCGATACGCATCCATGAATCGATCGATGAACTCCGCGAGCGAGCCGGATTCTTTCATCAGCGAGCGAACGAAGGACGGCTCGAACCCGAATTCGGACGCCAGCCAGTCGGGCTTGATCTTGTAGACAAACACCCACGACTCCGGCCCCGCGGCGATGTCCGGATGACTATCCAGCGTCGCGCGCAACAACGTTGTGCCGCTGCGATCACAGCCGCCGACAATGATCGGCGCTTCTGCGGAGGTATGCGGCGCGCGCACCCATGGCGAGCGGTAATACAACCGCAATCCGAGCTCGAGTCGCTTTCTGATGTCCTTAATGGCGCTCATGAGAGTGTCGTGGCCGCGACTGACGTTTCCGCTTTCACAGACGCCGTCGACTTGTTTGCAGACTCTGTCGCAATCCGCAGGAGCGGGTGGGCCCCTAAATCATTCGAAATTGGCATCATCATTTCCGGAAGCCACTTGAACACCTCGTCGATCGGCCGCAGCCACCATTGCGATTCGCAAACCCGAGTTATGATGTCTTCTGGATATCGCCAACGAATCAACTTGGCAGGATTGCCGCCGACAATCGCAAAATCTGGCACATCCTTCGTAACCACGGCGCCGCCGCCAACAACGGCGCCATCGCCAATTCGAGCACAACCAGGAAGAATCATCGCGTGGTCGCCGACGTACGCATCATTGCCAATGGTTAGTGGGTTTGTATCGGTTTGATCACGCAAATCTGCCGAGTGTGGGCCAATCTTGGGATGATAGAAAAACGGATGTTGAGACAACCAATCAAACGGATGGTTGTTTCGGTAGAAATGAGCGCGAAGCGAAACACTCGTAAATCGACCGACAGTTGTTCCTCGCGGAAGCACTCCCGGAAACAAGCAGCCAGCGTAACTATACGCGCCAACTTCGACGCCGTAAAAATCTCGTTGAATTTGTCGCAGCGTTTGCGAGAAGTACTCCCCACCTTCATGTCGACGCGCAAATTTGCGGACACGCCGACGCAGCGCAGGAATCTTGTACAACTTGAGCAGCAATGGCGCCAACGGCGATCGAGCTTTCGCTTCTTTCTTGCGAGCCCATTCCGCCCACTGTTCGCGGGTCGCCTGATCATAGTTTTCATTGTTCATGGACTTTACCCCTTGCATCCATGCGAAACGACATCGCTTGATGCCATTGGTTCATGCAGAAGCATCGGGCCCTGCGGCAATTGGCTTGGACCCCTTCATTGATTTCAACTTCGAGAACGCTTTAAGTCCATCATGGATAAGTAGCGATCGGATTTCATTGAACGGCGCGATTTGAATAGCTACTGATGCTGCAACACCAATGAGAGTTGCGCTCGAGATCCAAAGCATCGACTCTCCCGCCGTCCAATGAAGTGTGGCAGCGAGCGCAAGCGCCAAACACGATGCCAACACCGGGCCAATTGTGGCGGATGAAGGCAGTCCATGCTTGAACTTCATTATTCCAATAGCGACAGTCAGCGCCACAAGCTCACCTGTGAATCCTGCGGCGGCGATCCATGCAAGCGAAAGGCCTTGCCACGCAACCAGAATCAGGAGGAGCAATGAAATTGTGCGAGCGAGATTTGTAAACATCAATTGGCGGCTATCCGCCAAAGCAAATCCCGCGATGGCTGGCATCGTTCGGATAATGCGCATTGTTTGCATCGCACTAAGCCAACCAATAAATACACTGACTCCGGCGTATTTGTCTCCATAAAGGAATACGACCAAGAATGTTCCAGCCGTGATGAAGACGACGCCAATCGTGCTTGCAATCAACGCCGAGAATTGGGTACACAGCCTGTAACGACTTGCGAATAGCGAACGATCATCCTGCGCGCTCGCGAGAATTGGCAGGAGCAGTGAAGAGGTCACGCGCGTCAGCATCTGTCGCGGCGTCATGATGAGCGTCATTGCCACGGAGTACACACCCAACTCCGCGAGCGTGTACGGCGAAAACGTGGCGCCGATCACCAGACGGTCTCCCTGCATGATGATGAACATCAGGAATCCGTTGATCATCAGCGGCCAGCCAAACGCAAAGAGCCGCGCCACGTATGACGCATCAAACGCCGCGCTCCAGCGGCGTTCGGCCAGCACATGCGTCGTGGACGTATAGACGAAGGTCTGGATGACGAGGATCCACAACGCGGCTCGGTAGTCTTCGAGCCATAAGGCGATGGGCGCGGCGACCGCGACCGCCACACTCTGCGACACGAGATCCACCAGCACGAATGGCTTGAAATTCATGCGGCGCTGCACACGGCGCATGTCCAGGTGCGCAAGACCCCGCATGATCGGAATGACAGCGAGAATGCGGAACGAGCTCGTCGCTTCCGGCACGCCAAACAGGTTCGCGATGGGCCCCGCGAGCACCAACAGAATCACACCCGCGATCACACCGCGCATGAGCTGAAAGAGATGCAGCACGCGCTGGAAGCGCTCATCGTCGCCGTCCTTCGCCTGCACCTGGAGCTTGTCGGCGGCGACCTCTGTGAGCGACTGGAGAAACATCAGCGTGACGATGAACGTCGCCGCGACGCCGAAATCATCAGGCGACAGGATGCGCGCAATGATGATGTTCCGGACCAGCGCAAGGATCTTCCCTGCCGCTGATCCGGCGCTCAAGACGGCGCCGCCCTTCAGGATTTTCTTCTTGAGTCCCACGCGATTTCGCAGTGACTGCGTCGAGGCAAGCGAGTTCGCCCTCGTCGGAGGGCGAACTCGTGATGATTCATAGGGTCAGACGGCGCGCTCGCGCCGCGATTGAAACTCGATCACTGATCGCCGACTTCGGCCATGGCGCCGATCGCCGCGGGCGTGCCGTGCACATGAAGCGCGGCGTCCACCGGGACGAGCGGGTTCGACACACGATTGGCCAGGGGCGAGGTCGGCGCCGGACGGAAATTGTTCCCCGACGGATTCATGAAAAGCTGCGCGTACGTGCCGCCGGTCGTGGCGCCCTCTCCCGGCGCGACCGAGCCAAACGTCTCCATATCGATGTAGTGGTTGTTTTGCGCCCAGTTCTGACTATCCATCGAAGGGAACGGACCGGAATGGGACATTTTAAGCGCGTCAAAGACGCAATTGCGCATACTTAGGTTTGTGATATTGGTCGCCTGATCAGTCTGACCGCCATCACGAATGACGAATGATTGATTGAGAATCGTGTAGTTCCAGAAGAGCACATGGTCAGCAGGGTCGCTCCACTGCGCACCGCCGCCGCCCGAGGCGGCCGTGATGTAGTTCACCACAGCGATGTCACGATGGATCGGAACCTGCGTCGCGATGAAGAAGCTCTGACCGGCGATGTTGTCCACCGCGCGAATGCCGTACAGGATGATGTTCTCGAACGGATCACCATCCGCCGGCGCGTTGAACTGCATCACGTCATTGTGCGTGCCATCGAGGTTGAGCAGGTCGCGCACTTCGCAATTGATGGCCAGGCCGCGGACTTCGCGGAATGCGTCACCGCCGATGTCGGTGATGAGCGCGTTGCGCGTGAGTTCGCCTTCCTTCACGGCTCGAATCGAGCTCGTGTAGTGGACGTCCGTCGAGAAGAGGCCGCCCGTCCAGTGGGCGCCGCGAATGACGGTGGAGCCGTCGGTCGGGTCCAGACCCCGAAGCACGACGTCATCCATCCAAAGTCGGTTGTAGTTGGCGCTGCCGCCGGCCGGGAGCGTCGTGCCGGTCACGGTGAGGTTGTGGATTCGAACGAGCTTGGTTCGAAGGCCGTTGCCACTGCGCGAGACGATGCGGGCCGCGTCGCGCGACTGCCCGGGGGCGCCCGCGATCGTCACCCAACGCTCCGTGGTTGACGGAATGGATGCGTACGCGGTCTGGCCGAAGTCGTAGTCGCCGGGCTTGAGATAGATCGTGGCGCCATCGACCGCGCCGTGATCATCCTGCACATCGCCAACGGCCTTGGCAATGGTCTGGAACGGGTTCGCAGATGAACCGTCGCCTGCGTCATCATTGCCGCTCGGCGACACCCAGCGGACATGCTCAGCGAGCGTGTCGCCGGCGTTGGCGCTCAGGAACATGGAGTACTCGCCGCGAACGCGCGCATCATTCAGGCCCATATTGAGCGGGCCAGCCAGCACGCGCGGCACGCCGGCATTCGGATACGCGATCGCGCGCACCTCGACCTGACCGTCATCGAAGTCGTCGGCGTCGAGCTTGGCGACGTATTCCCACACACCCGTGCGGGCATTGTGCGACATTTCATAGACCGACGACCACGGGCCGCCATCGACGCTGAATTCGACGCGGTCGATGCCGTTGATATGGAACGCCACGACGCCAATTTCAAACACGTCGTCAAACGTCTGATGAGGCACGACGTCCCACCGCGCGATCGCGGTTGCGTCCGAACCCGGACCGGAACCGATCGGCGCCGGTTGCGGCGTCGGCCCGGCAAAGCCGGCGCCCGGCACAAGAATCGGCGCCGGACCATTGATGATCACGGGCTCGTCATCATCATCGGGCATATCCGGAACATCATCGCCGGGCGGATCATCGGGCTGATCGTCATCACTCGGGGGCGCCTGCGGCGCGCCGCCCGGATTGGTCACGGTGTCATCGTCATCATCGTCTGACGGAGGCGGAACGTCGTCATCGTCATCGATGTCGTCGTTGGGCTCTTCGTCGGGGCCATCGTCATCGGACGGGCCGGGCGCGGCGTCATCATCATCAGACGGCGCGCCTTCATCATCGCCGAAAGTCTGATCGATGGGATCATCATCGGGCGCATCGTCGTTGCCGCCATTGCCGCCATCGCCGATGCTGTCATCCGGCTCGTCAGGCTCAATCACGACAGGCGGCGGCGTGCTCGCGTTGTCATCTGAAGATTCATCAGGCGAATCGCCGCCAAGTTCTGTGTTATCGCCGTCGCCGCCGGCGTCATTCGGCGTGGATGGAGACTCCGTCCATTCAGGCTGGTCATCGGGCGCCTCATCCATGAGCATCTCGGGCAGCGGCTCATCATCGACAGCCGTCCAGACACCGTTTTGCGACACGAGCACCCAGAGGTTCTCAGGCGCATCAGCCATGGTGAAGATGCGATCAAAGTCAGGGCCGTTGGATGCAATCGTGCGCGACCGTGCGCGGGCGCTCAGCCCGTTGGCGCTCGCGGTGGGCTGCCCAATCGTTGCGGGCAACTGCATCGTGACAAAGTCGAGGGCCTGGATCAGGTCCTGATAGGACCCGGCGCGGGCGCCGTAGGTTTCCGGCGGCACAAAGTTCTGGATGGAGATCATGGCGCCGGGGCGCTGCGCACGAATGCGTTCGAGAATATCGAGCAACGCTTCTTCAATATCGCGTTCGTAATTCAATCGCCCCAATCGGGCCTTGTTTCGGTCAATCGCGTTGCCATTCATGTCGCGAAGGACATTCGAGTTGAAACTCGGACTGGCCGTATGCCGACGCGCGCTTGCAGGGGATGATCCGGACGTGGTCGCGAAAGCCGCGGGAAGCGGGCGCCATGCCACGGGGAGCTGCCGAAGCTCAAGCACGTACGGCATGCATGGGTCCTGCATCGCGCTGATGGCCTGATCCGCAAGCGCCTGTCGCGCGGCGGACGTGTTGTTGGACCATGCGATGTCGTACGCAATTAGATCGGTATCGAGCGAGAGCGCGATGGTGACGGGGGCCTGGACCTGGGCGGTGGCCATACTCGCCGCGGTCGCGGACGTCGCCAGACCGGCGGCTCCAACCAGCGCGATGGCGGCGGTCAACGCACCCGCCTGAACCCCAACTCGAAGTCGATTCATTGGTGTTGGCAATGTGGGAGCCTTGTGAATCTGCATGGGGAGCACCTCTCGCGAGCGTTCGGTCAATCAAACAGTCGGTGCGCACGTCCGGACGAACAGCCGAAAGCGGCACACAGATCAGCGATCGACGGAAAGAGGTGTCACCTTGGCGACTGGAGGCCCAACTGACGAACTCCCTCGATTTTCGAGGGGCGTATTCGTTGTCGTTTCGCCGATCGCGATCGGCGTGACAACCGGTGTGGGGCGACCGGTCAACCTCAAATCATGGAATCAGCTCTTGCAACGCGAGTGAAACCGCGGAGACGCAAATCCGTCGAGAAGAACAGTTCGCACGCGGTAGTGGGCGGTTCGCATATTCCGATAACTCTCGTGTCTCTGCCTTGCCAATGCGACACGGGCAGACTTCGTCCCCGTCGCGCGCACGCCGATTTTCGGCGGCCGGCACAGAAAACGAATCAATCGGTGGAATTCAGCCGGGCGAATGCCCCTTCATTCCACCGGTTCGAGCAATCCAGCGTCGATCTCGAGGCCAACCGCTCGACCGAGCGCATCGACCTTGAGAATCAGACGGTCCTGCTGGCGCCGAACATCGACCACTCCCTCGACCCCCTTGAAGGGGCCGCTTCGAACTCGCACATGTCGTCCGACCTGAAGGAATGGATATGGATCAAGCACACCCTGCCCCTGCAAGGCAAGGCGAATCTGTTCAAGCTCATGAACCAACCGGCCCTGATCCGGGGCGTCGATCACCTGGGCGACTCGCTTGGTCCCCACGGCGAACCAGGCGTCTTCCTTCGCCCCCTGAAGAAACACATAGGACGGAAACAAGGGGCGCTCGACCACCCGTTTCCGATGCCCGTAAACCTTTGTCTCTCTTACAGTTGGGAGAAAATTCCGGAGTCCCGCCGCATGAAGGACCTCTCCCACGGCCTTTTCCTGACGAGGTCGGGTGTGCAGAACGCGCCAGGGCCGATCCGGATCATGTCCGATCTGGCGATCGAGATCACACAGCACCGCCGCCTTTGGGGGCGCGGTCGCGCATCGAACATCCTCTATGGTGATGGGATGCCCCATCGTTCTCCTGCCCTGGTGGCGTCACATACCGGCGCCGCCGCGATTCCCCGCTCTTCGGACCGTCCGACCTATGCATGATCGGACCATCTTCACTCTCCCATGAGCCTACGAATGGCGAACGGGACTCGTTCGTCCGATCGGCGCGATTCAGGGAGAATCCGATAAGAATTTTGGGGCAGACCCCGCGCTTACTCGCCCGCCCGTCGGCGCGTGGGCTTGTATTTCTGCGGCTGGAGGTAGGTCGGAGCGGCCGTCCCGAATGGCACCGACGGCTTCACGTTGATCTGGGGGCCGACCCCAAGACCAGTCGGCATGACCCGATCACTTGCATAACCGGGCGGAGGCCCAGCTCGCCTGGCGGCGTCAAGCGCGCCATATGTCGGCTGTGCGAACTGGCGATCAGCGCTTCGTCGAAGCGCCCCCGTCTGAAGGCTCTGTTGATATCCGCTCGTCAGTTGCGACATCCCCGTCACCGGCTGACGTCGATACGCCATGTTGACCGGACGGCCGCGACGCACCATTTCTGCCTCGGGCCCGATCAATGGCCGGACATTTCCCGACATCGGGTCGCCCGAGCCATATCGACGTTGCCATGGCGCATACGCCGTCGAATCGAACGCAGCCGCTCGGTTGTAACGCATGCCGCCGGTGTGCCGATTGACTGTGTAAATGTCGCGCTGCACCGGAAGCGCGCGCTGCCGCGCATTCACGCGAGAGCCGCCCACACGCAGACTCGAATCCAGCGCGTGGCCGCTCCCGACGCGCATTTGCGCTGTCGCGAACCACACCAGAATGATCGCCAGCCCGAAAGCAAGCGCCTTGGGAAAATCCATACGGAACGCTCCCGCGCTTTAGTCGGACATGACTTCGTGCAGTTCAACTTCAAAGAGCACAACTTCGTGCGGGCCGACCAGCGGCGGACGACCAGCGGCGCCAAACGCCTTCTCAGGCGGTATCGCCACGATCCACTTGCCGCCGACCTTCATCGATGTCAGCACGCTCTGGGCGCCCTCAAGCAATGTCGCGAGCGGCACCGTCTCATGATCGCCTGAAATGAATTCGGTGCCGTCGATCAGGCGGCCATCAAAGCTCACCACGACCGTGCTGTTCGCGCTGGGTGTATCGCCAGTGCCTTCACGCTCGACGAGGTAAAAAACACCTGAATCCAGACGTTTGACGCCTTCTTCATTCGCGATCTTGTCCAGAAAAGCGCGGCTCTTCCGAATGTTGCCGTCGTGCAACTCTTTGAAAACAGGATCGGATTCCAATCGACGTTCGACTTCAGCAGCCGAAACCTGCTCATGGAACCGGCGCAGGATTCCATCCACTTCAGCCGTTGAAAGGAGGGCGTCGCGCTCCAGCATGGCATCGCTAAAGCCGCGAATGATCATGGCCTTGTTGGCTTCCACGCGATCGATGCTGAGCCCTTGAAGCGTTTGGAGGGCCAGGTCGTAGCCAATGCTGTACGACACCCGATCCATCCAGGGCATTTCGCCGCCTCGCGGTTGCTGCTCAGTCGCAGCCAGGCCGCCAACCGCGACCAGCGCCACGGCGCCCATCGCCAGACCTGCGAACTTCTTCAACGTCTGCATCACATCACTCCAAAGGAAGATTCATCCAGCGCCGTCGCCAATTGATGATGAAGCATACCGGCGGCGCACACTGAGGGCCATGCCCTACGTACCCTCACTGATCGATCCGAGTTCGCTACGCACTCAAGGCATCTTTCAAGAAAAGTCCTCGACACGAACCAATCGCCTCGAGTGGCCCAGCTGTTGGATCGGGGCCGCACGCGCGGCGGTTCACTGGTTCAACCCTCAGCGCCACGTCCGCATATGGCCAATGCAGTCGATCGGCGTGGATCGGTCGCCGCGTCCGAAAACCAATGGTCTGCCATGCAAGAGTCTCTTGATGACGACGAACCGTCCGCCATGGCGTCTGAGCCACGGTCGTGCGAACGATGATCTTTACGCCACCCTCGGTCCGAGATATCCATGAGCCAATGACATCGCCTGAACATCGCGATCCCGTCTGCGGCATGACGGTCACTGAAGAGAACGCCGCCGCGACCGTCGAACACCACGGCGACACCCACTATTTCTGCTCCACCGGCTGCGCTCAGAAATTCCGCGACAACCCCGAACGATTCCTGAATGACGATGCCGATACGCGTGTTCCCGATCAGGCCAGCGCCGGCGCCATCTACACATGCCCCATGCACCCCGAGGTCGAGCAGGTCGGCCCGGGATCGTGCCCCAAGTGCGGCATGGCGCTGGAACCCAAGCACCCCTCAGGCGAGCAGGACGATTCAGAACTGCGCGACATGCGCCGACGATTCTGGATCTCCGCAGCGTTCACGGCGCCGGTGCTCATCTACACGATGACCAACATGTTCGCCGGCGCGCCGCTGCGCGAATGGCTGGGCGCCGAACTCGGACGCTGGATCGAATTCGGATTGACCACGCCGGTTGTCGTCTATGGCGCCTGGCCTTTCTTCGTGCGCGGCGTTGCATCAATAAAAGCGCTCAGCCCGAATATGTTCACGCTCATCGGGATTGGCGTCGCTGTCGCCTACATCTACAGCGTTGTCGCGACGTTGTTCCCTGGCCTCTTCCCCGAAACTTTTCGTAATAACCGCGGCATGGTCGAGGTCTATTTCGAATCCGCCGCCGTCATCACAACGCTTGTCCTGTTGGGGCAGGTTCTGGAATTGCGCGCCCGCGGCCGCGCCGGCGCCGCGATTCGCGAATTGCTTGAACTCGCGCCCCCCACTGCCCGCCGCGTGAAAGACGATGGCAGTGAGGAAGAGATTCCACTTGGAGACGTGCGCGAGGGCGACCGCCTGCGCGTTCGACCCGGCGACAAAGTCCCCATCGACGGCGAGATCACTGAAGGCGAATCGCGTCTCGATGAATCCATGATCACTGGCGAATCGATGCCCGTCGCCAGGCGCGAAGGCGATGATGTCACGGGCGGCACGGTCAATCAATCCGGCTCCTTCATCATGCGCGTTACGCGAACCGGACAGAACACGACGCTCTCGCAAATCGTGAACATGGTGGCCGAAGCGCAACGTTCGCGCGCCCCGATCCAGGGCGTCGCCGACAAAGTCGCGGCGTGGTTCGTCCCCGCCGTGGTCTCAGTCGCGTTGATCGCATTCGTGGTGTGGCTGCTCGTCGGCCCCGAACCAGCGCTGAGCTACGCCATTGTTGCAGCGGTCTCCGTCCTCATCATCGCGTGCCCGTGTGCACTTGGCCTCGCCACACCGATGTCCATCATGGTGGCCACCGGTCGCGGCGCCTCACTCGGCGTCCTCTTCAAGAACGCCGACGCCATCGAGCGCCTCGAAAAGATCGACACCGTCGTCGTGGATAAGACCGGCACACTCACAAAGGGCGAACCGAGCGTCGTCAATATTGTTCTGGCTGCCGACAGTCCTGTCTCTGATGAGAATGAATTGCTCTCATTCGTCGCCGCCGTCGAACGCGCCAGCGAACACCCGCTGGGCGAAGCCATCGTGCGAGCTGCGGACGATCGTGAACTGGACAAACGCAACGCCACGTCATTCGAATCGTTCAGCGGCGAGGGCGTCCACGCCAACGTCGATGGCCAGCGCATCGCCATTGGAAATGCAGCATTATTCGAACGACTGGGTGTCGATGCGGCGCCTCTGAAACAGCACGCAGCGCACGCTCGCGATGAAGGCGCCACCGCGCTCCTCGTCGCGATCGATGACACACCCGCCGGCATGATCGCCGTCGCTGACCCGATCAAGGACACGACACACGATGCGATTCAAGCGCTGCACAACGAAGGCCTGCGCATCGTCATGATCACCGGCGATCACCAGACCACCGCCGACGCCATCGCGAAGAAACTGAATATTGACGATGTGCGCGCCGAAGTCATGCCGGATCAGAAAGCCGCGAAGATCAAGGAACTCCAGGAACATGGCGCCCGCGTGCTCATGGCCGGGGACGGCGTCAATGACGCGCCCGCCCTGGCGCAGGCCAATGTCGGCGTCGCGATGGGAACCGGCGCCGGCGTCGCCATCGAAAGCGCCGCGGTCACACTCGTCGGCGGCGATCTCACCGGCCTGGTGCGCTCCTTCAAACTCAGCGAAGCGACGATGCGCAACATTCGCCAAAACCTGATCTTCGCCTTCGGCTACAACGCGCTGGGCGTGCCGATCGCGGCGGGCGTCCTCTACCCAGTCTTCGGCACACTCCTCAGCCCGATGATCGCCGCCGCCGCGATGAGCTTCAGCTCCGTGTCCGTGATCGGCAACGCGCTGCGGCTCCGCGCGACCAAACTGCATTAAGGCGCCCCTACGCCGCCCCCGTCTCCGCCTTCTTGAGTTCAATCACCACCAGCGGATCATCCGGCTCCAGCGCCGCCGCGTCCGGGCGCTCGCCGTATTCCGACTTCGTCGGGCCGAACGGCGACGTCATCATGCCGCGCAGTGTTTCGATGTCGCGCGCTTCGTAGCCATCCAGCCCGATGTCCACGGTCTCCGCCCGCTTACGGCTGCGAAACGTCCCGAAGATGCGATCCCACACCGAGAACACGCTTGAATAGTTGCTGTTCGTTTCCGGCTGCCATCGCGAGTGGTGCAGCCAGTGCATGCGCGGCGTCACGATAAACAGCCGCAGCACACGATCCACACGCGGGCTGAGCCGCACGTTGGAATGATGAAACAATGACACCGGCAGCAGGATCAGGTTGTACGCCGCGACTTCCTGTATGCCGATGCCGAAGAGCACCGCGACCGGAATCGTCAGGAGCCCGAGGAAGGCAATCTCAAAGCAGTGGAAACGCATCGCGACCGTCGCTTCGAGCTTGTCCGCGTTGTGATGCACGGCATGAAAGCGCCACAGCGCCGGCACATGATGCGCCAGCACGTGGCACGAGTAATGCCAGATATCCAGCACCGCGAGCGCGAGTGGCAACTGAAGCCACCACGGCCAGCCAAGCGCGCGAAAGACGCCGAATCCATGCCCGCTGGCCCACATGTCCGCGAGCAGCAGCAACCCCGCGACCGCCGCGCTCACCGCGGCGTTCATCAACCCAAGCAATAAGTGACAGCACCGCTGGCGCAACCCCGCCGCCGGCCCGGCGATGCCCGGCACAACGGCTTCAAACGACCACAGCACGACGAGCGTGAGTGCAGCGACCGGCCCGCTCAAAAGCTCCATCGACCAGAGCCCTCCCTGCTCCTGCCAAACATGATCGTGAATCGAATCCGAAGCGCAGCGTGCGTGTCGATCCTAACGGCTCATTCGGGGTTCGTCGCAGCGCATTCCCGCGCCCCGGTGGCGCCTCGCCACCGAATAATCGCCCAGGTGCCAGCCGCGCCCGCGACGACCAGCGTCACGATGGCCGGCGTTGCAATTGCATCGCCTCGCATCGCGAACATCACCGCGCTGGCCGAGATGGCGAGCCACATGGCGCTGATCGCAATCCCCTTGGCCCGCCGCGGCATCTCGGCGCCCGGCTCGAGATACGCAAGGAACGGACGGAAGAACCGGTTGCGAATCAGCACGTTCTCCATCCACGGGCAGCTTCGCGCAAAGCACCAGCACGCCGCGAGGAGAAACACCGTGGTGGGAAGCCCCGGCACGAACGCCCCAACACCGCCAAGTCCGACACAACACACGCCCGCCACCGCGAGCGTCCAGCGCTTCAGCGATGATTGCGAGAGTTGGGGTGTCGGTGTGGTCGCAATGCGGTTCATCGGGGGAATCCTATGACATCAGCCGAAAGCCCGCGAGCCCCTGTCGGGGCCCGGGAGCGTCATCGTGTGCGCCTCGTCACGCCATCGCGTGTTCAGCGCCGGCGTTCTGCATCGCAGCCTCGACGTCGATGCCGAGTTTCTCAGCGACGCGCTTGCCGTAGTCCTCATCCGCACGGAAGAAGTGGCACAGCTGACGCATTTGCACTTCCTTGCGAGCCTGGCCGAGCACGCCTGCAATGCGCGTCGCCAGTCGATCGCGATGCGCATCGTCGAACAGCGCATACAGGTTGCCGACCTGCGTGTAGTCATCGTGATCCACGGTGGAATCGAATCGATCCACGACGGTCTGGCCGAGCTCCCACGCCGGGTCCTTGAACTGCTCATCGGGCATTGGCGCGCCCTCTCGCGAATTCGGCCAATAGTTGGGCTTGCCGCCGTAGTTCTCCGCGGTGGCCATCGCGCCATCGCGCTCGTAATTCATCACCGGGCAGCGCGGCTTGTTCACCGGCAGTTCGCGATAGTTCACGCCCACGCGATAGAGGTGCGTGTCGGCATAGCTCATCAGCCGGGCCTGAAGCATCTTGTCCGGGCTGGCGCCGATGCCCGGGACCAGCGCGCTCGGGTTGAACGCGGCCTGCTCAACTTCCGCGTGATAATTCTCCGGATTGCGATTGAGCTCCAGCGTGCCGACCTCGATCAGCGGGAACTCCGCGTGCGGCCAGACCTTGGTCAGATCAAACGGATTCCAGCGGAACTCATCCGCCTGCTTCTGTGTCATCACCTGAATGCACACGCGCCACTGCGGATAGTCGCCCTTCTCGATCGCATTGAAGAGATCGCGCTGGTGCGTCTCGCGATCTTCACCGATCGCCTTGGCGGACTCATCGTCCATCATGTTCTTCACGCCCTGCTTGGACTTGAAGTGGAACTTGCACCACACGCGCTCACCCTTGTCATTGATGAGCGAATACGTATGGCTGCCAAAGCCGTGCATTTCGCGATAGCTCGCGGGGATGCCGCGATCTGAGAACAGAATGGTCACCTGGTGCAGCGACTCAGGGCACAGCGACCAGAAATCCCACTGCATGTCCATATCGCGAAGGTTGGTTTTCGGATCGCGCTTCTGCGTGTGAATGAACATCTGGAACTTGTACGGATCGCGCACGAAGAAGACCGGCGTGTTGTTGCCGACCATGTCCCAGTTGCCTTCGTCGGTGTAGAACTTCACCGCGAAGCCGCGCACATCGCGCTCCGCGTCCGCGGCGCCGCGCTCGCCGGCCACGGTGCTGAATCGCATAAAGACATCCGTCTTCTTTCCGACTGTGTCGAACAACGCCGCCTTGGTGTATTTGGAAACATCGTTCGTCACCGTGAACGCGCCATAGGCGCCCGAACCCTTGGCGTGGACGACGCGCTCGGGGATGCGCTCACGATTGAAGTGCTGCATCTGCTCAAGCAGTTGCACGTCCTGCATCAACACCGGCCCGCGGGGCCCGGCGGTCAGCGCCTGCTGCACACCAATCGGCGCGCCGTCGGCGGTGGTCAGAACCGGACATTTCTTCTCGCTCATGTCGTCTCCTCGGATGAAACAGCCCCGCGCGCGGCGGCGCACTCCTGATATGGATTGATTCACAAATCGTCCGAGAACGATACCGCCGCTGCGTATAGCCGTCCAAGACATGAAAGCGATTGATGCGATAGTATTTGCCTATGGAATTGCACCAGCTTCGGTATTTTGTCGCCGCTGCGGAGGCGGAGTCCATCAGCCGCGCCGCCGATCGGTGCGGAATCGCGCAACCATCGCTCAGTCAACAGATTAAGAAGCTCGAATCGTCGCTCGGCGTGCCGCTGTTTGACCGCCTTGGTCGCGGCGTCGCCCTCACGGACGCCGGTCGCGCGCTCCTTCCGCGAGCGCGCCGAATCCTCGGGGCGGTGGAGGAAGCTGAGTCCAATCTACAGGTGGACCTCGATGAAGGCGCCGGGCGGCTGGCCGTGGGCGCCATTCCAACCATGGCGCCCTACCTGCTGCCCGGCGCGCTCACGCAACTCCGCCGCGAGTTTCCGCGCTGCGACATCGTCGTGCGTGAAGACTTCACGGAAAACCTTATCGAAGCGGTGATTGACAACGCCATCGATGTCGCCGTCGTCAGCACACCAATCGATCATGACCTCATTGATCTGGACGTGATCGGCGTCGATCCCTTGCTCGTGTGCCTGCCGACCAAACACCCGCTGCTCTCGCGCGGCGGCATCACGTTGCGCGACCTTCGCGATCAACCCACCGTCACACTGCACGAGATGCATTGCCTCGGTCAGCAGATCTCAGGGTTCTGCGCCGCCAAGCGACTGGCGCGCAACGTGGTGTGCCGCACCACGCAGCTTTCAACAGTGCTGGAATTCGTGCGCCTTGGACTCGGCGTTTCACTCATCCCTGAAATGGCAGCCAAGCACGACCACAACCCAGAACGCGGCTACGTGAAGCTGACGCGCCAGGCGCCCACGCGAGACATCGCCCTGGCCTGGCGAACAGGGCGCACCAAGCCGCGGCTCGCGATGGAGTTTGCCGGAATGCTGCGCCAACTCGTGCAGCACAGAGAATCAGCGTGACATCGAGCCGTCTCGACGTTCGCGTTCTTGCAATTGCTTCAACTGGTTCGCATCCAGCACATAATCCGGCGGCAGCTTTTCCCACGCATATCCATTCTTCGCGTGCTCGTACCCCAGCTCGTACAGCGCTGTCATATAAACCGGATCGAAGTCCTGGTCGTAGGTCTTGTCGAACGAATCCGGGATTCGCGCGAGATTGAAGTCCATGTCATCGCGCAGGCAACCGAGGTAGATCTGATACAGATCGCCAACGCCCTGCGTGGAGATCAGCGACGACATCGCCCGCGCCGCGATTGGCAGGATTTTCGGCTTCGTCGCCTCCCAGTGCGGCAGGATCCGCGAGTTTCGAATCACGTACACCTTCGGATCGTCCAGCGGCTGCCCAATCACTTGTTCAAGCAACCCCTGAATATCGACGGTGAGCGGATAGACGAACACCTGATTGGCGACGCCGCCGTCAACGTGCATCTCGTCATACGTCGTCCCATCGGCCTCAACCTCGAAATACACCGGCGGAAACGCCACCGGGATGGACGCCGATGCGAGCAGGATCTTCCGAATCAACGCCGCTCGATCATCGACATCGCTGCTGGCGATGCCGCTGATGCACCAGAACGTTGGCTCATTCGCATCGAGATTGGTCGTTCCCACCCAGAGGCGACGCCCCTTGCGATGCTCCACGGCGATGGCGTCCACGACATCATCATTCACAAACTCATCGATGACCGATTTCAATCCCTTGACGCGCATCATCGAATCACTGGTCAAGGCGCCGAGCAATCCCTTCTTCTCGATGAAGTCGGCGGTGTCGTACAACGTGTAAACACGTTTCAGGATGGGGTCATAGTCGGGGCCGAGGAACGCCATCGGCGCGGTAAGCGCGCCCGTGCTGATGCCCGTCACAAATTGAAATGTCGGCCGCGTGCCGCTTTCGCTCCACCCGGCGAGCAGGCCGGCGCCGTACGCGCCGTTCTGCCCGCCGCCCGAGATCGAAAGAATGCGAATCGGCTTCTTCCACTCATCCATGGAGACAACGCTTGATCTGGCCTCATAGAGGCGCGCCAGCGTGGCTCGCATATCTCGAACGATGCCATCGTCGCCGATGAAGCGATACTCCTCCAGCCCGGGCACCTGCGCCTGATAAACCAGATCGTGTGGCACCGGATTGCGGTGCACCGATGGGCCGCACCCGTGCGCAGCGAGACCACCGAGGAGAAGCACGACGGACGCGATCAGTCGACTCATGATGCTCGTTCCTAAACCGAAATGACGATGTGATCAGGTCGTGGGGATGCACTTGCAACTGGTTTGGGTCGGCGCATCCGCATCCGCCCAGATGCGCTCATACTCACGACGCACGGCAGCGGCTTCCGCATCGTACCCTTGCATCTCAAGCGCACGATACAAGCCATAGAGCGACCAGCCATTGTCGCGCCACTTGGCGAGATCTTCACGATACACGCGCTCCGCCTGCTCGTACTGCCCGCTCTTGAGGTACACGGCGCCGAGCGTGTGTCGCACAGGCTGGAGCCATTGAGGCGGCTCGCCATAGGACAGTTCATCTTCAATGGCTGCCGCGCCCTCGAGTAGTGACGCCGCTTCCGACCAGCGCCCCTGCTGCAACGCGATTTCCCCCTGAATGAACAGGTCGCTGATCTCGAGGATTCGATGAGCCGAGTCCAAACCAAAGATATGGTCGTCCGGAAGCGCGTTCTTCGCTTCGACGAACAATTCATATTCGGCCTCTGCGCTACTGAAGTCATTGAGCGCGGCGTAGGCAATGGCGCGATGCGCGTGCCACACAGCGACCGTCACCGGGAAATACGCCGGCGGCGCCTCTTCAGCAATGAGCGCTTCCCATCGGCCGAATCGCTTTTGCACGTCGTAGACGGAGCACATCCACATGTCCACGTAAGGCGCGACCACCGGCTGGATTTCCACCGGAATATCAACCCACATGGACCGAGCCGCCTCCATCGCGTCCTGCTCGCGCCCGGTCATCATGGCGGCGTACGCCAGCATGTGCGCGTTGTGCACCATGTACATGTGCTGACCAATCTGGTCCGGTGACTTGGCGCGATACATCTCGTCCGAGCGCATCGCCTTCTTGTTCTGCGAGACGGCCTCATCCCAGTGACCCGTCTTGACATAGAGGTGCGACGGCATGTGCAGAAGATGGCCGCTGGCGGGCGCCATGTCATTCAGCCGTCGCGCCGCGGGCAGCCCGCGATCAGGATCTGCGCTTGGCTCCACCGCATGGATGTAGAGGTGGTTGGCGCCCGGATTCCCCGGATCCATCGCCATGACGAGCTCCAGCGTCGCCACGATCGTCGGTGTGTCTTCAGCCGGCTCCTGTTCAAGCGAGTACAGCATCCACGGCATCTGAACCATCAGTGACTCGGCGTACAGCGTGCCGACGTCCGAGTCATTCGGATACGCCGCCCACACGTCCGCCATGGCGTCCGCATACGCCTGTTCCAGATCCGTGCGATCCTCGCGCCATTGCTTGTCGTAGCGAGCCTGGAGGGCTTCGATCAAATCGCGCTCCGCCTCGGTCTCATCGTCAAGTTGTCGGATTGCTTCCTGCAGCGCTGTCCACGCAGCTTCGTTTCGCTCAGGCGTCATGATCGGGTCGTTGTAGTTCGGCCCATGACAGATGGACACGCCCCACCAGGCCATCGCGCAATCCGGATCAAGCTCCGCGGCTCGCAGGAAACTTCGGATCGCCTCATCGTGATTGAAGGCGTACATCCAATTGAGACCCTGGTTGAAGTACTCCTGAGCCTCCTCAGAGTCAGTCGTGACGGATCGAGCGTGCGAACTCAACCCATTGAATTGCTGCGCCCGATCCGGAGAGTGAAAGTCCGATGGTGTGTAATGCGTTGAACAGCCGACTGACACGGCCATCGCAGCAAGACCGGCGATTCCAATGACTCGAAGTCGCATAGCTCATCCTCCCAAGAAGATTTTTTTACGTTTGAAATGACGAGCATCCATGCCACGGACGGCGTCCGAACCAAAACAATACCGCGTATCAAGTTTGGAACAACTGCCATCCCCCTGGCGACCCGGCTGCTCCGAGCCAAGTTCATCTCGGCCGGCAGGGCCGCCTCCATCGCGGCGAAACTGAAATTGGAGACCGCAAGAACACAGCGCCATCCCGCCCAGCGTCGCCCCGACTGAATGGGAACCGCAGACGCTTGCGCACAAAGCGGCGTCGTGTCGGCCCGTTCTCTCCAGGCGCCGGTCACGCGAATATTTGACCAAAGTTCCAACGACTCAATCGCGCCCACCGGCCGGCCGCGCGATATGGATTTCAGTTCCTGATCCACGCTGCGGACATTAAGCTGTGCTGCGACACTGAATGACCGACCTGGAGGATGTTTATGAAGGCAGATCTGAAGCGAGTCGGGCTCGTTCTCGCGTTGACCGTGGCAACCGGCGTCGGTGTGGCCGGCTGCGCCAAGCACCACCGCGTGACCGACCCCACCACCGGCTCTGTGTACTACACCAAGCAAATCCGCCATCACAACGGTGCGGTGAAGTTCAATGACACTCGCACGGGCGCCTCGGTGAATATTCAGAATGCGGAGATCGAAAAAATCTCGAAGCATGAGTATAAACAGGCCCGTCGCGACGACGACAGCTGATGTCGATTGACGCAGCGCCGTCGAATCAGCAGGAGGTCGAGAAGCAATTCAATCATGCTGTATCTGCGATCGACAATCGTCATCGCGCTCACCACGTGTGGCGTGTGCAACGGGACTGCTTCAGGGGAGCGTCCTCAATCGCACGAAGCGCAACACGATGCGCACCCGCACATTGACGCCCCGCATCGTGAAACCACGATGGCGCTCGATGTTGGCATCTCCGCTGTGGTGGCACACTCCATCGCGCGCGACGCCGCAGATTGGTCGGGGTCGAGTTTATCCCTCCGCCAACCTTCAGCAGATGCGCCAAACGAGGATGCGAGCACACCCACAGCCGCTGGCGCCCATGACCCATCTGACCTTGCCAAGAAACTCCAAAACCCCGTCGCCGATCTGATCAGCGTTCCACTCCAGCTCAACTACGACAATGGGTTCGGACCCAAGGAAGCCGACCGTCTCACGCTCAACATCGAGCCGGTGATTCCGTTCAAGTTGAATGAAGACTGGAACCTGATTTCGCGCACCATTCTTCCGGTCATTTACGAGGATTCACCAGCGAACGGCGTGAGCAGCGACTTTGGCCTCGGCGATACGGTGCAGTCGTTCTTCTTTTCACCGAAGGATCCCGTGAAAGGGTGGATACTTGGATTTGGTCCGGCGGCGCTGCTTCCGACCGGCACATCGCCGCTCTTTCGAAGTGAGCAGTTTGGCCTCGGCCCCACGGCAGTCGCGTTGCGGCAGCATGACGGCTGGACATATGGCGCGCTGGTCAACCACATCTGGGGCGTCACCGATCCTGATGACAACACGCGCGTCAATTCCACGTTCTTTCAACCCTTTCTCGCGCACACGT
>MRWG01000698.1_pt1 | contig 30017 bp, 23 predicted proteins | sample 1013341 | NCBI WGS metagenome assembly MRWG01 (sample SAMN06117577, study PRJNA244670) | biofilm metagenome | biome: Water; feature: Cathode Biofilm; material: Biofilm; isolation source: microbial consortium enriched at the cathode of a solar microbial fuel cell | place: USA: District of Columbia ... | reverse complement strand
ACAATGAAAATCCCAAACCCTTTATCTGGACGGCAAAGGCCAAAGACATCTTGCAGAAGGTTATCCGCGCCAACAAGCGGTTAAGTTCCTAACAGAATGACGCACTACACTAGGTGGAACAGCTGGTCGCCAAGATTATGGTGTTCCATCAAATGGCGGAATTTGCAAATCGTGGTCTCATCCGGGACGGGTTCGTTGCCCAGGTCGATGGCGGCAAAGCGGCCCATGGCGCGGGAATCGTAAAGGGCCTCCTCGGCGGCAGGGTCCGAGAGGTTAAACCAGTGCTGCAGAAAGTAGATACGCAGCATCCGCTCGATACCGACCGGGCGACGTCCCGCACCCTGGGGCTTGGGATAGAAAGGTTCGATTGCCTCGACCAGCCTCTTCCAGGGGATAATGGTATCCATATCTTCCAGAAATTGTTCCTTGCGGGTCTTTTTGCGGTATTTTTCAAAGCCGTCTGTGAGAGATTTTTGGTGCATGGATATCGATCTCATGTGGTACTAAACGATGATCGTATTATCTCAAATGTTAGGAATTAATCAGAGTCCTTAATTTTTGCTCACCTCTGCTGAGCTCAACAGCGCTTGCCTTTGCTTTCCAGTTGCCAACACCTGCCAGCACTTCATCTATTATCTTTAGCGCTTGTCTGCGGTCGAGTTGAAAGAACTCGATTACGTCCATGGCCAATTCATAGTTCAGGCTGTTATCGCTGTCCGTGAAAACAGGGTAGAACCCATTTGACCAGTCAAGATTGAGGGCCTTTAGGTACTGCTTTCCTTCTTCGAGGATCAGCTGCTTGAAAGTCGCCCCGTTAGAAGCATCGAGTCTCACCACCACATACTTACCGTGATCCGCGGAGACGTTCTGGGATTCACAAAGATCAGGTCGCCTTCATTGAATTTTGGTTCCATACTGGCCCCGCGCACTCTGAGGACGGAAGGATTCCGGACTGCATTTTACCGGGTAGGTCAGAGGGAATGTACTATGCTTAACGTGCGATGCCGTACCGACAGCCGCATCGGCGGGCGGTTACTTTACGATACATATCGAAGGGAAAGCGCTTGAGCTGAGAGGACACCTTAGCGTGCCGTCGTACCGATACCCGTGGCAGTGTGAAATAGGGTTGGGGCGGAACCTCACATGACTCCGGCGCGTGTATGCAGTGTCCACACGGCGCGTTGGCGCTCCCTTCCGCCCGTGAGTATCGCCACGCGGAGGAACGCGGTCGCCATCTCGCGTGGACTGAAGTCGGCGCGCTTCCTATCAAGGATTTGAACATGAAAATGGCTTCCTCCCCCACTAAAGCCAGCGACCTCCAGGCCCGAAGGCATCGGATCCTGGCGTGTGTAGACCTTTCGCCGTTCACCGATGTCTGCTTGGCCTACGCGATATCGCTCGCACGAGCGCTGCAAAGCGAACTCACGCTGACCCACGTGATGCAGCCGCGCCACGAGCATGCAGGGCGGCCCCACACCGACGCCCTGGACTGGGAAATCTCTCGACAACAAGCGCGCGCCCACCTCGAGCGACTGGAGGAGAAAGCGGCCCAAGCCCTCGGGCGCCCCGTCGACGCCAGGCTTGAACAAGGTTATCCGGCGGAGCGTATCGTCGAGTTGGAGAGAGAGATCCACGCCGATCTCACGGTGCTCGGGAGCCACGGCGAGAGCGGCGCCACTGTGTGGGAACTCGGTAGCACGGTGCAGAAGGTGATAGCGGTGTCGCGCGGGTCGGTCTTTGTCGCGCATGCAGCCTCGGCAGCTCCGATCGCCACGTCGCCGCAACGGATTCTCGTGCCGCTCGACGGCTCCCAGCGCACCGAATGGGTGTTGCCGACCGCCGCGCGTCTCGCGCGCGCGTACCGCGCCGAGCTGATCCTCGTTCATGTCATTCAGGAACAGCTTCCGACCTCGGTGCTCCATGCCACCGAGGATCTCGAGCTCGCGCGCCAGCTGGCCTCGCACCTGGAAGTCAGCGCGAAGACCTACCTTGAAGGTCTTCGCGCCGGGTTGGTGCACGACGGCACCGTGGTGCGAACCGTCGTCGTGCGGCACGCAAAACAACGGCGAGCCATCATCGATGTCGCGAAGCACGAGCACGCTGACTTCATCATAGTCGCGGCGCATGGCGCCGCCTGCGATCGGGACTGCACGCACGGGAGTGTAACCGAGTACCTGGTCACGCATTCGGTGGTGCCGGTGCTGATGCTCCAGGATCTCCCGGAGGCCGAGTTGCACAGGATCGACTTCGGTGAGGTGCTCGCGCCACCGCCGCGCGCCAGCTATCCGCCGGAGCCTACGTGAACGACGTCGCGAACACGCTTACTCCCGAAGCGCATGCCCGCGCACTTGCCGAAGATCACCGCGCACTCGAGCGCACCGCTGCATCGCCCAGAGGTCTCGGTCGAGCATCCGTCGCGCATGCGCTCGAGCATGCGCATCGGCACCTCGTGTCGATGTCCGCTGGCGAGCTGGCGATGCCGCGGGCGGCGGAGTGGTTCGTCGACAACTACTACCTGATCCGGCGAGTTGCGCGGCAGGTTGAGGAAGACCTGCCGACCGGATTCATCTGCCACCTGCCCGCGCTCGCGTCGGGTCCGGCGGCCGGGCGGTTGCGGATCGACGTCGTCGCCCGGGACCTGATCGCGCAGACGAAAATCGAGCTCGACACCGCCGCGTTGCGCAGCTTTATCGACGGGTACCAGCAAGTCACGCCCCTGACGATCGGCGAGCTTTGGGCGCTGCCGACGCTGCTGCGGATCGGTGTCCTGCACCACCTCGTGCGGTTTCTCGACGAGCTGCACATCGCGATTCGCAGCGACGAGAATCCACGCGAACACCCGCCTGCCCCAGCGCAGCGGGTCGCGCTTGATCCTGGAGTCGGCGTCGAGTATGCGATTCGTGCACTGCGTTTGCTCGACGTGGTCGACTGGAAGGCGTTCTTCGAGCACACCAATCACGTCGAAGCGATCCTCCGTACCGATCCGGCACACGTATACGAGCAGATGGACTTTGGGACCTGCGACTCCTATCGCCAGGTGGTCGAGACGCTCGCATGGGAGACGGGCAACTCCGAAGAAAGCATCGCCGACCTCGCGATCACGCTGGCGGCAGAGCATTCGCCCGACGAGCGACGCCGGCACGTCGGTCACTATCTCGTCGGCGGTGGACGGCCCTTGCTCGAGGAGCGTATCGGCTACCGTGCCGCCGGCCTCACGCGTGTGCGCCGAGCGGTGATGCGTTGGCCGACGGTCTCCTACCTCTGCCCCCTCGCGCTGCTGACGGTCATCCCGCTGTCCGTGCTCGGCTGGATCCTCGTGCGCGACGCGGCGCCGGGCTGGGTGATCGCCATGGCGATCATCGTCGCCGCCATCCCGGTCTCGGGCCTGGCGGTCGCGATCATGCAAGCCGTCCTCGCGCGCCTGCTTGCTCCACGCACGCTCCCGAAGCTCGACTTCACGAGCGGCATGTCCGCCGACGTCCGGACCCTGGTCGTGATTCCGACGCTGCTCGGTCGGGAGGACGACGTCGCGAGCATGATCCGCCAGCTTGAGCTCCACTACCTGTCGAACCCCGATCCCCAGCTGCAGTTCGCGCTGCTCACCGATGACGTCGACTCCAAGGAGGTGCCGGCGGACGCGGCGCTGCTCGGCCGGGCCGCGCGCGAGCTCGAGGCGCTCAACGCCAAGCATGGCGAACAGGGCCGCGGGCCCTTTCACTTACTGCACCGCGAATCACAGTGGAATCCTCGCGAGGAACGCTTCATGGGCTGGGAACGCAAGCGCGGAAAGCTTGACGAGCTCAATCGATTGCTCCGAGGAGATACAACGACGAGCTACGTACGTCATGTCGGCGATCCACAGGGTCTGCTCGGGATCCGGTTCGTTATTACGCTCGACAGCGACACGCAGCTCCCGATGGGGGCGGCACATCGGCTGGTCGGCGTGCTCGCGCATCCCCTGAACCGCGCGGAGCTCGATCCCGCGACCGGGCGAATCATCGCGGGATACACGATCGTGCAACCCCGAATCGAGACATCGCCGTTGAGCTCGCGTTCGACGTGGTTCTCGCGGATCTTCGCGGGTGACGCCGGCTTCGACATCTACACCCATGCCGTCTCCGAGACGTACCAGGACCTGTTCGGTTCCGGTATCTACTGCGGCAAGGGGATCTACGAGATCGACAGCTTCATGCGCAGCGTCGAAGGGTGCGCGCCGGAGAATTCGATTGTCAGTCACGATCTGTTTGAAGGCGTCCACGGCCGCACCGCGCTCGCCAGCGACATCGTGCTGTACGAGGGATACCCGTCGAGCTACGGCGCCTACACCAAGCGCATGCACCGCTGGGTACGCGGCGACTGGCAACTCCTGCGCTGGCTGTTCCTGCACGTGCCGCGGGTCGGCGGACACCGCGCACACAATACGCTTGCGCCCATCGATCGCTGGAAGATCCTCGACAACCTGCGCCGGAACCTGACGAACCCGGCGTTGCTCCTGTTCATTGTCCTGGGTTGGACCTGGCTAACCGGCTCCCCGCTATGGTGGACGTTCGGGACACTCGTGCTCGTGCTCGCGCCGGTGTTCCCCGCGATCGCCCGTGACCCTCGCAGGCGCGTTGAACACATCGAACGGGGCGCGCTCGCCATCGTGTTTCTCGTCCACGAATCTGTGATCGTCGTCGATGCGATCGTTCGCGTGATCATAAGGACCCTGATCACGCGGAAGAATCTGCTGCAATGGACGACTGCCGCGAACACGGAACTCGATATCGCAAGGACTTCCCCACGAGCATTGTACTGGCAGACCCTCGCGGGGTCCCCGATCGTGGCGACCGCGATCATGGCGCTCGTCGCGTGGGCTCGGCCCTCGGCGCTGGTCGTGGCCGCGCCCCTCTCGATCATCTGGTTCCTCGCTCCCGAGATCGCGCGATGGGTGAGTCGCCCCCTTCGCCCGCACGCCGAGCCGCTCCGGCCGGACGAACGCAAGCAACTGCGGTTGCTCGCGCGTCGGACGTGGCGCTTCTTCGAAGCGTTCGTGGGACCGAGCGATCAGTGGCTGGCGATCGACAACTACCAAGCCGAGCCGCACGAACAGACTGCGCATCGCACGTCGCCGACCAACATCGGGCTGATGCTGCTCGCGACGCTGTCCGCGTATGACTTCGGCTATCTCGGCCCGAGCGAGCTGTCGTTGCGGGTGCGCCGCGCCTTCGACAGCATCGCGCGTTTGCGCCATTACCGGGGGCACCTCCTTAACTGGTATGACACGAAGAACCTCCAGCCGCTGCTGCCGCAGTACGTCTCCACGGTCGACAGCGGGAACTTTGCGGGCTGCCTCGTCGCGCTCGCGCAAGGCTGCCGGGAGGCGGCGACCTCCCCCGTCGTCCGGACCGACGCATGGAACGGTCTTGCCGACTCGGTCGATCTGCTCGCCGAGGTCGTCGAAGCGATCCCGAACAGCACCGCCGGCTCGCTGCGCTCGGTCATCGTACGTATGCAGGTCGCGGTCGAGCACGGGCGCGATCATCCGGATGATGCCTATGCGACGTTGTGCACGCTGTGCGACGACAGCGCCGTCGAGCTTGATCGCGTGGTGCTCGCACTGCTCCAAAGCGGCAGGCATCGCCACGACAGCGATCTGCTGCATGCCCTGCGCGAATCGATCGACACGCTCCACCAACAGCTCCGGGAAATGCGGAGCGAGCTCGATACGCTAATGCCGTGGCTCGCGCTCACAAACGAACCAGCCGTCCAGCTCCTTGAGCTCCCCACCGAGCTCTGCCTGGACCAGCTCCCCGCGGTAGCCGAGCGACTGCGGAGCGAGATTGATGCGTGGCAGCGCGATCTGTGTCGACACGGTCAAGATACGCCAGACCTCAATGCCTCCGCGCACCGGATCGTCGAGGCTCTGCAGCGTGGCCGGGATAATGCCACCGCGCTCCACGACGAGTTAATCGCGCTCGCCGCGCGCGCTGAAGCCGAGCTGCACGGCATGGACTTTCGCTGGCTCTACGATGGCGAGCGCAAGCTTTTCCATATCGGTTACAACGTCACGGCCGATCACGTCGACGCGAACTACTACGATCTGCTGGCGTCGGAGGCGCGGCTGGCGAGCTATCTGGCGATCGTCAAGCGCGATGTCCCCGAGGACCACTGGTATGCACTCGGTCGACCGATGACGTCCGTGGCGGGAACGCCGGCGCTGTTGTCGTGGGGCGGCACGATGTTCGAGTACCTGATGCCGAACCTGCTGATGAGGAGCCGTGAAGGCACGTTGCTCGCCCGGACCAGCGAGCTTGCCGTCGAGGCGCAGATCGCCTGGGCCAAGAACCACGATCAGCCGTGGGGGATTTCCGAGTCCGCGTTCGCCCGCCGCGACGCGAGTCATACGTATCAGTATCGATCCTTCGGCGTGCCCGGGCTCGGCTTCAAGCGCGGGCTCGAGGAGGATCACGTCATTGCCCCCTACGCGTCGGCCCTTGCGGTCTCGATCGATCCTCGCGCGGTCGTCGCCAACATCCGCGCGCTCGAAGCGATGGGAATGCGCGGAACGTACGGCCTGTTTGAGGCGCTCGACCTGACTCCCGAGCGCGCGACCGGCGGCCAGCCCGCAACGATCGTCCGCTCGTACATGGCCCACCATCAAGGCATGCTGCTCGTCGCGCTCGGCAACCTCATCAACGCGCGGTCGATGGTCGATCGGTTCCACGCAGATCCGATGATCGCAGCGGGTGAGCTCTTGCTCGACGAACGGGCACCACACATTGCGCCTGCCGAGTGGCCGCTCGCGAACCCGGATCGCGCAGTCGCCACGGCGATGGTGCTGCCTCACCCGCCGGCACCCTGGTCGACAACCGATCCGTCCCGCCGCCAGGCGTTCGTGCTCGGGAACGGTCGGTTGACGAGCCTGGTGACCGATGGAGGCGGCGGCGGTCTCGACTGGCACGGGTTCGCGCTAACCCGTTACGAGCCCGATGCCACGCGCGACGACGACGGCACGTGGATCTATCTCCGCGACGAAACCAGTCATCGCGTCTGGCTCGCCACCTCGCCACAAGGCCGGACGAGCTATGCGATGCACGAGATCGAGCTCCATCACCGTAATCAGGGAATCTCTGTCCACGTCAAGATCGCGGTCGCACCGGCCGACGACGTCGAGGTCCGGCAAATCACCCTGCACAACGAGACCAACGAACCGCGAAGTCTCACCGTGACGAGCGCCGGGAGGCCGGTGCTGGTCGCGAAGCGCGACGCACCCGTTCATCCGGCGTTCTCGAGCATGTTCGTCGAGAGCGAACGACTGACCGAACTCGACGCCGTGATGTTCGCACGTCGGAGAAAGTCCAGGGATGAGCCCCAAGCGGTGCTCTTGCATCGCCTGGTTCTCGAAGACGCGGCCGCGACGTTTGCGGGGTACGAGACCGATCGCGCTGCGTTTCACGGCCGGTGCACGAGTCTGGAGCTCCCGGCGGCGCTCGCCGCTGATCGAGGACCGCTGCACGGCCGCGCGGGCGCGGTGCTCGACCCGATCATGAGCCTGATGGCGAGGGTCGAGCTCGAGCCGAGGGGCACGGTTACGCTCGCGTTCGTCACCACGGTGGGACGCTCGCGCGCCGCCGCTGTCGAGCTGGCGCGCAAGTACGGCTCGATGCACGCAGTGCGCTGGGTGTTCCGCGATGCCGAGCGCGAGAGCCCGCGGCGGCTCCAGCGGATAAGCGTCGAGCCGGAGCTTCTGCCGTCGATCCAGCGCCTGTTGTCCGGAGTCCTGTTCGCCGATGCGACCTTGCGCGCCACGGCTGAAATCGCTTCGTCGCGGCCCTGCAAGCGCCGGCTGTGGGGACACGGGATCTCCGGTGATGATCCGATCGTGCTGGTGCGCGTCCACGATTCGAACGCGCCCCTGTTGCGCGAGAGCCTGGCCGCACAGCGCTATTTACGCTGGTGCGGCGTGCGCCTCGATCTCGTGCTCGTCGACCAGCAGGCCTCGGGCTATGTGAGCGAGGGCTCGGGGACGCTGCGGCGCGTGCTCGCCCAACGCGACGAGGACTGGATCGGCCGGCCCGGCGGTATCTACGTGCTCGCCGCCGATCAAGCGTCGGACGACGAGCGCCGTCATCTCGAAGCGGCCGCGCGCGTCGTGCTCGATACCCGAGATGGCTCGCTCGCTCGGCGCTTGAGCCGGATCGTCGAACCACCGGCGAAGCTGCCGCTCTTCGAGCCGCCCCTGGCGAACGGCGCCAACTCGCCACCTTCGCCACCGCGTCCGCGACCGGATCTGACGTTCGACAATGGCACGGGCGGCTTCACCGCTGAAGGGCGCGAGTATGTCATCACGCTCCCTCCGGGCGGTTCCACGCCGGCGCCCTGGTGCAACGTGCTAGCCAATGAGCAGTTCGGGTGTCTGGTCAGCGAATCGTCCCTGGGTGTCACTTGGGCGCTCAATAGCGGCGAGAACAAGCTCACGCCGTGGCGAAACGACCCGATCCTTGATACGCCCTCCGAAGTCCTGTACCTGAGGGACGAAGAGACCGCGGCGGTGTGGTCGCCGACGCCACTTCCCGCGGGTCGCTCGAGTACCACGGTTATCCGTCACGGCGCCGGATACACGACCTACGAACGAGACGATCACGGCCTCGAGCAGGTGATGACCGTCTTCGTGCCGCCGCACTCACCGCTCAAGATCGTGCGGCTGCGCATGAAGAACGTGCTCGCTCGCCACCGTCGACTGACCGCGACCTACTACGCCGAGTGGGTGCTTGGAGCTCGGCGCGCCGACCAGACGTCGTGCATCGCGTCGGAGCACGACCGGGCCACCGGGGCCCTGCTCGCGACTTGCAGCTGGAACGAGGAACTCGCCGATCGGGTCGCCTTCCTCGCATCCAAGGACAAGCTGCACGGCTTCACGACCGATCGCATGGAGTTTCTCGGTCGTCGCGGGGACTACGCGCGCCCAAAGGCGCTCGATCGGTGGGGCTTGTCGGGATCGACCGAGCCGGGGCTCGACCCGTGTGCAGCACTCCAGATACACCTCGAGCTTGCGCCCGGCGAACAGCTCGAGACGCACTTCGTGCTTGGCCAGGCGGCCAGTCGCGACGAAGCGCTCGAACTCGTCGCCCGGTTCCGCGAGCCTGCCGCGGTCGAGACGGCGTGGCAAGAGCTCGGCACGTTCTGGGACGAGATTCTCGGCGATATCCGCGTCGAGACCCCGGAGCCTGCCATGGACCTCATGCTCAATCGTTGGCTGCTCTACCAGACCGTGTCTTCACGGCTGTTTGGGCGTGTCGGGTTCTATCAAGCGAGCGGCGCGTTCGGCTTTCGCGACCAGCTCCAAGACGTGCTCGCACTGGTTCACGCGGCGCCGGAACGGACGCGCGCTCACATCCTCGATGCGGCCGCACACCAGTTCGAACAAGGCGATGTCCTGCACTGGTGGCACCCGCCGTCCGGTCGCGGCGTCCGGACGCGATGCTCCGACGATCTGCTCTGGCTACCGTTCGTGACTGCCGAGTACGTCGCGGCGACCGGCGACGTCACGATCCTCGACGTTCAGGTGCCGTTCTTGACCGGAGACCCGCTCAGACCTGATGAGCATGATCGCTACGCGCAGTACGAGCTCTCGCACGGGTCCGCTCCGCTCATCGAACACTGTCGACGAGCGCTCGAGCACGGCGCGACCGAAGGTGCTCGCGGGCTGCCGTTGATGGGCGATGGCGACTGGAACGACGGGATGAACCGCGTCGGCGCCGAGGGCCACGGCGAGAGCGTCTGGCTCGGCTGGTTCCTGTGCGCCACCATGGATAGGTTTGCCACGCTGTGCGCGCGCACGGGTGACACCACCGATGCAGCAAGGTGGCGCGCGCGAACGCAGGCGTTGCGCGCGAAGATCGAGAGCAGCTCTTGGGATGGTGCATGGTACCTGCGCGCGTTCCACGACGATGGATCACTCTTGGGTTCGGCCACGAACCGCGAGTGCCGTATCGACTCGATCGCGCAGTCGTGGGCGGTGTTGTCGAATGGGCCCGATGTGGATGCCGATGCACGAGCGAGGTTGGCAGTGCGTGCGGCCGATGACCAGCTAGTGCGCGAGGCCGACCGGCTCGTCCTTCTTTTATGGCCGCCCTTCGACACCACGCTGCACGATCCTGGCTACATTCGTGCGTACCCTCCCGGCATCCGCGAGAATGGGGGACAGTACACTCACGCCGCGACTTGGCTCGGATGGGCGCATGCCGCTCTTGGCGACGGCGAGAGCGCCACGCGCATCTTCCGCTTGCTCAATCCGATCCTTCACGCCGAGACCAACGCCGACTCGAACCGCTACAGGGTCGAGCCGTACGTGCTCGCGGCCGATATTTACAGTGTTTCGCCGTCGGTCGGGCGTGGTGGATGGACGTGGTACACAGGTTCGGCCGCGTGGATGTGGCGGCTCGGTGTCGAGGCCATACTCGGGCTCCAGCGATCCGATGGAGGTCTCCGCATCGAGCCGTGCATTCCGCCGTCATGGAATGGATTCGAGGCGTGGGTTCACATCGGACGTCAGCGCGTTCACATCGTCGTCGAGAATCCCGATCGGGTGGCGACCGGCGTTGCAAGCATGACGCTGGACGGTGTCGCGCTCGAATCGAATCAGGTCCATCTCGATCCAAGCCAGTCGGATATGCACGAGGTCCACGTTAGGTTGGGCTCGCACAAGATGGGTTCGGTACTCAGCCGCTCTTCATGAAAAACCGGGAGATCCTATGAACGCCACGCAACAGCTTCACGATCTGGGCCAAAGCCTCTGGCTCGACAACATCACGCGCGGGCTGCTAGCGAGTGGCACGCTGGGTCGCTATATCAACGAACTTTCCGTGACCGGTCTGACCTCCAATCCCACGATCTTTGAGCATGCTATCAGCGATGCGGGTTTCTACGATGATGCCATTCGCCAAAAGGCGCTCGCGGGCCAGTCGGGCGAGGCGCTGTTCTTCGAACTGGCCCTGGAGGACCTGACCCAGGCGGCGGATCTGTTCCGCCCGATCCACGATGCCACCGATGGTGTAGACGGCTGGGTGTCGCTAGAGGTGTCGCCCTTGCTGGCGGACGACACCGCCGGCACCATCAAGGCGGCGGCGCGGCTGCATGCGCACGCGCAACGCTCCAATCTGTTCATCAAGATCCCGGGTACTGCCGCGGGGATTCCGGCGATCGAGGAGACGATCTTCGCCGGCGTGCCGGTGAACGTGACGTTGCTGTTCTCCCGCGAGCACTATATTGCCGCCGCCGAGGCGTATATGCGCGGTATCGAAAGGCGCATCGCCGCCGGCCTCGATCCATCCGTCGGTTCCGTGGCATCGATTTTCGTCAGCCGTTGGGATGTGGCCGTCAAGGACAAGGTTCCAGACGCGCAGCACAACCGTCTCGGTATTGCCATCGCCATGCGCACCTACCAGGCCTACCGCGAGCTGCTCGGGTCGCCGCGCTGGCAGAAGCTCGCTGCTCATGGGGCATCGCCGCAGCGTCTGCTGTGGGGCAGCACCGGCACCAAGGATCCCGCTTCCCCTGACGTTCTTTACGTCGAAGCCTTGGCGGCGCCGGATACCATCAACACCATGCCGGAAAAGACACTGCTCGCCTTCGCCGATCATGGGAAGGTGAAGGACGTCATGCGGTTCGACGGCGGCAATGCCGAAGCGGTACTCGCGGGATTTACCCGCGCGGGCATCAACGCTGAAGCGCTTGCCGCCGACCTCCAGCGCGAAGGCACCGCCGCCTTCGCCAAGTCATGGAATGATCTGATGTCCCGCATCGCCTCAAAAAGCGACCTGGTGACGAAGGCCGATCAAGCATGAGCCACCCGACGCCGACCACCCGTTCGACGGCGCCTGCGCAAGGCCTAACGGAGCGCCCGGCGTGGAAGGCGCTTGCCGAGCATTACCAAACGGTCCGCGGCCTGCATCTGCGGCAGCTCTTCGCCGACGATCCTCGGCGGGGCGAGCGCCTGAGCGCCGAAGCCGCCGGTATTTACCTCGACTACTCAAAGAACCGCATCACTGACGAGACGATACGACTGCTCGTAAGACTGGCCGAGGAATGCGGTCTACCTGAGCGCATAACCGCGATGTTCCGTGGCGAGCGGATCAACGTGACAGAAAAGCGCGCCGTCCTGCATACGGCCCTGCGCGCGCCCGAGACCGAGCAGATTCTGGTCGATGGCGTTGACATCGTGCCGGAAGTGCATGCGGTTCTGGAGCGCATGGCCATATTCTCGCGCCAGGTTCGCAGCGGCGCGTGGCGGGGACATACCGGCAAGCGCATCCGCAATATCATCAACATCGGCATCGGCGGCTCCGACCTCGGCCCGGTGATGGCGTACAAAGCGCTGCGCTATTACAGTCAGCGCGACTTGACATTCCGCTTCGTCTCGAATGTGGACGGCACCGACTTTGCGGAAGCCACGCGCGATCTCGACCCCGAAGAAACGCTGTTCATCATCTGTTCGAAGACATTCACCACGCTTGAGACCCTGACCAACGCCCACACCGCCCGGGCCTGGAGCTTGCACAAGCTCGGTGACGAAGGTGCCATGCGCAGGCACTTCGTCGCCGTATCAACCAACGCCGACAGAGTGGCCGCGTTCGGCATTGATACTGCGAACATGTTCGGCTTCTGGGACTGGGTCGACGGGCGCTACTCGATGGACTCGGCGATCGGCCTGTCGACCATAATTGCCATCGGACCTGAGAACTTCCGTGCAATGCTCGCCGGCTTTCACGCGATGGATCGGCACTTCCGCAGCGCTCCATTCGCGCAGAATCTGCCCGTGCTCATGGGGATGCTGACGGTATGGAACAGCAACTTCCTCGATGCGCAGACGGTTGCGGTGTTGCCTTACGAGCAGTATCTCAAACACTTCCCCGCGTACCTGCAGCAACTGACGATGGAGAGTAACGGCAAACACGTGACGCTCGATGGAACTCGCGTCGACTGGCAAACCGGGCTCATCTACTGGGGCGAGCCCGGCACCAACGGCCAGCATTCGTTCTATCAACTCCTCCATCAGGGAACAAAAATCGTCCCGTGCGACTTCATCGGCTTTTGCCAGGCGTTGAATCCGCTGGGTAATCATCACGATCTGCTGATGTCGAATCTATTTGCGCAGACCGAAGCGCTGGCGTTCGGCAAGACGGAAGATGAGGTCGAGGCCGAGGGTATGCCAGGGTGGCTTGCGCCGCACCGGGTCTTCGAAGGCAATCGTCCGAGTAACACCCTGCTCATCGAGCGCCTGACGCCGGCGACACTGGGGGCTCTGGTCGCGCTATACGAACACAGTGTCTTTACTCAGGGGACGATCTGGAATATCGATTCATTCGATCAATGGGGCGTCGAGCTGGGCAAGGTGCTGGCGCAGCGGACGATCCCTGAGCTTGAAAGCACGGGCGAACCGCAGCTCGAGCATGACAGCTCGACCAACGCACTCATCCGGCGCTACCGCCGATTCAGGAATGGACGGTCATGAATGTAAGTCCGCTGGCAGGTACACCGACCACGTCGGCAACGCTGGTCGACGTGCCCAGACTTGTTACCGCCTACTTCACCGAGGTGCCTGATTCTTCAGTGGAGGCGCAGCGGGTCGCGTTCGGCACCTCGGGGCATCGCGGCTCCGCCTTCGAGCACAGTTTCAACGAATGGCATGTTCTGGCCATCAGCCAGGCTATTTGTGATTACCGCAAGCGACAGAGCATATGCGGCCCGCTGTTCCTCGGCATCGACACTCATGCGCTGTCGGTTCCGGCGTTTGCCAGCGCGCTTGAGGTACTGGCGGCCAACGGCGTCGACGTCATACTTGCGGAGAACGACGAGTACACGCCCACGCCGGTGATTTCTCATGCCATACTTACTTACAACTGTGGCCGCGATACGGGGCTGGCGGACGGCATTGTCATCACGCCGTCGCACAATCCGCCGGACAACGGCGGCTTCAAGTACAACCCGCCCAACGGCGGGCCAGCGGGTACCGGTGTCACCGGCTGGATCGAGGCCAGAGCCAACGAATTTCTGAAAGAAGGCCTCCGGGGCGTAAAAAGAATCCCTTTCGAAAAGGCGTTGCGTGCTGCCACCACGCACCGGCACGACTATCTCAACGCCTACGTGAACGATCTCGACAAGATGATCGACATGGATGTGATTAGTGGCGCACACATCCGTATGGGCGTTGATCCACTCGGCGGCGCTGGCGTCCACTACTGGGCCGCGATTGCCGAGCGCTATGGTTTGAATCTCACGGTGGTGAACGAAGCCGTTGATCCGACCTTCCGGTTCATGACGCTCGATTGGGACGGTCGTATTCGCATGGATCCGTCCTCATTCTATGCCATGCAGAACTTGATCGGCCTGAAGGAGCGCTTCGACATCGCCTTCGCTTGCGACACCGACTACGACCGGCACGGCATCGTTACCCGGAGCACGGGTCTGCTTCCGCCCAACCACTATCTTTCCGTCGCCATCCACTATCTGTTCAAGCATCGACCGAAGTGGAACAAGGATGCGGCGGTTGGCAAGACGGTAGTCAGCAGCCAGATGATTGATCGAGTCGCGGCGAAACTCGGCCGCAAGCTCTACGAGGTGCCGGTCGGTTTCAAGTGGTTTGTGGATGGTCTGCTCAACGGATTGCTTGGCTTCGGCGGGGAAGAGAGTGCGGGAGCATCCTTCCGGCGTCGCGATGGCGGCGTCTGGACGACGGATAAAGACGGGATCGCCCCGGCCTTGCTTGCCGCCGAAATCACGGCGCGCACGAACCGCGATCCCGGCGAGCTCTACCGCGAGCTGACGCGCGAGGTTGGCGAGTCCGCCTACGACCGGGTCGAGGCACCCGCCACGCCGGCGCAAAAAGAGAGGCTGGCAAAACTCTCGCCACGACAGCTGCGGATCACGCAACTGGCCGGCGAGAAGATCGAGCGAGTACTCGATCGCGCGCCGGGTAACGACGCGCCGATCGGCGGCATCAAGGTGGTCACCGCCAACGGCTGGTTCGCCGCACGGCCGTCCGGCACGGAGGACATTTACAAAGTCTACGCGGAGAGTTTCCGCGGTGAAGACCATCTGCGCGACATCCTGCGCGAGGCGCAGGCCATCGTCGACCGCGCGCTGGCGGATGGTTGATGCGCGTTGCACATTAGGTTGCAAAAATGCAGGGGAACCCGTGAGCACTGAAACACATGTCAGCCAGCTGCTATTCGGCCTACTGCATACGGATGGCGAGGGCTTCGATTCCCTGGCCGAGCTGGCCCTGGATATGCGTTCGTCATGGAAACACGCCACCGACCAGGTGTGGTGGCAGCTGTGCCGCGATCTCTGGGAGCAGACCCAAAATCCATGGGTCGTCCTGCCGACACTCTCGCGGGCGAAAATCAAGGGAGTTGTGGCCGACACCACTTTCCGCAAAAACGTTGACGATCTGGTGCAGGCCAGGCGCGATGCGGCGGATGCGCCGGCGTGGTTTCAGCAAGTCCATCCACAATCGCCGCTGGCCTGTGTCGCCTATTTCACCATGGAATTCATGCTGAGCGCGGAGCTGCTTATTTACTCGGGTGGACTCGGCAACGCGCCCTGTAACGGAGCACACGGCGCGAGTGATCCCGAACCGCGACGGCATAGCGGTTCCCCTGGAAGGGGGCCATATCCTGTGGCAGGGATGATCTGATGGAGGGACGTCCGTGAAGAAACCCGCTAAACCAAGCATCTTGACGATCAACGGCGGCTCGTCGAGCATCAAATTCGCGCAGTTCGTGGCGGGTGATGGGTTGGGTCGGATTCTGGAAGGAGAGATTGATCGGATCGGAGCGCCAGAGGTTGGCTTGCGGGTAACAGGTTTGGACTCGATGGACACCTTCTCGCGGCTGGTGACAGTGCCGGACCACACGGTGGCGGTGGGCATTCTGATGGACTGGATCGAGGCGCGCGGCGGTCCTGACGCCTTGGCCGCAGTGGGGCATCGCGTGGTGCATGGCGGGCCAAACTATTGGGAGCCGCAGCGCATCACAGCAGAAATGCTTGCAGAATTGCACCGGCTCAGTCCATTGGATCCTGCGCATCTGCCTGGGGAGATCCTGTTGGCCGAGGAATTTCATCGGCGCTTTCCAGACCTGCCTCAAGTGGCGTGTTTCGATACGGCTTTTCACCACGACCTGCCGCGTGTGGCGCAACAGTTGCCGATTCCGCGGCGCTACGAAGCACAGGGAGTGCGGCGCTACGGTTTTCACGGCTTGTCTTATGCGTTTCTGATGGGCGAACTGGCCCGCATGGCAGGAACGCAGGCGGCACAGAGCCGGGTGATCCTTGCCCACCTTGGCAATGGCGCCAGCCTGGCGGCAGTGCGGGATGGCAAATCCGTGGACACCAGCATGAGCTTCACCCCGGCAGCCGGAGTGCCGATGAGCACCCGTTCCGGCGATCTCGATCCCGGACTGGTGGGGTATCTGGCGCGCACTGAAAAAATGAACGCGCAGCAGTTCAACGAGATGGTCAATTCCCAATCCGGGTTGCTCGGCGTGTCGGAGACCAGTTCCGATATGCGTGATTTGCTCGAGCGTGAAACGCAGGACGTGCGGGCGGCCGAAGCGGTTGCGCTGTTTTGCTATCAGATCAGAAAATGGATCGGCGCATTCGCGGCGGCATTGGGTGGGCTTGACACGCTGGTGTTCGCAGGCGGCATCGGCGAAAACGCACCGCTGCTCCGGGCGCGCATCTGCACCGAGCTTGGCTTTCTCGGGCTCGAACTGGACCCGCAGCGTAATGCGAAGAATGCAGCGCTGATTTCGCTAGACGACAGTCACGTCAAGGTGCGGGTCATCCACACTGACGAGGCGCTCATGATTGCCAGGTCGGTCGCCCACGTCCTCAACCTCGGCCCATACAGGAAACCTCAACCATGACCACCAACACCCTTACTCCGGAATTGCTCCACAGGATGGACGCCTACTGGCGCGCCGCGAACTACCTGTCGGTGTGCCAGATCTATCTCTTTGACAACCCACTACTCAAGAAGCCGCTGGCGCTCGCGGATGTGAAGCACATGCTGCTTGGACACTGGGGCACGACCCCCGGGCAGAACTTCATCTACGTGCATTTGAACCGTGTCATCAAGAAATACGACCTCGACATGATCTACGTCTCGGGGCCTGGCCACGGCGGCCCGGCCGTCGTGGCCAACACGTACCTCGAGGGCACGTACAGCGAGATCTATCCCGATATCAGCCGGGATGAGGCTGGGCTGCAGAAGCTCTTTCTTCAGTTCTCGTTTCCCGGCGGTATTCCCAGCCACGCATCGCCGGAGTGCCCGGGCTCGATCCACGAGGGCGGCGAGCTCGGCTATTCGCTCAGCCATTCATTCGGGGCGGTGTTCGACAATCCCGAGCTCGTCGTCGCCTGCGTCATCGGCGACGGCGAGGCAGAGACGGGGCCGCTCGCCACGGCGTGGCATTCCAACAAGTTTCTCAATCCGGCTACCGACGGGGCCGTGCTGCCGATCCTGCACCTCAACGGCTACAAGATCGCCAACCCGACGCTCCTCGCTCGCATCACGAGAGAGGAGTTGGAGCAGCTGTTCCGCGGTTATGGCTGGACGCCTCTCTTCGTCGAGGGAGACGAGCCCGAACTGATGCATGAAGCAATGGCAGGGGCGCTCGACACCGCCATCGAGCACATCAAGGCGATCCGGGAGGACGCCCTCGATCACGGCAACCTCAGCCGTCCGCGCTGGCCGATGATCATCCTCAACTCCCCCAAGGGCTGGACGGGGCCCAAGCTAGTGGATGGCTTGCAGGTGGAAGGCACGTTCCGGGCGCACCAGGTGCCGCTGCACCCACGCGCCCATCCCGCACACCTCGAGCTGCTCGAGGAATGGCTCAGGAGCTATCGGCCAGAGGAACTCTTCGATGAGCGCGGTCGCTTGAAGCCGGAGTTGGCCGAGCTCGCGCCCGAGGGGCAGCGGCGCATGGGCGCCAATCCGCACGCCAACGGCGGCGTGCTGCTCCAGGATCTGCAGATGCCGGATTTTCGCGAGTACGCGGCCGACGTGCCCACACCCGGGGTGCGCGGCGTCGGCGACACACGTGTGCTTGGGCCTTTCCTGCGCGATGTGGCGAAGCTCAACAGTGAGCAGCGAAACTTTCGAATCTTCGGACCGGACGAGACGGTCTCCAACGGCCTCGGCGCCGTCTTCGAGGTGACCAATCGTCAATGGGACGCCGCGACCCTGCCGAACGACGAGTTTCTCGCGCCGACCGGACGCGTACTCGACTCGATGCTCAGCGAGCATCAATGCGAGGGCTGGCTCGAGGGCTACCTGCTTACCGGGCGGCACGGGGTCTTCAACTCCTACGAGGCGTTCATCCACATCGTCGATTCGATGTTCAACCAGCATGCCAAGTGGCTGTCGGTCACAACCGATCTGCCGTGGCGGCGCAAGATCGCGTCTTTGAACTACCTCCTGGCATCGCACGTCTGGCGCCAGGACCACAACGGGTTCACGCACCAGGATCCGGGCTTCGTCGACCTCGTCGTAAACAAGAAGGCGGAGGTAGTGCGAGCCTATTTTCCGCCGGACGCCAACTGTCTGCTCTCGGTGATGGACCACTGCCTGCGCAGCCGTCACTACGTGAATCTCGTCATCGCGGGCAAGCACCCGGCCCCGCAGTGGCTGACGATGGACGCCGCCGTCACCCACTGCACCGCGGGCATCGGCATCTGGCGGTGGGCCTCGAACGACCAAGGCGCCCTGCCCGACGTAGTCATGGTCTGCTGCGGCGATGTACCCACGCTGGAGACGCTGGCCGCTGTCTCCATCATGCGCGAGCACCTCCCGGATCTAAAAGTCCGCGTGGTCAACGTCGTCGACCTGATGAAACTGCAGCCGCACTCCGAACACCCGCACGGGCTCAGCGACACCGACTTCGATGAGTTCTTCACCAGGGACAGGCCGGTCATCTTCGCCTTCCACGCCTACCCGTGGTTGATCCACCGCCTCACCTACCGCCGCACCAACCACGAGAACATCCACGTCCGCGGCTACAAAGAAGAGGGCACGATCACCACGCCCTTCGACATGACAGTGCTGAACGACATGGACCGCTTCCATCTCGTCATGGACGTCGTTGACCGCGTGCCGCAAACCGGAGCCAGGGGCATCGCCCTGAAGCAGCAACTCACGGACAAGCGGGTCGAGCACAAGCGATACATAAATAAATACGGGCAGGACATGCCGGAAATCCGCGACTGGCGCTGGGGCGCACGACAGGCCGCAGAAGGCGACGCGACATGAACCCGGCGTTGCCGAGGGTTTACCTCGTGCGCCATGGCGAAACCGCGTGGACGCTTACAGCCCAGCATACCGGCCGTACCGACCTCCCACTTACCGAGCAAGGAGAGCGTCAGGCGCGTGCGCTCAGCGCGAGCCTCGGTGCGCTGCGCATCGATCGCATTCTATCGAGCCCTTTGCAGCGCGCCCGCCGTACGGCCGAACTGGCGATGCCGCACGCTCACGTCGAGGAGGACGCTGATCTCATGGAATGGGACTACGGCGCCTACGAGGGTAGAAGCACTGTCGATATCGAAGTGGAGCGCCCCGGCTGGCGTCTTCTCCGCGACGGCAGCCCCGGCGGCGAAACGCTTGACTCCGTGGCCACGCGCAGCGATCGTGTCATTGACCGCATTCGCGAAGACGGCGGTACCGTGCTCCTCTTCGGCCATCGCGAAATCCTGCGGATTCTCGCCGCGCGCTGGATCGGGCTTGCGCCCATCGAAGGACGCCACCTGCTGCTCGCCACCGCGTCTTTGAGCGTCCTTGGGTACGATCATGACCTCACCGAGCCTGTCATCCACGCCTGGAACCGCCGCCCCACGGCCGTTGCGGTCGCGCAATAACTGGACAAGCCGGACGTCCCACATGGGTGTACCACTGAACTGGTTATAAGGACTATGCGCGACAGCGTACAGACGCTGAAAAGATTCGCGTCTATAAACACAGCCAAACCGTTGCGTTGTACTCACTGCAAGCCTTGACTACCCGTGGTCACCAGCAATGGAAACATGAATTATTCAACCCCGGAGGAGAGCCCCCTTATGAAAACTTCAATCCTCGTTGGTGCAATCCTTGCTTGCGCGCTGTCGGCGCCGATCGCATCCGCACAACAAGAACCGACGTTTGCCAAGCAGGCAATGAGCATGGACATGGACAAGCAGATGACCCAGATGCAGGAAAACATGGAAAAAATGCAGCAACAGATGGACAAACTGCGGGCGACCACCGATGCGGGGGAGCGCCAGAAGCTGCTGCAGGAGCACATGCAGGCCATGCAGGAAAACATGAGGGCGATGCGCGGCATGGGTGGCCGGATGATGATGGGCGGCCAGAATGGCGGCGCGATGATGGACGCAGGCCCGAAGCAACGCCAGGAGATGATGGAAAAACGCATGGACATGATGCAGATGATGATGGAGCAGATGATGCAGCATGATCAGATGATGGGGTCCATGCCGACCAAATAACTGCGACCTTTGCTTCTGCGTTTGAGGTAATACGCACGCATCGACAAACTAATCATAAATCAAACAATCAAGAGGCGATGGCAATGATGCAAGGTGATCGGATGGGAGGCGGGAAACCGGCTACATGGGCGGAGGGGCGGTCTATGGATGATACTGGTTGTGATTTTAGTCGTTGTTGGAATTGTTGCTGTCATGCGTAAAAGATGATGACCATTCTGCAATCGAAGGTCTCCGCAGCCCATCCGGAAATTGCAGCGCACAACCGATAGTTCCATCACTTACAAGGAGTCGATTCATGTACGGGTTCAGCACTCAGCTCAAGGTGCCATTTGATACCGCCATTGCGAAAGTTACCGAGGCGCTGAAAAAGGAAGGCTTCGGCGTGCTCACCGATATCGATATCAAGGCGACGCTAAAAGCCAAGATCGATATTGAGCGCCGGCCGTATCGCATACTCGGCGCATGCAACCCACCGCTCGCACACCGCGCGATCGAGGCGGATCCCGACATCGGCTTGTTACTGCCGTGCAACGTGGTCGTGCGCGAAGAAGCCGATGGAACAATAACGGTTGCGTTCATGGATTCCGAGGCCGTGTTGCAGCTGGTCGACAAACCGGAAGTGCATGCCCTCGGCAAAGAAGTACGGGTCCTGCTGCGGCGGGTCTGCGCGAGCCTCGAAGCGTGACGCCGGCCGGGAACAAGACGCGGGCGCACCGTATTCGGGGATGCGAGACACGCAAACAACCGGGAGGGACCGCACATGAAGAGCGACCAACCGCCGGCATCAACCGCGCTGCCGACCGGCCGGTGCGCAGCACCGGCTTTGGAGGTGAACATCACTGGAGTTGCGGCCCGTGGGGATTTCTCGTCGGCGCTCGCCTTCGTTTTGTATCGGGCGTGGGAAATCGCGCATGTCAGGTTCTATACGACCTGGGCTGAGGCTGATGGCATGGGTGTCGCCAGCATGGTGCTCTGGTGCGCGGACTGGTCTGTGAGCATTGCCACCACGGGCCTTGCACTTGCCTGGTACCCGGCAAGTCGCAACCGCGCCCCTGAGCGCTCTTGGGTACGATCACGACCTCACCGAGCCTGTCATCCACGCCTGGAATGGCCGCGTCACGACCCCTGTGGGTGCCCAGTGACTGAAGAGGCGACCAAACCGCGCGGTGTATTATTCCTTAACCGGGTTGTTCACATTCATTGACCACTTCATAGTGTCATGGCAACGAGAAGGCGATGGAAAACATGAACCGTTTATCGAATACAGGTGCGGTGGTTTCGGTGCGCGGCAGTGTCGTGGACATTCACTTCGATATGCAGCTACCACCCATCTATTCCCTGCTGCGTACGGGTGACACAGGCGAAATCATCATCGAAGTGCTGGCCCAACTTGATACGCGGCGCGTGCGGGGTATTGCCTTGACTCCCACCCAGGGACTCGCCCGCGGCATGGTGGTGGAATACACCGGCGGTCCGCTGCAGGCTCCGGTGGGCAAGGGTATCCGTGCGCGCATGTTTGACGTATTCGGCCGTGCTATAGACCGCGAAGCGGCACCGACGGACGTGCAGTGGCGGTCTGTGCACCGGGCCCCGCCGCCGCTGGCGCGCCGGTCCACCACGTCTGAAGTTTTTACGACGGGCATCAAGGTTATCGATGTGCTGATGCCGCTGGAGCGTGGCGGCAAGGCGGGCTTATTTGGCGGGGCGGGGGTGGGCAAGACGGTGTTGCTCACCGAGATGATCCATAACATGGTCGGGCAACACGAAGGCGTGAGTATTTTTTGCGGTATTGGCGAACGTTGCCGCGAAGGCGAGGAGCTTTACCGAGAAATGAAGCAGGCCGGCGTATTGTCGAATATGGTGATGATCTTCGGCCAGATGAATGAGCCGCCGGGGGCACGTTTCCGCGTCGGTCACGCTGCCCTGACGATGGCCGAGTATTTCCGCGACGACGAGCGCCGGGATGTGTTGCTGCTTATCGACAATATCTTCCGGTTTATCCAGGCCGGCTCGGAAGTGTCCGGCCTGATGGGACAGATGCCGTCACGCCTGGGCTATCAGCCCACCATGGGCACTGAGCTGTCCCAGCTGGAAGAGCGTATCGCCAATACTGACAGCGGCGCCATCACGTCGATCCAGGCGGTATATGTGCCGGCGGACGATTTTACTGACCCGGCGGCGGTGCATACCTTCTCGCATCTGTCCGCATCGATCGTGCTGTCGCGCAAGCGGGCCAGCGAGGGACTGTACCCGGCCATCGATCCGTTGCAGTCCAGCTCCAAGATGGCCACGCCGGGTATCGTCGGCGCGCGGCACTATGCGCTGGCCCAGGAAATCCGCCGCACGCTGGCACAATACGCGGAACTCAAGGATATCATTGCCATGCTTGGCCTGGAGCAGCTTTCCCCGGAGGACCGCAATCTGGTCGCCCGGGCCCGCCGCCTGGAGCGGTTTCTGACCCAGCCGTTTTTCACCACCGAGCAGTTTACCGGGCTCCAGGGCAAGTTGGTGAGTCTGGAAGAAGCGCTGGACGGCTGTGAGCGCATTCTGAACGATGAGTTCAAAGACTATCCGGAAAGCGCGCTCTATATGATTGGCGTGGTGGACGAGGCGAAACAGAAAGTGCAATCTGGCAAAGGCGCGGACAGTGGATCCGGGGCCGCGGCCGAACCGCCAGCGGAGATCGAACATGCCGTCGATCCTGATGAATCTTAGGGTGCTTTTGCCTTTCCAGGTCTTCGCCGACAAAAGCAGTGTGATACGCATCGTCGCGGAAACCGGCGCCGGTTCGCTGGGCCTCCTGCCGCGCCGGCTCGACTGCGTGGCGGCCCTTGTGCCCGGCATACTGACCTATGAAACTGAAGCGGAGGGCGAGGTCTACGTGGCGGTGGATGAGGGGGTATTGGTCAAGACCGGCGCGGACGTGGTGGTTTCCGTGCGCCAGGCAATCGGGGGCGCGGATCTCGATCAGTTGCGCGACGCGGTGGAGAAGGAGTTTCTGGTCCTGGATGAGCAAGAGCAGAGCGTGCGTTCCGTGCTGGCGAAAATGGAAAGTAACCTCATCCACCGCATGGCAAGGTTTCACAATGACTGAAGGGCCTCAAAGCAAGGGCGCGAAGCCGAAATCGTCGCTCGGTGAGGAAGTCGGCAGGAATGCCGCGCGCAAGCGCAGGGCGCAGCGCAATCCCGCGCCGGGCGTCTGGTTCGGCCTGGGTATGATGGGTCTGGTTGGCTGGTCGGTGGCGATTCCCACGCTGCTGGGCGCGGCTCTCGGTATCTGGCTCGACAAGCACCATTCAGCAAGCCACTCCTGGACGCTGATGCTGCTGTTTATCGGTTTGGCGATTGGCTGCCTGAATGCCTGGCACTGGGTTGCCAGGGAAGACAAGGCGATGCGGGATGAACAGGACGATGGCGATGAATGAAGGGTTGACGCTGGCACTGGCGGGGGTGGCGGGCCTGTTGCTCGGCGCCGTTTTCTTTGGCGGCCTGTGGTGGACGGTGCGCCAGGGTGTGGGGTCGAAACGACCGGCGCTTTTGTTTTTTGGCAGCCTGCTATTGCGGACTGCTGTCGTCATCGCCGGGTTTTATTTTGTCGGGGATGGTCAGTGGCAACGGCTGCTGGCCTGTCTGTTCGGGTTTGTTATTGCGCGCATCATCGTAACGCGGCTCGCCGGGCCGCCGCGCGACGACGTTACAGCCCCGTCGAAAGAGGCCGGTCATGCACCTTAGTCCCGACGAGATCATTTTCTGGCAATACGGGTTTTTCAAGCTCAACGCCACCATTGTCTTCACATGGGGGATCATGCTTATCCTTGCCGTGGGTGCAACGCTTATTACCCGCAAACTTTCCATTGGCCTGCAGCGTGCCCGCTGGCAGAACGTCCTCGAAATTGTCGTCCTTGCCGTCGAGGAACAAATCGAGGATGTCGGGCTCGCCAACCCGAGACGCTATCTCAGCTTCCTGGCCACTCTGGTACTGTTTCTCGCCACCGCGGCCCTGTGCACCATCATTCCCGGCTACCAGCCGCCAACGGGCTCGCTGTCGACCACGGTGGCGCTGGCGCTATGCGTGTTTGTCGCCGTGCCCTTCTTCGGCATCCGGGAACGCGGCCTGGGCAGCTACCTCAGGTCCTATGCCCAGCCCACGATCATCATGCTGCCGTTCAATATCATCAGCGAGATCTCCCGGACCCTGGCGCTGGCCGTGCGGCTGTTCGGCAACATGATGAGCGGTACCATGATCATCGCGATCCTGCTCACCATCACGCCGTTTATCTTTCCCATTGTGATGATGGCGCTGGGATTGCTTACGGGCATGGTGCAGGCCTACATTTTCTTTATTCTGGCCACGGTTTATATCGCCGCAGCGACCCGTGTCCGCACTGCTGAAACCGCTATGGCGCAAAACCAATGAAAACCGAGAATCTGAGGGAACCTTTATGGACAGTATGACGATCATCGCGGTGGCATCCATTGTCATCGCCGGCCTTACCACCGGCTTCGGGACCATGGCCCCGGCACTGGGGGAGGGGCGGTCGGTCGCCGCGGCGCTGACTTCGCTGGCACAGCAGCCCGACGCGTCCGCCACTATCACCCGGACCCTGTTTGTGGGCCTGGCGATGATCGAGTCCACGGCGATCTACTGTTTCGTGGTCTCGATGATTCTCATCTTCGCCAATCCATTCTGGAATCACGCCATCGCCCAGACCGCCGGAAACTAAGCCATGCTCGTCGACTGGTTCACCGTCGCCGCCCAGGTGGTCAACTTTGTCATCCTGGTGTGGCTGCTCAAGCGCTTTCTTTACCAGCCCATTTTGCGCGCCATCGACGCCCGGGAACAGCGTATCGCCCGGTCGCTGGCGGATGCCGCCGCCAAAGAGACCGAAGCCGAAACCGAGCGCGACGCTTTCCGGCGCAAGAACGAAGCGTTCGACCAGCAGCGCGCCGCGCTCCTGGATCGGGCAGCCGACGAGGCGAAAGCGGAACGCCAGCGGCTGCTCGATGAAGCGCGACAGGCGGCCGAGGTTCTGCGCGCCAAACAACAGGAGGCACTGCAACGGGAACAGCAAAGCCTGAATGATGAAGTCGCCCGTCGCACCCGCGCCGAGGTGTTTGCCATCGCCCGCAAGGCCCTGAATGATCTTTCCGGGACAAGCCTGGAAGCACACATGAGCGAGATTTTCGTCGAACGATTGCGGGCGCTGGACGATGAGGCCAGACAGCGCTTTGCCGGTACCCTGAAAACGTCGGCCCACCCGGTGCGTGTGCGCAGCGCCTTCGAGCTGACACCGGAGCAACGGGATGGCATCCAGGCGGCCCTGAACGAGACTCTGGCGGCGGACGTGCAGGTGCGTTTTGAGACCGCGCCGGAGGTGATCGCGGGTATTGAATTGACCACCGATGGACAAAAAATCGCCTGGAGTATCGCTGATTATCTCCGCTCTCTGGAAAACAGTGTCGGCGAATTGCTGACAAAACGGGCCGAACCAGAAGCCAAAGCGGAAACCCCGCAGCAATCAGGTCCTGCGGCCGCTCCGGGGGAGGCCCCATGAGCACGTCGCCGGATTCCCTGCAAACTGTCCTCGATACGGCCTTTGACGGCCTGAGGCTGGGCCGCGAACAGTTTGTGCCGCAACTGAAACCGCGGGAGGTGGGAACGGTGACCCGCGTTTCCACGGGCATAGCCAAGGTCAGCGGCCTTCCCGGTGTGGGCAGTGACGAGCTGGTGAAATTCCCCGGCGATGCCTACGGCATTGCCTTCAACGTGGACGAGGACGAGATCGGGGTCGTCCTGCTCGGCGACTACTGGCATCTGCACGCCGGGGATGAAGTCGAGCGCACCGGCCGGGTCATGGACGTGGCCGTGGGGGATGGATTGATTGGGCGCGTTATCGACCCCCTCGGCCGACCACTCGACGGCAGCGGGCCGTTGATGGCAAGCGCTCGTCTGCCCATCGAGCGCTCCGCCCCGGCTATCATGGACCGGGCGCCGGTCCAGGTGCCGCTGCAAAGTGGTCTCAAGGTGGTGGATGCCCTGATTCCCATCGGCCGAGGCCAGCGCGAGCTGATTCTGGGTGACCGCCAGACCGGCAAGACGGCCATCGCCATCGACACCATCCTCAATCAGCGCGGCAAGGATGTCCTGTGCGTCTACTGCGCCATCGGCCAGCGCGCGTCCGCCGTGGCCAGGGCGGTGGCCACCTTCCGGGAAAAGGGCGCGCTGGCCTACACTGTCGTGGTCGTCACCGAGGGCAATGATCCGCCGGGGCTCGCCTATATCGCGCCCTACGCCGCCACCAGTATCGCCGAGCATTTCATGGAACAGGGCCACGATGTGCTGATCGTTTACGACGACCTCACCCACCATGCCCGCGCCTATCGCGAGTTGTCCCTGCTGCTGCGCCGCCCGCCCGGTCGCGAGGCCTTTCCCGGCGACATCTTCTACATTCATTCGCGGCTGCTGGAGCGGGCGACCCATCTTCGCGAGGAGCGCGGCGGTGGTTCACTCACCGCGCTGCCCATCATCGAAACCGAGGCCCAGAACATTTCCGCCTATATTCCCACCAATCTGATTTCCATCACTGACGGACAGATCTACCTTTCACCGACGTTATTCGACCTGGGTGTGCTGCCGGCGGTCGATGTGGGGAAATCCGTGTCGCGGGTGGGCGGCAAGGCGCAGCGGGCGGCCTATCGCGCGGTGGCGGGGGACCTCAAGCTCGCCTATGCGCAGTTCGAGGAACTCGAGACCTTCGCCCGGTTCGGAGCCCGGCTGGACGAAGACACCCGCAAGATCATCGCCCATGGGCGGCGTATTCGCGCCTGCCTTAAGCAACCGGAATTCAACCCCGTGAGCGTACCCGCGCAAATTGCTGTGCTGCTTGCGCTGGGTGCCGGACTTTTCGACACTGTGCCGCTGGAGCGCATGACCGATGCCGAGCAGGCCGTGGACAAGGCGGCGGCAGAGATCCCGGCGCCGGTTATCGAGCGCCTGGACAGCGCCGACACCTTGAGCGATGAGGATCGGGAAACGATTATCGATATCGCCCGCCGGGGGCTGGAACCGTTCCAGGCGCAGGCCGATTCCGCGACTCACTCCGCGGCCGGAACGCGTGCCGGAGAGACAGAATGAGCGATACCGCAGCGACCCTGCGCCGCCAGATCGACAGCGCCGTTGATCTGCAGTCCGTGGTCCGCACCATGAAGGCCATGGCGGCGTCGAGTATCGGCCAGTACGAGCAATCGGTGCGTGCCTTGGGGGATTACTACCGCACGGTGGAACTGGGCCTGAGTGTGTGTTTTCGCGGCACGGATCCGGCGTCGATGCTGGCGGGAGAGGCAAGAGCAGCGGAGACGGGGGCGATTGGCGCGGTGGTGTTTGGTTCGGATCAGGGACTGGTGGGCCAGTTTAATGACGTGGCGGCCGATTATGCCCTCGAAACCCTTGCGACGCTGCCCGGGGAGCGCCGGGTCTGGGCGGTGGGCGAGCGTGTTCATGCCCGCCTCACGGAGGCGGGCCTTAGGCCGCTGGAGTGTTTTGCCGTGCCCAATGCCGTCAGGGCCATCACGCTGCTGGTCGGGCAGATACTGATGGCAACCGAGAGGCTCCGCAGCCAAGGCGACATTGCCGAACTCTATCTCTTCTACAACAGTCCCACGGCCGGGTCGGTTTATACTCCCGTCAGTCAGCGGCTGTTGCCGTTGGATGACATCTGGCGGCGGGAGCTGGGCGAGCGTCCGTGGCCGACGGAAAATCTTCCGGAGGTTGTGGGGGCTGGGGCCTCCACCCTGCGGGTGCTGATCCGCGAATATCTCTTCGTCTCCCTGTTCCGGGCCTGCGCCGAATCCCTGGCCAGCGAGAACGCAAGCCGCCTCGCGGGAATGCAACGGGCCGAAAACAATATCGAGGACCTGCTGGACGACCTCAATGGCAACTTTCACCGCTTGCGGCAAAGCGGGATTGACGCGGAATTGTTTGACCTGATTTCTGGCTTCGAGGCGCTGACTGAATCCGGTTCGCAGACGCATAGTTGATTTATATCCCTCGATCATGATCAAGAGCGAACACTTATCTATTCAAAGGTTGCCGTTACCATGTTGAGCGCATTCAGGCTGGAAGCGGGGTTGTTGACCCGGATAATCGAACCTGCCGACGAGCAGGCGCTGGAAAACAGTATCTGGATCGATTTGGCCGAGTCGACTCCCGAAGAACGGCAACTGGTGGAGGAACTGCACCAGCAGGTACTCCCCAGGTCGGACGATCTGGAGGAGATCGAGGCGAGTTCGCGTTCCTACGTTGACGAGCGCGGAGTACACATATCCTCAATGTTTCTCCAGCGTACTGAAGGCCGTGAGGAAACCGTCAATGTGGCCCTGCTGCTGACACACGAACGGTTTATCAGTCTCCATGAACCCGAAGTTGCTGCACTCCGCCTGCTGCGCATGCGGGCGGCCCGGCGACTGACGGCGGCACAGCCGCTGGATCTGTTTCTCGAGCTCTATGAGATCAAACTTGATGATCTGGCCGACACTCTGGAGGAGATTCACCAAAATCTCGACGAAATCGGTGGCGCGGCACTGCAGCACCGCGGAGAACAGATGCGCATCAACATTGACCGCCTGTCGAAGCACGAGCACCGCAACAGTAAAGTGCGCCTGTGCCTGGTGGATGCCCAGCGCGACCTGGCCTTCATGCTGCGCCATGGCGAGCTGGACAAAAAACAACGGGCGCACGTCGGAACCTTGTTGCGGGACGTCGATTCGCTGTTGCCCCATTGCAGCTTTTTGTTCGAGAAAGTGGGGTTCCTGCTGCAGACCCTGCAGGGGTCAATCAATATCGAGCAGAACCAGATTATCAAGATATTTTCTGTGGTTGCGGTGATCTTTCTGCCACCAACCCTGATTGCCAGCGCCTACGGGATGAATTTCAGGCACATGCCCGAGCTGGACTGGCCCTGGGGTTACCCATTTGCCATACTTCTGATGATCCTCTCCAGTATCGCACCCTATGTGATTTTCAAGCACAAGCAATGGCTATAGGCGCGGTTGTCAGAACCGATTGCCCAGGCCATTGTTAGCAACCGCTCATGCTGGGGGAATTTTCGCGACTGGCGGTGAGAAAAAGACCTCGCCGACAAGCCTGCAGCAAGGTATCCACGTCGTGCCCCGAAAACCGCCCCCGGCATGTGGTACGACAGGCCGCAGCCCAAGACCGTGCCGATGGCTGCCAGGGGAAAGACTCGTTTTCCCGATGACAAAGGCGGGATTTCGGCGTGGTGACTGTTAATGCCCGGGCTTTCGCGAAGGCCAAAAGCGAGCAATAGTGGGCTTTACGCTAACTCCGTGAACCAGAATCGATAAGGCAACCACCGCCAGGGTCAGGTGTATCAGTTCCAGCGCTATTTTGGAGTTGACCCGGTTTCGTGGACATCCGATCCTTTGAGAAACGCAGGAGGTAGAGATGCCACGAACCAGACCACCGTATCCGCCGG
>MRWG01001188.1_pt1 | contig 30027 bp, 26 predicted proteins | sample 1013341 | NCBI WGS metagenome assembly MRWG01 (sample SAMN06117577, study PRJNA244670) | biofilm metagenome | biome: Water; feature: Cathode Biofilm; material: Biofilm; isolation source: microbial consortium enriched at the cathode of a solar microbial fuel cell | place: USA: District of Columbia ... | reverse complement strand
CTTGCTGCGAACGAACGGCTGGCACGGCATCGCTCGCAGGAACTGGAAGCCATTCTCGCCAATATGCGCCAGGGTGTCAGCGTCTTCGACGCGCGTGGACGGCTGTCATTGTGGAACCGGCAGTACATCGAGATCTTCAACAAGCCTGAGGGCGATGTTTACGAGGGTGTGAGCCTTATCGAATTGATCCAGGCCGAGAAGGAGCGCGGCGAATTCGAAGGCGACGTTCAGGAACACGTCATGGATCTGATGATCCGTCTTTCAGCCGGCGAAGTGGTCCGTTCCAAGTTCAAACATCCCAGCGGCAGGATTGTCAGCGCAGTCCATGCGCCCTTGCCGGCAGGCGGCTGGATCGGTACGCATGAAGATGTCACTTCGCGTGAACTGGCGGCTGAAAAGATCCAGTTTGCCGCTCACCATGACACGTTGACCGGGCTCGCCAACCGAACGCTATTCAATGCAAAGCTGGACGAAGCCCTGAATGCTGCATCGGCCAATGGCATTGCAGGCGACCTGATGCTGCTTGATCTCGACAAGTTCAAACCGGTGAATGACAGTTTCGGTCATGATGTCGGCGACGAACTTCTTAAAACAGTCGCGCAGCGACTGCGCGAGTGTGTCCGGTCCTCAGATCTTGTCGCGCGTCTCGGCGGCGACGAATTCGGGATTATCCTGACAGGAACAGGTTCCGGCAACGCCAGTACGGCAGAGATCGCCGATCGTATCGTCCGCAAGATCGGGGCACCGTTCGCTGTCCAGGATCACATTATTTCGGTTGGTGTCAGCGTCGGAATTTCTCCGATAACGGGCACGGAACTGGATCCTCGTCCAGTGATAAAGCGCGCCGATATGGCGCTATACGAGGTCAAGCATAACGGGCGTAACGGGTTCAAGTTCTTCGAAGAAGAAGACGTCGCGCGGTTTGCTCGCGCCTGACGTTCGGCTTTCTGATCGAGAGCCGAATGTTTGAGAGGTAGCCTGCCAGATACGTCGGAACAGTGCCTCTTGCTTACTTGACCGATCGCTTCCCCCAAAAACAAAAAACGCGGTCCGTTGCCGGACCGCGTCATTGAATGAAGCTTGAGGGGGTCGAATCAGGCCTTGGTGAGGGCTTCTGCGACGTCCTTGAGCTGAGCCAGTGTCATTTCGGCTTTCTGCCGCGAGGCATCGTCCTTGGCGTCGGAAACATCTTCCTGCGCATCCTGGATCGCCTGGTCGAGCTGCTCACGGCTGATCTCGCCAACCGGAACGGCCTGTTCGGCCAGAACGGTGAGACCGCCTGCAGCAACATCGGCAAAACCGCCGCGGACGAAATATTCGTCCCAGCCACCGTTTTCGCTGCTGCGCACCTTCAGGATGCCCGGCAGGATGGTGGAGATGAACGGGGCATGGTTCTTCAGAACGCCAAACTCGCCTTCGGCGCCCGGTACAACGACCTCTGCGACCTGTTCGGAGAGGAGCTGGCGCTCCGGCGAGACCAACTCAAACTGGAAAAGTTCAGCCATTTGGCGTCTTCCTTGTCAGTCTAATTCTGATGGCAAGCCATCAAGCATGAAGAAGACGGACGCCCGATAACGGGCGTCCGGTCAATTCGCCGATCAAGCGGCTTCAGCAGCCAGGCGCTGTGCTTTCTCGATGGCTTCATCGATGGAGCCAACCATGTAGAAAGCAGCTTCCGGCAGGTGGTCGTATTCGCCTTCGACCAGACCCTTGAAGCCCTTGATGGTGTCTTCGAGGGCAACCAGCTTGCCCGGAGAACCGGTGAAGACTTCGGCCACGAAGAACGGCTGGGACAGGAAGCGCTCGATCTTACGTGCGCGGGCAACGGTGAGTTTGTCTTCTTCAGACAGTTCGTCCATGCCCAGGATGGCGATGATGTCCTGCAGAGCCTTGTAGCGCTGCAGAGTAACCTGAACCGCACGAGCCGTTTCGTAGTGCTCTTCACCGATGATGCGGGCATCAAGCATACGGGAAGTGGAGTCCAGCGGATCCACAGCCGGGTAGATGCCTTTTTCAGCGATCGAGCGGTTAAGAACCGTCGTTGCGTCCAAGTGAGCAAAGGTCGAAGCCGGTGCCGGGTCGGTCAAGTCATCGGCCGGAACGTACACGGCCTGCACGGACGTGATCGAGCCCTTGTTCGTGGTGGTGATGCGCTCCTGCATGCCGCCCATGTCGGTGGCCAGCGTCGGCTGGTAGCCCACAGCGGACGGGATACGGCCGAGAAGTGCGGACACTTCGGAACCCGCCTGGGTGAAGCGGAAGATGTTGTCCACGAAGAACAGCACGTCCTGGCCCTGGTCACGGAAGTGTTCTGCAACGGTCAGACCGGTCAGAGCAACACGTGCACGGGCTCCCGGGGGCTCGTTCATCTGGCCGTAAACCAGAGCTGCCTTGGAGCCTTCTCCGCCGCCTTCCTTGTTCACGCCGGATTCGATCATTTCCCAGTAAAGGTCGTTACCTTCACGAGTACGCTCGCCAACACCTGCGAACACGGAGTAACCGCCGTGCGCCTTGGCGACGTTGTTGATCAGTTCCATGATGAGAACGGTCTTGCCCACGCCGGCGCCGCCGAACAGGCCGATCTTACCACCCTTTGCGTACGGAGCCAGAAGGTCAACGACCTTGATGCCCGTCACAAGGATTTCAGCTTCGGTGGACTGTTCGATGAACTCCGGAGCGTCCTGGTGGATCGCGCGCTTGCTTTCGTGCGGGATCTCACCGGCTTCGTCGACCGGCTCGCCGATCACGTTCATGATACGGCCCAGGGTGCCGTCGCCAACCGGCACCACGATCGGTGCATCGGTGTCGACCACTTCCTGACCGCGCACCAGACCCTCGGTGGAGTCCATCGCGATGGTACGTACCGTGTTTTCGCCAAGGTGCTGAGCAACTTCAAGCACAAGACGCGTGCCCTGGTTGTCAACTTCAAGAGCGTTCAGGATCAGCGGCAGGTGGTCATCGAACTTGACGTCGACAACGGCGCCGATGACCTGGGTGATCCGTCCGACCTTTTTGTCAGCCATATCCCTAATCCTCGTCTCGATCCCGTTAGAGCGCTTCCGCGCCCGAGATAATTTCAATCAGTTCCGTCGTAATCTGAGCCTGGCGCTGGCGGTTGTAGTTGATCGTCAGTTTGTCGATCATCTCGCCGGCGTTGCGGGTCGCGTTGTCCATTGCGGACATACGTGCACCCTGTTCAGACGCAGCATTTTCCAGAAGTGCCCGGAAAATCTGAACGGAGATGTTGCGCGGCAGCAGATCCGCAAGGATCTCTGTCTCTTCCGGTTCATATTCGTAAACCGCGTTGGCACCTGCGCCTGCATCAGTGCTGCCAGCCTCGAAATGGGCCGGGATCAGCTGAGTTGCAGTCGGTTCCTGCGCGATCACGGATTTGAAAGTCGAATAGAACAGCGTGCAAACGTCGAACTCGCCATTGTCGTACATGGAGAGCACTTCGCGGCCGATGTCGTCCGCGTTGCTGAAGCCAACGTTCTTAACACTGCGCAGGTCGATGGTCTTGATGATGTGCTGGCCGAGCTCACGCTTCAGGGAGTCGTAGCCCTTCTTGCCGACACAGATGATCTTGACCGTCTTGCCCTGCTTCAGCAGGCTGCGCGCTTTTTCACGCGCAAGCTTGGCAATGTTGGTGTTGAAGCCCCCACACAGTCCACGTTCGGCCGTGGCAACGAGCAGGAGATGAACCTGGTCATTGCCGGTGCCGGACATGAGCTTCGGAGCGTCGTCGCGCCCCTCGAAGGCCACCGCGAGGTTGGCCAGCACCGCACCCATGCGTTCCGCATAGGGGCGCGCGGCCTCCGCAGCTTCCTGAGCACGACGCAGCTTCGCCGCGGCCACCATTTGCATGGCCTTGGTGATTTTCTGCGTCGCCTTAACGGAAGCGATGCGGTTTCGTAAGTCCTTCAGGCTCGGCATGGCCGCCCCTGCTCCTTATCCCGGCGTGGTCTTAAGCGAAGTTCTTGGCGAACGCGTCGATGGCAGCTTTCAGCTTGCCAGTCAGCTCGTCGTCGAGTGCCTTCTTCTCCCAGATGGCGTCGAGCAGCGCTATGTGCTCGCCACGAAGGAACAGAAGCAGGCCTTCTTCGAAGTCCTTCACGCGGTTGACCGGGATTGCATCCAGGTAGCCGTTCACGCCGGCATAGATGACTGCAACCTGTTCTTCGGTCTTCAGCGGCGAGAACTGCGGCTGCTTCAGAAGTTCGGTCAGACGTGCACCACGGTTCAGGAGGCGCTGGGTCGTGGCGTCGAGGTCGGAGCCGAACTGGGCAAAGGCCGCCATTTCGCGGTACTGAGCCAGTTCACCCTTAATCGGGCCGGCAACCTGTTTCATCGCCTTGATCTGAGCGGAGGAACCCACGCGGGACACCGACAGACCGACGTTCACGGCCGGGCGGATACCCTGGTAGAACAGATCCGTTTCCAGGAAGATCTGACCGTCGGTGATCGAGATCACGTTGGTCGGAATAAACGCGGACACGTCGTTGCCCTGGGTTTCAATAACCGGCAGTGCGGTCAGAGAGCCCTTGCCATGGTCTTCGTTCAGCTTCGCAGCACGTTCCAGCAGACGGGAGTGCAGGTAGAAAACGTCACCCGGGAAAGCTTCACGTCCCGGCGGACGACGGAGCAGCAGGGACATCTGACGGTAGGCCACAGCCTGCTTGGTCAGATCGTCGTAGCCGATCACGGCGTGCATGGAGTTGTCACGGAAGAACTCGCCCATCGCGCAGCCGGCAAACGGTGCCAGGAACTGCAGCGGAGCAGCGTCGGAAGCGGTAGCGGCGACGACGATGGAGTATTCCAGCGCGCCGGCGTCTTCCAGGGTCTTCACGAACTGAGCGACGGTGGAGCGCTTCTGGCCGACAGCAACGTAGATGCAGTACAGCTTGGCGTCTTCGTCGTCAGAAGCATGCAGCGGCTTCTGGTTCAGGAAGGTGTCGAGAATGATCGCGGTCTTGCCGGTCTGACGGTCACCGATGACCAGCTCGCGCTGACCACGGCCAACCGGGATCAGGGCGTCGATGGCTTTCAGGCCGGTAGACATCGGCTCGTGCACGGACTTGCGCGGCAGAATGCCCGGCGCCTTGACGTCCACGCGGCGCTTTTCGGTTGCCTCGATCGGGCCTTTGCCGTCGATCGGGTTGCCGAGCGGGTCAACAACGCGGCCCAGGAGGCCCTTGCCGACCGGCACTTCCACGATGGCGCCGGTCCGCTTGACGGTGTCGCCTTCTTTAATGTCACGGTCGGAGCCGAAGATAACGACACCAACGTTGTCGGTTTCCAGGTTCAGGGCCATGCCCTTGATACCACCCGGGAATTCGACCATTTCACCGGCCTGGACTTTGTCCAGACCATAAACACGGGCGATACCGTCACCGACGGAGAGCACCTGACCGACTTCAGAAACTTCGGCTTCCTGGCCAAAGCTCTTGATCTGGTCCTTGAGGATTGCGGAGATTTCCGCGGCCCGAATATCCATCAGCCGACCTCTTTCATCGCGAACTTGAGTGAATTGAGCTTGGTACGCAGCGATGTGTCGATCATGCGGGAGCCGACCTTGACCACGAGGCCACCGATCAGGGCAGGATCAACCTTTGCCACGATGTTTACAGATTTGCCCGTGGAAGCCGAGAGAGCTTCTTTCAGGGCAGCGACATGATCGTCGGAAAGAGCAGCTGCGGAAGTTACCTCAGCCGTTTCCTCACCACGCTTTTGCGCAAGCAGGGTGCGGAATGCCTTGATCATGCCGGGAAGAACGAAGAGGCGCCGGTTACGGGCTGCCAGCTTCACGAAATTAGCAGCCAGGCCTTTGATGCCTGCCTTGTCGAGAAGTGCGGTAAGCGCTGCAAGCTGCTCCTCCACACTGAATACCGGGCTTTTCACGAGACGGACGAGATCTTCGCTTTCGGCAAGCATGCCTTCGAAAGCTGTCAGATCCCGCTCCACGTCAGCCGTTACACCTTCGCCTTCGGCGAGGTCGAGAAGGGCGGACGCATAACGCTGTGCCACGCCGGATACGAGAGATACGTTGTCAGTCACCAGGTCCGTGCTCTCTGACGTTTTTCATGCCCGCGAAACGGCCAGCGCTCGCAAAGCATTGAAAAAATGAATGATTTCAAGGTCAGAAGGTATGACGGTTAAACCGCTGCCCCCAAAGCCGCGCCTCAATTAGCACAGGGTTTCTCAGTGTGCAACTTCGCCTAAAGACTGTTATTGCCGATTCCTCGGTGTTTTTTGTCAAAGGTCGATAAAAAACGTTTCAGATCAACGTCTCCGCACCGTCATAAACCTTTAGACGGTTTTCTGCAGAGCGGGCGAAAAGGCCTTTGCGCAGGGCTGAAAGGGGCAAGCCAGGAGGGCGTTTTTGCCGCAGCTGCGCGGACAGCGGGATTATTGCCGTCAGCAGCGTTGCCACAATTGCAAACAATGACCCTGCGGTTCCACCCGATTCTCCCACGCCGAACTCGTATGACTCGTATGAACGGCAGGCGCTTTTCCCCATGGATGCAAAAACCACCTAGAGAAAATGCTGCGGGTCAATGTCCACTTGCAGGCGCAGCCCCTTCGTGGGCTTCGGGCCGATGCTTAGCCAATGCCGCAGATACGCTTGCAGATCGTACTGGCGGGGGGCCATTGCCAGCAGGCGGAAACGATAGCGTCCGCGCACCATGGCAAGGGCGGCTTCCGCAGGCCCAAGGAGCGTGACGGCCTGATCCGGCGGTGCGGCACGGGCAATGGCCCTTGAGAAGCCTTCCGCAAATCCTCTGTCTGGTCCGGAGACGATGACTGCGGCAAGACGCCCGAACGGCGGCAGACCTGCTGCCCGCCTTGCCTCGATCTCGGCCTGATAGAACGCCTTCTTGTCGCTTGAAAGCAGCGCCTTGATGACGGGATGATCCGCATTGTAGGTCTGCAGGAACCCCTTGCCGCCGCCGGTGACGCGGCCCGCACGGCCTGTCACCTGGGCAAGCAGCTGGAAGGTTTTTTCCGCAGCTCTCGGATCGCCATGGGCAAGGCCAAGGTCCGCATCCACCACGCCAACCAGTTTCATCAGCGGGAAGTTATGCCCCTTGGCGACCAGCTGCGTGCCGATCACGATGTCGGCCCCGCCTTCCTCGACAATCTTCATTTCGCGCTTCAGCCGATCCGGCCCGCCGGCAATATCCGACGAAAGCACGAGCACACGCGCCTGCGGAAAGAGCTCGGTCACTTCCTCGGCGATTCTTTCCACGCCGGGACCGCAGGCAACCAGACTGTCTACCGACTGGCAGGACGGACAGGCCTTGGGGACCGGCTCCTGATGGCCGCAGTGGTGGCAGACGAGTTTTTTCTGAAAACGATGCTCCACCAGCCAGGCGCTGCAATGAGCGCATTGGAACCTGTGGCCGCAGGTACGGCAAAGGGTCAGCGGTGCATAACCGCGCCGATTGAGAAACAGTAGCGACTGCCCCCCTTCGGCAAAGGTGCCGGCGATGCCGTGGACCAGACCAGGTGCCAGCCAGCGTCCCCGTTCCGGCCCGTCCTGGCGCATATCGATGGCCATGAGGTCCGGCAGGGCAGCACCGGATGCCCGTTCGGGTAGCTCGAACAGCTTGTAGCGGCCAAATAGACTTCCGTCTTGCCCGAGCCGGTGACACCGTCGATCAGGGCAACGGCCCCACCCTTGCCGAAACAGGCAGTCAGGCCGTCTGCCGCGGCCTGCTGCGCCGGGGTCAGCGGTTTTTGCGCATAGTCCAGTTGCGGTTTCGGCGGCGGAGGAGCCGCCGGCATAAGGACGGTTTCCAGGACATCTTGCTGAAGCAGGCCGTCGATGACGGAAGCGGACACGCCGGCAGCGTGGGCAAGGCCGCTTTTCGTCCAGGCAAAGCCGTCTTCCATGGTCGCCAGAACGCGCCCGCGTGCCGGCGTCAGACGATCAGGCTCGGCACCTTCGATACGGCGGACACCGGGAACGGGCGCCTCCGGTTCCAGCGCTTCTTCGGACCGCAACACCATGCGCAGCACCATCCCCGGTGCGCCAAGTGTCCAGTTCGCTACCCAGTCGACGAACCGGCGCAGATCATCATCAAGCGGCGGCGTCTTGTCGTAGACATGGGAAATGGTCTTCAGTTTCTTTGGATTGATGGCCGCGTCCGGCTCGATATCCCAGACAGCTCCAATCACCTCGCGCGGGCCGAGCGGTACCTTGACGATGGTGCCCGGAACCACGGACTGGCCGGGCGGCACCTTGTAGGTATAGGCCCCCGCAACCGCGACCGGCACCAGCACGCTGGCAATGGTTTCCTGGAAGTCTGGATCGTCGAACAGCACTGGGTGTCAGGTCCTCATCGCTCCGGGAACGGCCGCGAAACCATGCGCCAAGCACGGCCCGAACCCTGGCGAGACATTGCCCGTCCGGTCACCGGGATCAAGCCTCGCCATCCTTGAGGTACGTACCGCAAAAATTTCGTCCACCAGAGAATCAGGGGTTCTTCTTGTCATCATCCTAGGGTAAAGAGAGCCCAGCTGACCACGCAATCGTTTTGTCCCGCTAGCCGGGACCAGGTTTCCGGCGACGCTCCGGTAGCCCTACAGGGAGTAAAGACAGATGAAATTCTTCGTCGATACGGCCGACACGGCTGAAATCAAGGAACTGGAAGCAACCGGCCTCCTTGACGGTGTCACCACCAACCCCTCGCTGATCGCAAAGTCCGGTCGGGACTTCAAGGAAGTCATCGCAGAAATCTGCGCCATCACCGAAGGCGATGTTTCCGCCGAAGTGGCCGCAACCGATTTCGACACGATCATGAAGGAAGCGCACGTCCTTGGCGCGATCGCAAACAACGTGGTCATCAAGCTGCCGCTGACGTTCGATGGCCTGAAGGCATGCAAGCAGCTGACCGAAGAAGGCACCAAGACCAACGTCACCCTGTGCTTCTCGGCCAATCAGGCCCTGCTCGCAGCCAAGGCCGGTGCAACCTACATTTCGCCGTTCATCGGCCGTCTGGATGATATTCATGCCGACGGGCTTGAGCTGATCCGCGAAATCCGCGTGATCTACGACAACTACGGCTTCGACACGGAAATTCTGGCTGCGTCGATCCGCACGCCGAACCACGTGAAGGATTGCGCCATCATCGGCGCCGACGTCGCGACCGTACCGCCGGCAACGCTGAAGGCCCTGGTCAAGCATCCGCTGACCGACAAGGGCCTTGAAGCCTTCCTGGCCGATTGGGCCAAGACCGGCCAGAGCATTCTCTGATCACCTACCTTTAAGACAAACGAACGGCCCGGATTTCCGGGCCGTTTTTGTTTGCCGTGACCGGCGCCTGCCAAGGGCAACAGGACGGCCCAATACCTTTTGCCTGGCGTTGGGGGACAAGTCGATCAGGCTCGGAGATCTCGACAGTCCAGTTCACCTCCTGGTGGGAGTGGGACCACCTGTCGGCCGGTTTGACGAAAAATAGCCGCCATGTGGCGCGATGTTAACGGAACCGTTGGGGATCCGGCATCACATTGGCACCATGTGTGCCGCATCCTCCAAATCCGAATCGCTGCTCGTCACCGCCCGGCCGGAACTCAACCGCCGCATCGACCAGTGGCTTGACCACCTGTCCGATGAGCGACGCCTTTCCGACAAGACCCTGCTTGCCTACGAACGCGACCTGCGCCAGTTCCTGCGCTTCCTGACCAACCATCTGGGCGGGGCACCGGACCTCAAGGAAATTGCGGCGCTCCGCCCGGCCGACTTCCGAGGCTTCCTGGCAAGCCGCCGCCGTAACGGCGCCCAGAGCCGATCTCTCGCCCGCGGCCTTGCCGGGATCCGGTCCTTCCTCAGGTACCTGGAGCGGCGGGGCGAAGTGAACGCCGCGGCGTCTTCCGCCGTGCGGCCACCACGGCAGGCCCGATCCCTGCCGAAACCGGTCTCCTCCAAGGACGCCATCGACGTGACCAGCGGTGACCTGGCGATGGAACGCGAGCCGTGGCTGGAAGCCCGCAACGCCGCTGTCCTGACCCTGCTTTACGGCTGCGGCCTGCGGATTTCGGAAGCGTTGTCGCTGACCGGTGCAATGGCCCCCAAAACCGGGACGAAGACACTTCGTGTCGTCGGCAAAGGCGGCAAGGAACGGATTGTCCCGATCCTGCCGGCGGTCTGCCAGGCGGTGGAGCACTATCTGAAACTTTGCCCTTATGCGATTTCGCCCGATGGCCCCCTGTTTCTCGGTGCCCGCGGCGGTCCGCTGAACCCGCGCATGATCCAGCTGGCCATGGCACGCCTGCGCGGTGCATTGGGCCTGCCGGACAGCGCGACCCCGCATGCCCTGCGCCATTCCTTTGCCACACATCTGCTGGCTGGCGGCGGTGATCTCAGGACTATCCAGGAACTGCTTGGCCACGCCAGCCTTGCCTCAACACAGATCTATACGGAAATCGACAGCGCCCATCTCCTGTCCGCCTACGACAAGGCTCATCCGCGCCGTTAGGATCCCTCAGGTTTCGGAAATCCGTAGACCGTCCGTTCCTTGCCGTCAGGAAACATCTCGCGCGCAATCGGCTCGCCGCCAAGTTTGCGCACCAGTCCCCTTGCTGCCTCGTTGTCATCCTTCATATGCGTTTCGACCAGTGGCCAGCCATAGACTTCGTAAGCATGGCGGATTGCCGCCTGCGAGACTTCCACGGCTGCACCGGTGCCGCGTGCCTGAGGCATCAGCCACCAGGTCAGCTCCCGTCTCGGCCAGCCTTCGGGCCAAACGAAGCCGCAACCGCCGATGATATCTGCGCCCGTTTTCGGTTCGATAACCCACATGCCATAGCCGCGCAGTTGCCAGTGGCCGAGGTGGCTTGCCAGCACGCGCCAAGCGGAATCCGCGCGCAACGGTCCACCATAGAAGTGCGAGGTCTCGCCGTTCTCGTAGAACGCCTTGTAGACTGGAAAGTCCGGTTCTTCCGGCAAGCGCAGACGAAACCGCCGCGTTTCGAGTGATTGCATGATAAGTCTCTGTTGTTTGCGGGGAATTTCGTTCGATTCCCATGTTAGTTCCAACTCCGTTGTAGCCGCTTCCGCCACAAACGGTTAGGTTGCTGAAACAGCCTGTTTCGCCGGGAGATAACGAATGCGTCTGATACTACTCGCAGCCGGTCTTCTTCTACTGTCGGCAGCGCCCTCGCTGGCGCAGCGCGTCTACTGTCCACTTCCCGAAGACGGCGTCTGGGTCAATCCGAATGCCAAACCGAAGGAGATCTCGCGCGTCGAGGTGGAAAGCCGCTGCGAGAATGAAGCGGTGCATGTGCGCGTACGCGCGTTCACCTCCTGCATCCCGCGTGACTGCAAGTGGGGCTGGACCAAAGGGGAATTGCGCTCAGATGGTGCCATCCAGGTGCTGCTGATCGGTTTCTTGAGCAGCAAGCAACTGACATTGCGGGCCTTTGGCGAGCTTCTGGATGTTCACGTGATCAACGTCGTCAACGATCTCTCCGAACCGCGAACCGAGACCACCTACAATCTCCAGCGCGAGTAACCGGTCAGGGGCAGTGCGACGACAATCGCCTTTCGCTTTTTCCTTGTCAGACCTCCATTTTCCCTTACCTTACGTAAGACTGCGCAAGTGTAGCGCAGGCCAACGGACGGAGATGTAACATGCGCCTATTGAGCACCGGCATTGCGGCCCTTGCCGTAACCGCGTTTGCAATTGCACCGGCCGCTGCATGCAGCTGGAACAAGACAGCCCAGTCCAAACAGATGACAGTGGCGGAAACGCCCGTCCTCCCGGACACCGACTCGGATGTGGCCATCGCCACCAACGATCTCAGCGATGCAATCGTAAGCGAGACCGTAATTCAGCCGACCACCGGCGAAACCGTATCGGAGTGACCCCCACCGGCAAACAAGCTCCAGACCAAGACCCGCTGCTCCGCAGCGGGCTTTTTTTCGGCTGAATACCGTCTGCACGAAATCTGCTGAAACCTGCCTTTATCGGGCCGTATCGACGCCTCAATAGCCCGGTTCACTCGGGATTATCCTGAAGAACCGGTTGATACAATCTCATGATTTCCAGACGCCGTTTCCTGCAAACCTGTGGCATCGCAATGTTGGGTGCCGTTTCCGCTCCTGCCTATGCGATTGGCGTTGAGCCTTTTCGGCTCAGCCTGAAGCATTATCACCTGACGCCTCCACGATGGCCCAGAGGGCTGAACCTGAAAGCCGCGCTGATAGCCGACCCGCATGTCTGCGATCCCTGGATGGGGCTGGAGCGAGTTCGCTCCATCGTCCGGCAGACCAACGCTCTGAAGCCCGACATCATCCTGATGCTGGGCGACTATGTGGCCAGCCACAAATGGCAATACGACCCGATCCCGCCACAGGCGTGGGCTGATCTCTTCGGTGATCTGTCGGCCCCGCTCGGGACCCACGCCATTCTCGGCAATCACGACTGGTGGGACGACGCGGACGCGCAGCTGACTGGTGGTGGGCCGACCAGATATGGTCAAGCGCTGCTGAACGCCGGCATTCCCCTTTACCAGAACCGGGCTCAACGGTTCGATAAGGACGGCCAGGCTTTCTGGCTTGCCGGCATCGACGACCAGCTGGCGCTGAGACCGCACCGCAAGATCAAGCGGCACCGCTGGAAAGGTTTGGATGACCTGACCGGCACGCTTGCCCAGGTGACGGACGATGCCCCCGTGCTGCTGATGGCACATGAGCCCGACATCATCCGTGAAGTGCCGGGCCGCGTCAGCCTGACGCTCAGCGGTCACACCCATGGCGGGCAAGTCAACTGTTTCGGCTACAAACCGGCCTTTCCGAAACGCAGCGTCAAAAGCTACGCCTATGGCCACATCGTTGAAACGGAAGGGACGAAGCTGGCAAGGCACCTGGGCCTTGAAACGGAGCCCCGCCACCTCATCGTTTCCGGAGGTCTTGGCTGCTCGATCCTGCCGGTCCGATTCGGTGTTCCTCTGGAAATAACGGTGGTGCATCTGGGAAGCACCACCGCTTGAGTCATGTTCTGGCAAGGGCGAATTATTCAGCCGCCACTTCGTGCTCCGTCTTGTGCCGGTATTCCTTTATGGCCTGGCTCAGGATCTGGACGGAGGAACTGACGAAGAGAGCCGCCATGAGACCGGCGACAATCAGGTCCGGCCAGGCACTTGCCGTTCCCCAGACACCGGCGGCCGCCAACATGACGGCGACGTTGCCTATGGCATCGTTGCGCGAACACAGCCAGACGGAGCGCACATTGGCATCACCATCCTTGTATCGGACCAGCAGCAGGACACTGGCAAGGTTTACGGCCAGCGCCAGAAAGCCGATGGAGCCCATCACCGCGGCCTGCGGTACGCCAAGCACGAACACCTGATATAGCGTGGTGGCAGCCACCCAGACGCCCATCAGAAACAGGCTTGTGCCCTTTGCAAGCGCAGCCAGGGCCCGGGTCTTCAGCGATGCGCCAATGACAGCCAATGATATGCCGTAGGTGACCGCGTCGCCGAAGAAATCGAGGGCGTCGGCCTGCAGCGCCTTTGAGCCGGCTGCCTGGCCGGCAATCATCTCGACGATGAACATGCCACCGTTCAACGCGATCACCAGCCAGAGCCGGCGGCGATAGTCCTTCGACATTCCGTCAAATGTTCCGTGGGAATGTCCGCAACAGGCACCCATGATGCACTCCTTGTTCGAGTCGCTTGATTTTCGGTTCCTGTCCCTTGTAATTGCTATAGCGACTAGAGCTTCAAGAGGCTTTTTATGGATTTTTCAATTGGTGACCTTTCAAGACGGACCGGCGTGAAGATTCCGACGATTCGTTATTACGAAAAGGAAGGCCTGCTGGAAGCGCCGATCCGCAGCGAGGGCAACCAGAGGCGCTACCGGTCCTGCGACCTGGAAAGGCTTGGCTTCATCAAGCATTGCCGCGACCTCGGCCTGCCAATGCCGGCCATCCGCGACCTGTTAGACCTCAGCCAGCATCCGGACAAACCGTGCGAAGCCGCCAACCGGATTGCCGAAGATCAGTTGAAGGCAGTGCGCCAGCGGATTGCCCACCTGCGCAAACTGGAGGCGGAGTTGAAGCGCATTGCAACAAGCTGCGAAGGCGACCACACGGTGACCGAATGCAACGTTCTGAAGGCTTTCGGCGACCATGGCCTCTGCCTGAAGGAGCACTGACACGCCTTTTTGCCCGGCTTCAGGCAAGCCTTGTCCAGTCCCGTGTCTCCCCTACGGCACGCACGTTCGTGCCGATGGCAGCCGCCAGGGAGCGTGCTGCTAGCTTTCGTCTATCGGTCTTGGTTCGGTGCCTGAGCCGAGTTCCGTTGCCATCACCGTTCCCCCTAGCCTTTCCAGACGCATCATTGTCCAGCGTTTGGCAGGCAGATTACAGGAATGACGGCCCAGAATGCAGGAGAACTGGAGGACGTGGGGATAGTCGTTCTTCGGCCAAACCCTTTCAGCAACGTCATGCCTGCCTTTCAGGTAGCCGAGCAGGGTATATTCGCTGACATACCAGACGTCGCCTTCCTTCAGGTCTGCCATACTGGTCGGCCGCCCCTTGGGAAAAGTACCTCCCCAGGTCCAGGACAGGGCACCGGACGTTTTCTGATCCAGAAAATGGTGGGCCATCGTTTCGTCGATAAAGACCCGCTTTCCGTCCGCCAGATCCTGCCGGTAGGCCTCGACCACAGCTTGCCTGTTCGGCAACGGTTCCGACAGCACATAGAAAACGATGAAGTTGGAGGAAAGCGCCAGCACCAATGCGGCGCAAAGGCCAAGCTTCAGCCTGTGCCAGCGGTCTTTCAACAGCACGTCGACTGCCAACAGAAACAACATTGCGGCCGCAAGATTCCGGATCAGCGGCCGGTCGTGCACGAAGGCGCCGAAGAATTGTCCAGCGGCAAGGCAAAAGCCGATCATCCCGGCGGTGCGGGACTTGCGGAACACAAACCAAGATACGCCTGCAAACATGGCAGCCCGGAAGATCGCTTCCACATTGAACTTGCCGGAGCCATGTGACCGGCTGGAATGATAGGCGATCTGCCGGAAGAATTCGGCGAACTCGAAGTTCACCGAGACCGCAAACAGGGCAAAGGCAATAGCCAGGGCGACAAGGCCTTCACTCAGCACACGCACGAGACTTGCCTGCCGCGTCCTGAGCCTCCAGATCTGAAGAACGGCGATGACGCCAACACTCCAGGCAAGCATGGACAGTGCAGTCAGCGGAGCAATTCCCAAAAGCGCGGTACCCGCAACGGCGGAAACGGTTTCCGGACCGGTCTGCCGCGTGTCACCCGTACCTGCCCTGACTGCAACCGGCAGGACCAGCAGCAGTCCGAGCATCCAGATGAATGAACCCGTCAGTTCCAGCCGGAAGCCGGAAACGACATACATGGGCGCAAAGATCAACGGTGTGAAAAGCGCAGCGGTGCGAAGGTTCAATCTGAGGCAGAACACCACGAAGACCAGGCTGGTTGCCACGTAACAGAGGAATTCGTACAGGACGATTGTCGCGGTGCTGATCCCCGTGGCTTTCAAAAACCATCCGGACAGAATGAAATGAAGCCTTGGCTGGAGATGATAGGATTCCAGCCCCGGAAACTGGACCGCAAGAAGCGGATTCAAGTGACGGCCCGTTTGCGCAAATTCGGATGCCCAGGGAATAAAGAAGAGGTCATCCACGTAGGGGATGGTTCGCTCCGGCCAGAAAAACACCAGGCCGCAAACCAACGGCAATACGCCGCCTGCAACGACTGGCAGCCAGCCGCGGGTGAAATTCAGATTTTGATTGTTGCCCCGTTGCCTTTCAAGCAAAGCATCTCCTGCCTTTTGTTGAAATGCACCACCCCTGACAGGACAACACTCTAGCGTATTAGTTGCAGATGCGCGGCATTTTTTACGTTTACTTGCAGAACTTCAAACTTGAATGACATCAGCCGGTCCGCAGGACGGCCGATCAAACAAAAATGGTACGGGGCACCCGGTGACCGGATGCCCCGACCGATATCGAAAAGACATCGTTCAAGCGTTGATTACGCGTGGATCGACTTCGCAAATGCGCCGAGGGCTGCTTCCTTGACCGCTTCCGACATGGTCGGGTGGGCGTGGCAGGTGCGCGCAAGGTCTTCGGAAGATCCACCGAACTCCATCAGGACAGCAGCTTCGTGGATCATCTCACCGGCACCGAAGCCGACGATGTGAACACCAAGCACGCGGTCGGTCTTTGCGTCCGCCAGAACCTTGGCAAAGCCATCGGTCTTGTTCATGGCGCGCGCGCGACCGTTTGCGGAGAAGACAAATTTGCCGGTCTTGTACTCGACGCCGGCCGCCTTCAGTTCTTCCTCGGTCTTGCCGACGGAAGCGACTTCCGGCTGGGTGTAGACAACACCCGGGATGACATCATAGTTCACGTGACCAGCCTGGCCTGCCAGCATTTCGGCAACGGCAACGCCTTCGTCCTCGGCCTTGTGGGCCAGCATCGGACCGACGACCACATCGCCGATGGCGTAGATGCCGTCGACATTGGTCTTGTAGTGGGTGTCGATCTTGACGCGGCCGCGCTCGTCCAGGGCAACACCTGCCCCATCAAGGCCCAGGCCTTCCGTGTATGGACGGCGACCGATGGCAACCAGAACGATGTCGGCCTCAAGAACCTGCGCATCGCCGCCCTTTGCCGGCTCTACAGTCACGGCAAGGCCCTTGCCTTTCTTCTCGACACCCGTGACCTTGGAGGACAGCTTGAATTCCATGCCCTGCTTTTTCAGCATGCGCTGGAAGTTCTTGGAAACGTCACCGTCCATCGGGCCGAGGATCTTGTCCATGAACTCGACCACGGTCACTTCCGACCCGAGACGATTCCAGACGGAGCCGAGCTCAAGGCCGATGACACCACCACCGACGACGAGCAGCTTGCCGGGCACCTTGTCCAGTTCCAGAGCGCCGGTGGAAGAGACCACCTGCTTCTCATCGATCTCGACACCCGGCAGCGGCATGACGTCGGAACCGGTGGCAATCACGATGTTCTTCGTTTGCAGTACACTCGCCTTGCCGTCGGCATCGGTAACCTCGACCTTGCCTTTGGCCAGGATCTTGCCGGTACCGGTGTGAACGTCGATCTTGTTCTTCTTCATCAGGAAGGCAACGCCGTTCACATTGGCATCGACCACACCGGTCTTGTGTTCCATCATCGCCGGCAGATCGAGCTTGGGCTTTGCGACCTTGATGCCGAGTTTTTCGAAACCGTGGCCGGCTTCCTCGAACATTTCCGAGGCATGCAGCAGCGCCTTGGACGGAATGCAGCCGATGTTGAGGCAGGTGCCGCCAAGCGTTGCGCGTTTTTCGACGACAGCCGTTTTCAGGCCGAGCTGCGCAGCCTTGATCGCGCAGACGTAGCCGCCAGGACCGGTTCCGATGACGACGAGATCATATTGGGACATTTTGGTCGCCTTTGCCTCTTTCATTTCTGGTTTGAATGGGGGTTAGGGAAGGATTGCCCGGCCGCCGGAGACATCGAGGATGGCACCGGTCGTATAGCTGGACTGGTCGGAGAGAAGCCACAGAATCGCTTCGGCCACCTCGTCGGCGGTTCCGGCACGTTTCATCGGCAGTTTGGACCTGAGCTGGGCCACCCGGTCAGGATGGCCGCCCGAGGCGTGGATATCGGTGTCGATAATGCCGGGACGAATACCGTTGACGCGAACACCTTCGTCGGCAACTTCCAGCGCCAATCCGACAGTCATGGTATCGATAGCCCCCTTGGAGGCAGCATAGTCGACATATTGGGAAGGTGACCCCAGCTTGGAGGCTGCAGACCCGAGATTGACGATCACACCGCCGGTGCCGCCATGCTTGGTCGACATGCGCCTGACCGCTTCGCGGGCACACAGGAAGGCGCCGATCACGTTGATGGAGAACATTCGTGTCAGACGTTCCAGGGTCATTTCATCGACGCGCTGGGAATAGTCGACAACACCGGCATTGTTGACCAGACCCTTGAGAGTGCCGAGCTTGTCGGCTTCGGCGAAAAGATGCAGCACGTCGGCTTCGTTCTGGACGTCCCCCTGAACTGCCACGGCCTCGCCGCCGGCCGCCTTGATTTCTTCGACGAGAGCATCAGCGGCAGCCTGGTTGTGCGTGTAGTTGACGATCACCTTGTGACCGAGCGCCGCAACCTTGCGGCTGACGGCAGCGCCGATCCCCCGGCTTCCGCCCGTTACCAATACAACCGTGTCAGTCATGAATTCCCACCGGCTCCCGTTCCTATTGCCCTTGAATGCGCGTCAGTTCTTCAGCGCCGCGGCCCGCGGCCCAGAGGCCTTTCAAATGCCCGTCCGCCATGACCGCGTAAACCACCGGCGTCTTGTCGCCCCAGTCCACCGTCAGCACGTTGCCGTCCAGTTCACCCACGCCGCGATAGCTGTCGGTGCCGACTGTCCAGATCAGCGTGAATGTCCGGCCCTGCTGCGTCAACACGACCGTACCGTCATATGTCGTGCCGTCCGGATTTCGGCCGGCAACCGAATAATTGCCAGTCAGCCCTTCCGCCTCGACCGGTGCAGTGCGCGAATAGAGCGTCAGCTTTTCGCTGGCCGAGCCGTCCGCCCATTCACCGTCCAGCGTTTCCGCGCCAGTGAAGGAATAGACGACAGGGTGCTTGTCTCCCCAGTTGACCACCAGCATGCGGCCAGCGAACTCGCCGACGCCGGTGAAGACGTCGGTCCCGATCCACCAGGTGAGCCGCACATTCCGGTCTTCCGGCGTGATTGCCAGCATGCCGTCGTAGGTCGTTCCGTTCGGGTTGGTTCCCTCGACCCGGTAGACACCCGAGATCTGGCGGGCCGGACCGGTGCGCGCGGTGCTCTCCTTGAGCGCGGTTCCGATTGCCGCAAGAGCGGCCATCTTGGGCACCGATCCTGCCGGATTATCTGTGCCGCCGTCAACGAAGGTGAAATCTCCGAAGAAGGACGAGGAAATCCAGGGCGTTTGCTGGCCGTTCGTTTCCTGAAAGACGCCCTTCAGCGTGCGCTTGAAGGTTTCTTCCAGATTGAGCGCCGGGGTCGCGATGGCGCTGGCCAGATGCTTGGTGAAAGGGCTGTTGCTGCCCTGCCCGTCCAGAGCCACGGAGCCAGGTGACGTCGAATATGAGACAAACAGGCGCGCGTTGCTGTCGATCCGCGACAGGCCGGACGATGCCCCACCGAGGGGATTGTTGCGGCAGGCGTCCAGCACGACGATGTTGAGCCCGTCATGGGACGACGTCATTACTTCCACGGCCTCGCTGACCGCAACCGACTGCTGCTGCAGGACCTCGTCCGCCGGCGCATCCCCTGCCACAGGCAGCAGGTAGTTTTCGCCCTTAATCTGGATACCGTGGCCGGCGTAATAGAACAGGCCGACGCCACCCTCCTTTTTCAGCCGATCACCGAAGGCCCGGATTGCCTGCTCCATGGCATCGCGGTTGGCGTCAGTCTGGAGGATGACCTCGAAGCCGGCCTTGTCGAGGGCGCGGGCGATGGCCAGAGCGTCATTGACCGGATTGGCGAGCGGGCCATAGCCGTATTGCGCGTTTCCGATCACAAGCGCAGTGCGTTGTTCGCTTGCGTGCGACGCGACTATCAATCCGAGGACGGTCCAGACAACAAGAACAACCGAAAGGGCATAACGCTTTATGGCGTTCATATTCCTGTTCCTCCTGACCGTCTCACACCGTGTCGGCGATGATCCGATTATTGCTCCGCCAGAGCCAGCCGCAAGCCGAACCCGGCAAAGGTTGCAGCCACGGTCCGGCGCATCCAGACCATCACACGATCGCTCTTCAACACCTTCTCGCCGACCAGTGAAGCAAACGCGCCATAGATGACAAAGACAACGAAGGTCATTGCCATGAAGACGCCGCCCATCAGCAGCATGTCGAGCGTTGGATTGACGGCATCATGGCTGACGAATTGCGGCAGGAAGGCGAGGAAGAAAACCGTCAGCTTGGGATTGAGGATGTTGATCAGGAAGCCGGTGCGCGCCGTTGCAAGGAAGCTCTTGCGCGAACCCCTGTCGGCTTTCAGTTCCATCGGTCCGCTGTCTTTCAGCGTCTGCCAGGCAAGGTAGAGAAGATAGGCGACACCGGCGTATTTCACGCCCTGGAATACCAGGGCACTGGTGTGCATCAGCGCCGCCAGGCCCACAACGGACGCCAGAATTGCGGGAATGATACCGAGGGTGCAGCCGAAGGCCGCGGCAACGGATGCCTGACGGCCTCTGCCAAGTCCGACGGCAACCGTATAAACAACACCGGTGCCCGGAACAAGCACCACGACAAGAGCAGTAATCAGAAATTCCAGGCTCACAATGCGGCTCCTCCTGGGCCAGACCGACGGGCATTCAACCGCGAGAGCTGGAACGCCGCTGGCCAGGCAACCTTAAAATGTCCGGGCACCTCCCGGCAAGGCACAAGCTAGGCACTGAACCGGATCAGAGATCCAGAACCAGACGCTGCGGATCTTCCAGGCTTTCCTTGACGCGAACCAGGAAGGTCACGGCTTCCTTGCCGTCGACAATCCGGTGGTCATAGGAGAGCGCCAGATACATCATCGGGCGGATAACCACCTGGCCGTTCACAGCCATCGGACGTTCCTGGATCTTGTGCATGCCCAGGATACCGGACTGCGGCGCGTTCAGGATCGGCGAAGACATCAGCGAACCATACACCCCGCCATTGGAGATGGTGAAGGTGCCGCCGGACATATCAGCCATGCCCAGCTTGCCGTCGCGTGCCTTGCGGCCGAGGTTGCCGATTTCCTGCTCGATCTCGGCGATGGACATCTGGTCCGCGTCGCGCACAACCGGAACCACAAGGCCCTTGTCCGTGCCAACGGCGACGCCGATGTGGCAGAAGTTCTTGTAGATGATGTCGGTGCCGTCGATCTCGGCATTGACTGCCGGGATCTCTTTCAGCGCATGGGTCACCGCCTTGGTGAAGAAGCCCATGAAGCCGAGCTTGACGCCGTGTTTCTTCTCAAACAGGTCCTTGTACTGCTTGCGCAGTTCCATGACCGGGCCCATGTCCACTTCGTTGTAGGTGGTAAGCATGGCCGCGGAGTTCTGTGCGTCCTTCAGGCGGCGCGCAATGGTCTGGCGCAGCTTGGTCATGCGAACGCGTTCTTCGCGAATTTCGTCCTGGGCGGCAACCGGGCCACGGGCAACGGGAGCAGCCGACGGGGCTGACGACGAAGAGGTTGCACCGGAGGCGATCGCGTTGATGACGTCTTCCTTCAGTACCTGACCACGCTTGCCGGACCCGGCAACCTGGTCGGCGGAAAGGTTGTTTTCAGCCATCATCTTCTGAGCAGACGGAGCCGGCGGCATGGAAGACCCACCGCTTGCGGCCGGAGCGGACGCAGCCGGTGCAGCGGCTGCCGGAGCAGCAGCAGCACCTTCGCCTGACGGATCGATCTGGCAGAGCAGAACGCCGGGTTCCACGGTCGTACCGGTTTCGACTGCGATCTTGACGATGGTGCCGGCAACCGGGGCCGGAACTTCCTGGGCCGCCTTGTCGGTTTCCAGTTCCACCAGCGTGTCGTCGGCCTTGACGACATCACCGACCTTCACGCTCCATTCGCCGACTTCCGCCTCGGTGACGGATTCGCCTGCGCTCGGCGTGACGACATCAACCAGCTGGGCCTTTTCGGATTTGGTTTCGGCCTTGGCGTCAGCCTTTGCCGGAGCCGCTTCAGCCTTCGCGGCCGGAGCACCGGCGCCTTCTGCGATCTGACCGAGCAGGGCGCCAACTTCAACGGTGTCGCCTTCCTTGACCACGATGCTTTCCAGCGTGCCCGCGGCCGGTGCCGGAACTTCGACGGTTACCTTGTCGGTTTCCAGTTCCACAAGGGGCTCGTCCTGGCTGACGGCGTCGCCCGGTTTCTTGAACCACTGCGCAATAGTCGCTTCGGAAACGGATTCACCCAGCGTGGGGACGCGAATTTCGGTTGCCATGGTCGCCTTCTCTTAAAATTACCTGGCCAAATTTTTGAAAGAGGGCCCGAAGGCCCTCTTGTGACTAACTTCCCAGAGCCTCTTCGAGGAACGCCTGCAACTGCGCCAGATGCGAGGACATCAGGCCGGTTGCGGTCGATGCCATCGCATTGCGGCCAGCATAGCGCGGGCGCTTGTGCTTGGCGTCGATCTGCTCCAGGACCCATTCGATGTAGGACTCGACGAAGAACCAGCTGCCCATGTTCTTGGGCTCTTCCTGACACCAGACCATTTCGGCCTGCGGGAAGCGCGCCAGTTCCAGCATCAGCGCCTTTTTCGGGAACGGATAGAGCTGTTCGACGCGGAGCAGGTAGACGTCGTTGACGCCGCGCTTTTCGCGCTCTTCGAACAGATCATAGTAGACCTTGCCCGAGCACATCACGACGCGCCGGATCTTGTCGTCTGAAACCAGCTTGCCTTCCGAATTCAGGTTGGGCCCCCAGTCGTCCCACAACAGACGGTGGAAGGAGGACTCCGGACCGAGTTCCTGCAGCGTGGATACCGCCTTCTTGTGACGCAGCAAGGATTTCGGCGTCATGAGGATAAGCGGCTTGCGGATATCGCGGCGCAGCTGACGACGCAGGATGTGGAAGTAGTTCGACGGCGTCGAACAATTCGCAACCTGCATGTTGTCTTCAGCGCAAAGCTGGAGGTAACGCTCCAGACGGGCGGAAGAGTGCTCAGGTCCCTGACCTTCGTAGCCATGCGGCAGCAGGCAGACGAGGCCGGACATGCGCAGCCACTTGCGCTCACCCGAAGAGATGAACTGGTCGAACACCACCTGGGCGCCGTTGGCGAAATCGCCGAACTGGGCTTCCCAAAGGGTCAGAGCACGCGGCTCTGCCAGCGAGTAGCCATATTCGAAGCCGAGCACGGCTTCTTCCGAGAGCATCGAGTTGATGACCTCGTAGCGCTGCTGATCGGGAGAGACGTTGTTGAGCGGAATGTACCGGCTCTCGTCTTCCTGATCGTACAGAACCGAATGGCGCTGCGAGAACGTGCCGCGTTCGCAATCCTGACCGGACAGGCGCACCGGGTGGCCTTCCTTCAGCAGCGAACCGAAGGCAAGCGCTTCAGCGGTAGCCCAGTCGATGCCTTCGCCGGTCTCGATCATGCGCTCGCGCTGGTTCATGAAGCGCGCGATCGTGCGGTGGATGTTGAAACCGTCCGGCACGTGGGTCAGAGCCCGGCCGATCGACTTCAGTTCATCCATCGGCAGACCGGTTTCACCGCGACGCGGATCGTCTTCGTCGTCGGCCCGTTTCATGCCTGCCCACTTGCCGTCCAGCCAGTCGGCCTTATTCGGCTTGAAGGCCTGGCCGGCATCGAACTCGTCGTCCAGATGCTTGCGCCAGTCGGCTTTCATGTGCTCGACTTCGTCCTGCGTCAGAACACCTTCCTTGATCAGGCGTTCCGAGTAGAGCTGCAGCGTCGTCGCATGCTTGCGGATCTTGCGGTACATGATCGGCTGCGTGAACGCCGGCTCGTCGCCCTCGTTGTGGCCGAAGCGGCGATAGCAGATCATGTCGATGACCACCGGACGATGGAACGTCTGGCGATATTCAATCGCGATCTTGGCCGCAAAGACGACGGCTTCCGGATCATCCGCGTTGACGTGGAAGATCGGCGCCTCGATCACCTTCGCCATATCCGACGGATAGGGCGAAGACCGCGAGAAGCGCGGGTTGGTGGTGAAGCCGATCTGGTTGTTGATGATCACATGGACCGAACCGCCGGTGCGGTGGCCACGCAGCGCGGACAGGCCAAAGCATTCCGCAACAACACCCTGGCCGGCGAATGCGGCGTCGCCGTGCAGCAGCAGCGGCAGAACCGTGCCACGGTCGATTTCGGTCGTGTCGACGAAATTGCCGTTCTCGTCGGCAGCCAGCTGATCCTGCTTGGCGCGCGCCTTGCCCAGAACCACCGGGTTGACGATTTCCAGGTGCGAGGGGTTTGCCGTCAGCGACAGGTGCACATCGTTGCCGTCGAACGTCCGGTCGGAAGACGCGCCGAGGTGATACTTCACGTCGCCGGAGCCTTCCACATCGTCCGGCGCGTAGGAGCCGCCCTTGAACTCGTGGAAGATTGCCCGGTGCGGCTTGGCCATCACCTGGGAAAGCACGTTCAGGCGGCCGCGGTGGGCCATGCCGAACACGATTTCCTTAAGGCCCATGGAGCCGCCGCGTTTGATGATCTGCTCCAGCGCCGGGATCAGCGCTTCACCACCATCCAGGCCGAAGCGCTTGGTGCCGGTGTATTTGACGTCCAGAAACTTTTCGAAACCTTCGGCTTCGACCAGCTTGTTCAGGATCGCCTTTTTGCCTTCCGTGGTGAAGGCAACCTGCTTGTCCGGACCTTCGATGCGCTCCTGGATCCAGGCCTTGGCCGCCGGATCGGAGATATGCATGAACTCGACACCCAGCGTCGAGCAATAGGTCCGCTTCAGGATGTCCATCATCTCGCGGATGGTGGCGTATTCCAGACCCAGCACGTGGTCGATGAAGATCTTGTGGTCCCAGTCGGCTTCGGTGAAGCCGTAGGAGGAGGGATGCAGTTCCTCGTGGTCGCCCTTGCCGGCCAGGCTGAGGGGGTCGAGATCTGCATGAAGATGGCCGCGCATGCGATAGGCGCGGATCATCATCAGGGCGCGAACGGAATCGCGGGTCGCCTGATGAACTTCCTGATCCGAAACCGGCTCGCCCTTGGCTTCAGCCTTCTTCTTCAGTTTGTCGCCGAGCTTCTGCTCAATCGGGCCCCAGTTGCCGTCGAATGCATTGACGAGGTCGCCATTGGCCTCGATCGGCCAGTCCTTGCGTTTCCAGGTCGCCCCGCGAGCCTCTTTCAGCACTGCTTCCTTCTCGTCCTGGAAGGCCGCAAAGAAGTCCTGCCACTCGGCGTCGACCGAGCTCGGATCTGTCTTGTACTGTGCGTAGAGGTCTTCGATATAGGCTGCGTTGGCGCCGTAAAGCAACGACGTCAGTGCGAATACGTTGTTCGCTTCCTGCCGTGCCATGTCCTTTAGCGGAGGTATCCTCCGCCCTTTTGTTTAGGCGGGCCCGAAAAATTGACCCGCGGCCGGTTTCCCTACAATGGCCGATGGTTTCCACCGACCCCTCGAAAAATGGTTACGGCACGTCAACCGCGCCGGAACCCATCCTTTCATCATGCGACAGGAAACGTAAACAGTTTCCGTCCCCATCGCTAAAGATTCTTGCAGAATCAGCCCTTCAAGACTTCGAGAAGGGTCTCGCCGAGCTTCGCAGGAGACGGTGACACCTTGATGCCAGCAGCTTCCATCGCAGCGATCTTGTCTTCTGCACCGCCCTTGCCGCCTGAAATAACGGCACCGGCGTGGCCCATGGTGCGGCCCGGAGGCGCTGTCCGTCCGGCGATGAAACCAGCCATCGGCTTGGACCGGCCGCGCTTGGCTTCGTCCTTCAGGAACTGCGCCGCGTCTTCTTCCGCGGAGCCACCGATTTCGCCGATCATGATGATCGACTGGGTTTCGTCGTCGGCCAGGAACATTTCCAGGACGTCGATGAACTCGGTGCCCTTGACCGGGTCGCCACCGATACCGACAGCCGTCGTCTGGCCGAGGCCGGCATTGGTGGTCTGGAAGACAGCTTCATAAGTAAGGGTGCCGGAGCGGGAAACAACACCGACGGGTGATGCAGACGATGAACGGAACTTCCGCTTCGATGGCCTCGATGATCGCGGCGCCCGCGCCTGCCGGCGGAACGTAGATCACGGAGGCGTCGGCACCGGTTGCTTCCCTGGCTTCACCAACGCTCGCAAAGATCGGCAGAGAGGCCGCGCTGTCGACACCGGAAGACCAGGTCTCGCCACCCTTTTTCGGGTGCACACCGGCGACCATCTTGGTGCCGTAATATTCAAGCGCCTGTTCCGTGTGGAACGTGCCGGTCTTGCCGGTCAGGCCCTGAACGATGATTTTCGTGTCTTTATTGACGAGGATCGACATATTTTAGTTTCCTCAGCTCGAAATCGCAGGGTCAAAGCTCTTTGCCGTCCGTCGGAAAAATCAGATCAAACCGCACAATCTCAACGATTTCGCCATCAACAATCGTACAGGTGAAGCCTGGTCTCTTGTTGGTGGAGGGATAGTTGATTTGAACGGAACGGCCTGAGGTGCCGGAAAACGAACGGTAACCGTACTCATCACCTCGGACACCTACACTGCCGTGTTTGAGAATTCCCTGAGCACAAGCTGATAGCTCTTCCGTAGTTGGTACCGCTTTCACGATTTTCTGGGCGGCGTCGTCGAGATCGTCAGCGGCGATCACGTTCAGACCGCTTTCGTTGATGATCTTCTTGCCGAGTTCCACGTTGGTGCCTTCCAGGCGAACAACGAGCGGAACCTGCAGGCCGACTTCCTTGACGGCTGCAACCACGCCTTCCGCGATCACGTCGCAGCGCATGATGCCACCGAAGATGTTGACCAGGATGCCCTTCACGTTCGGATCGGAGGTGATGATCTTGAACGCGGCCGTCACCTTCTCCTTGGAAGCGCCACCGCCAACATCGAGGAAGTTGGCCGGCTCGGCGCCGTAGAGCTTGATGATGTCCATGGTCGCCATGGCAAGGCCGGCACCGTTGACCATGCAGCCGATGTCACCGTCGAGAGCGACATAGGCGAGGTCGTACTTGGAGGCCTCGATTTCCTTGTCGTCTTCCTCGGTGACGTCGCGCAGCTCCATGATGTCCGGATGACGGAACAGGGCGTTGCCGTCGAAGGAAACCTTGGCGTCCAGTACGCGCAGGCGGCCGTCCTTCATGACGATCAGCGGGTTGACTTCCAGAAGGCTCATGTCCTTCTCGACGAAAGCCGTGTGCAGGATCGGGAACAGCTTCATGCCGTCTTCGCGTGCCGCACCGGTCAGTTCCAGCGCGTCGCACAGCTTGGCGGCATCGGCTTCGGTCACACCGGTTTCCGGATCGATCGGCAGGGTGACGATCTTTTCGGGGGTTTCTTCGGCCACCGCTTCAATGTCCATGCCACCTTCGGTGGAGACAACGAAAGCCGGGCGGCCAACGGTCCGGTCGACCAGAATGGAGAGGTAAAGCTCACGTTCGATGTCGGCGCCGTCTTCGATGTAGAGACGGTTGACCACCTTGCCGGCGGCACCGGTCTGTTTGGTGACCAGCGTGTTGCCGAGCATTTCCTTGGCGTTGGACGTGACTTCGTCCAGCGAGAAAGCCAGACGGACACCGCCCTTGGCATCAGCGGACAGTTCCTTGAACTTGCCCTTGCCGCGGCCACCTGCGTGGATCTGCGACTTCACGACCCAGAGCGGGCCCGGAAGGCTCTTGGCGGCTGCTTCGGCTTCGTCGGCGGAGAAGATGGCAACGCCTTCGGCCACCGGTGCACCGTATTCCTTCAGAACGGCCTTGGCCTGGTATTCATGAATGTTCATGTGTTTCCCCCGTTGTCGGAGGACCGTTCTTCCCGGCAGGAAGAACGGCCGCACGCCCACATAGGTGTCCTTCAGGCCGTACTGGCCGTCGAGAGCAGCAGCACACGGCAGAACGCGCTTCTTGTCCTTCAGGTAGCTTTCTGCCATTGCGATGGCGGAAGCCGCCGGAGCGTAGAAAGCGGAGCCGGTCTTCAGGAGGCCGACGATCTCCGCGCCGCCATCACGGGTACGCTGGACGATTTCTTCCAGACGCTCGGCAGTGCACCAGCCCATCTTGACCAGGTCGGTGAGCGGGATACCGGCAACGGTGGAGTAGCGGGTCAGCGGCACCATGGTGTCGCCGTGACCGCCGAGAACGAATGCGGTCACATCTTCGATGGAGACGTTGAACTCGTCTGCCAGGAAGTAACGGAAACGGGCGCTATCCAGTACGCCTGCCATGCCGACGACCTTGTTCTTCGGCAGACCGGAGAACTTCTGCAGGGCCCAGACCATCGCGTCGAGCGGGTTGGTGATGCAGATGACGAATGCGTTCGGGGCATACTTTGCGATGCCGGCGCCAACCTGCTCCATAACCTTCAGGTTGATTTCCAGAAGGTCGTCGCGGCTCATGCCGGGTTTACGCGGAACACCGGCGGTAACGATGACAACGTCCGAGCCTTCGATGGCTTCGTAGCTGTTGGCACCTGCCATTTTGGCATCGAAGCCATCGACCGGGGAGGACTCGGCCAGGTCGAGCGCCTTACCCTGCGGAACACCTTCCGCGATGTCGAAGAGCACGATGTCTCCCAGTTCCTTCAAACCTGCCAGATGTGCGAGCGTGCCGCCGATCTGACCAGAGCCGATCAAGGCAATCTTGTTCCGCGCCATTTCGAAAGTTTCCCTTTACGTAAGATGGAACTCCATGCCATCCTCTGATGACTGAGGATGGCACTACTCCCTTTGATCCGCCCGCGCAACCTCGCCAAAAGAATATTGCGCGATGCCGGACAAATTTTCTCAGATCTTCCCGTCTGCATAATTCACCTATAGGGAATGCAGACCTATGCGTGTACTTGTCGTCTTTCTCCCGCAAGGTACGCCTCGGACCGCATCTCGATCAACCGGGAGGCCGTCCGGTCGAATTCGAAGGCTTCCGTGCCGACCTCGCCGACGTAAAGATCCTGCGGCTCGGCCTCAGCCGATACCACCAGCTTGATGCCGTTATCGTAAAGCGTATCGATCAGATTGATGAAGCGCTTGGCTTCGTTGCGCCGCGCCTTGGACAGCACGGGCACGTTGTCCAGAAACACTGTGCCGAAGGCATGAGCGATGCGCAGATAATCACTTGCCCCCAACGGCTGCATGCACAGGTCATCGAAGGTGAACCTGGCCGCTCCCGCCGCAACACAGGGAACGGCAATCTTGCGGCCCTTGTTCTCCAGCTCTTCGGCATGCGGTGTCATGCCGTGCGTCAGCTTGGCAAAGAGCTCATCCATCTGGGCGTTTGCACTTTCCCCCAGAGGCGTGACATAGACCGGCGCACCAGCAAGCTTCTCCAGCCGGTAATCCGTCGGACTATCCAGATGCAGCACTTCCACCTTGGAGGTCAGCATCTTGATGAAGGGCAGGAACAGCTGGCGGTTGAGCCCATCCTTGTAGAGGAGAGACGGCTCGACGTTGGACGTGGCGACAACGATGACACCGCGCTCGAAAAGCTGGGTGAACAGGCGGCCGAGGATCATGGCATCGGCGATGTCGGTCACCGAGAACTCATCAAACAGCAGCAGCCGCGTTTCTTCGGCAATCTGGCTCGCCACGGGCGGGATCGGATCGTCACCCTTGACCTCGCCGCGCTTGTGCGCCTGGCGGTGGGCATGAATGCGCTCGTGCACGTCGGTCATGAACTCGTGGAAATGTACACGCCTTTTGCGGCGGATGACCGTGACCTCGTAAAAGAGGTCCATCAGCATCGTCTTGCCGCGCCCAACACCGCCCCACATGTACAACCCCTGTACGGAGGCCCAGAGCTGGTTCTTCTTGTTGGCGAACAGCCAGCCAAGTGAACTCTTCTTGGAGGCCAGGCGGGTTTCGGCAAGACGGGTGTTCAGGAGATCGAGCTGGCGCACCGCCTCCCGTTGCACGGGGTCTTCCTTGATCTCACCCGACGCTATGAGCGCGTCGTAGCGGGCGCTCAGGGCGCGGTTGACCGGCAGTTCCATCTTCAAGGGTGCTGCTCCCTCCATGAGAATTCATGGGGTCTTGGACGTATCTATTTGCACGGCGGAATAAGGTCAAAACGTCGCAGATGCAAGTCATGATATGGTTGCATACGATCACACATTCTTACGGATTTGTTTTTCAACCGTTTGAAATTTAAGGATTTCAGACCTCATGTCCATTCCGTTGCTCCCACATAATCCGGACTGGTTTCGCCAGGCTGACCTGCTGATCGACGACCTCGGACATCTTCTGGGAGCAAGGGCCCTGCGCCTGGACCATGTCGGGTCCACGGCCGTCCCTGGGCTGATTGCCAAACCCAAACTTCATATCGATGTAACGCTGGCTCCCGGATTTTCACCGGCTGCACTCAGCAACGATCTCCTGCTG